>Ga0209533_1001638_pt1 | contig 20902 bp, 21 predicted proteins | sample COG_04_FD_184748 | JGI IMG/M metagenome (GOLD analysis project Ga0209533, IMG submission 184748) | Pelagic Microbial community sample from North Sea - COGITO 998_met_04 (SPAdes) (version 2) | ecosystem: Environmental > Aquatic > Marine > Neritic zone/Coastal water | place: Helgoland, sampling...
CACAGACATTGAGCAGCCAGATGGTCCCGTGTACGTGCATGGCCGAATTGTGGACGATTTTCTCGTCATCAACAAGGACCGCATCATGGCCACCGCGGTGGGAGCCGTTCAAGAGTTGAGCACTCGCCTGGCTGCTGTGGAAGCCTTGAACGGTAAAATTGCTGCCCTCGAAGCCCGACTCGCCAGCCTCGAATAAATAAAATGACCCCCTAAATTTGAAATAAATTAGTATCAATAATCCAATAAATACACTGCCAACACAGTGAAACCGACGGCGTTTACAGCGTGGGCTACTGCCAACACAATTAAAATTAAATTGCGAACCAATTAGTATCAATAATCCAATAAATACACTGCAAATACAATTAAAATTAAAATACAAGTATCATTTATTGTAACAACAAGTAAGGAGCCTCCTACCCACATTATTTTTTATTTATTTGTCATCTACCCTTTGAGTTGAACATGTTTTGAATATTGTTCTACAATTTGCGCTCGCTCCGAGAAATGAAAGGGCACTGCCCCCTCCACACTTTCCGAGTGCAACAGTCCCATTTTCCGCAGCAGCGTCGCCATGGCATACCCCTCTCTCTCATCAATATCAATATCCATTTTCGCCAGCATCATATCTGCATTTTCTTGTGCCAGCGCATAAATGTCCTTATTAAAAGATTTTCTTCGCGCACATTCTAGCATTCGCACTTCTATTTCTGCAAAGCGACTAATGTACACATCCAACGGCTCAAACACCCCTGCATGATATGCATATGCCAAATTATCATCCGGGTCACGAACAACAATGGCAACATGAGCCCACAGTTCGCTGTTGAGACATATTTCAAAATCTGTTGAACAGACAAGCAGGAGGTCTCCCGTTTTGAATATTGTTTTGTTCTCTGGTGGCAGTAGTTTTTCTTCAAGAGATTTGTTGTTTTTAGAGAAGAGGTATCCCATATGCACAGGCAAATATACGCTATATAGTGTTATTTGTAAAAAAAAAAGTTATATTACTTACTCAAATAGTGTTTGTATTCATTTATATAATCAAATAGTGTTTGTATTCATTTTCTGAGTACATATGAACAAAAAATCGCACGACTGAATAGTATCCAAAAGCTCCAAAATAATATCTCAAAAAAAACGTCAGTATCCAAAAGTCAAAACCAAAAGTCAAAATCCAAAAGTCAAAATAACAGAAAATGTCATGAAATGTGTCGAGATTGTGTCTACTTGGAGTTTGAAATGGCGTTGTTCACAACATAAAATGATATTCTCTTTATGACTGTGACAATGTTAGGAACATGGCTGTAATCCTCTTCGATTTCACTCATGATTTCACAAAAATGTTCCACATCTTCTCTTTCCTTTTGTATATCAATCTCGTACGAATCCAAAATTGTTTTAATATCATCCTTGTTTGTGACATTATTGTAAAAATCCTGTTCTTTGCATTTGGCTTGTGTTGTTGGTTGTGTGGCACTGAACATCTGAAATAGATTGGTAGTATATTCTCTTTAATACTTCCCTTTTCAGATATGTATGCATCCCTGTCTACTGCATCCATCGGACATATCTTGTACCCAATCGGTCATATCTCGTACAATTGAAACTTCTTTTTTTTCCAAATCTATTCATCAACAATATTTCACACATCTCTATTTATTTCACACATCTCTATTTAAAGCAATTAAAAAGCACCAAAGAGCAATGAGATTACCAAATGATATATTATACATCATCTCCCAATTCATATCATTACCTGGCTACTTGTCCCTTACATCATCAATCTTTACTCCACTACTATCTATTTCTCGAAAAAAAAGAATAGAGTGGTGTCGGTCTAAGATTCGCCTCTACCCATTTCAAAACAGCTGGTGTTCCGTTTGCGACTGTTACAATCGCAGATTAGTTTGTTTTGAGCTTGAACCCCATATACACACCAATGTACTCTCCAACTATTGCGGCCAACACACTGTAGAATATTTCCACCTCTCTGATTTAACTATATTACTCACAAAATATAAAAAATAAAAGCAATTTAAAAATATTCTAATACATTTTGACACTATAAATGGTATCATCTAATATAAAAATGTTTCTTATGTTTGCTCCACCAAAAGCTTCACCAGTTTTATACAAAGCTGTCGTTTATATACCTACCGGTATACCTACCGGTGTTGAAACTCGCCGATATATGCCAGAACCCATTGACAATAAGCCCACTGTCATTTTCGGTGCCATATTTTCAAAAATAACTTCCATAAGAGCAAACATTGATGCATCAATAGTCGAAGTTTATCTGAACAATGAGAAAAGTAAATATGAGAAAAGTTATCTATTCTATGGGGACGTCATAACACCCAAGTCAAACTCCATTTCATATGACAATGTTGTCCATATGAAATCCCACGCTAAGTTTTATTCCTTTTCACGGGTCAGTACCTGGACTGTAGAGAACACTTGTGCAGCAATCCGAGCTGTGTTCGGTCCAAATAAAAAAACTACCTTTTGAGCATTTTATTTATGATTGAACTAAAATATATATAAAAGTAGCATCAAAAATTAAAATCTTTTGCAGATGGATTCGACCTACCAGTCATGAACTGTATGGACCAAAAGAGTCCAATCATAAAAGTCATGACCAAGTCATCATTACCATCCGCCTTCCCCGAATAAATAATTTTCGGTATATTGTAATCCTTCCCCCTTGGCACAACAATTTTACTAAAAATCCCCAACTGTTTCCGAAACATTCTTTTGACCCTAGCTTCTCTAGCATTCGCATCACCATATGGATTGGCACAGACGAATCTCTCCGCATACCAAATCCCCTCCCCAGCAAATCTCTCCACGGCCGTATTCGAGTACAATTCTTTCCTTTTATGCGTAGTGATGACCCCCGGTTCACCCCTCTCCATCAACGAGCGACACTTTGGCACATCTTTCAACATATGCGCCATATGAGAAGCCTCATGACCGAGATTCGACTCTGGTACAAAAATGATATAACTGGTTGGATATGTAGTTCTAATTGTCCTCACATGAGTCTCCAACAGATGTCTAATTTCACCATGCCCCTTGACAGCATGCGACTCCATCCCACAAATAGCAAAATTATTATTTTCTTGAAAGAGCGAGACGATGGCCATCTGCGACGAGCCCCCACCATTGGGGTCACAAGCGACAAAGACCACATCTGGCGAGCCCGCCGAAGAGAATGTCGACCTTTTGGCAAAGAGCTCCAACCAACTATCTTGAAAGAGCGCGCACGAATCATTTGTGGTGACTCCCATGGACTCTCGAAGCATATCTTCCGTATTATCCCCATAAATTTGTCGTACCATATCTTGTTTCCCTCCCGACTTCCATTTTGGCAGGAGATGTTTCATGTGAGTACACTTTTCAGGATGAGGTCCTAACTTGCAATCTTCACACACCATAGAAATTTGAATTTGATTAAACAATTTTTCACCGGCAGCATCCACCATCTCAAACATCATTGAATAAAAATTGGACGAATCCTGTGGCGTACTGATGCAAATCAAAGCCGTCGTTTCGAGTTCAAGGAGCGGCACAATGACCTCGTGAAACATTTTAATTGGCATAAAAGCCGCTTCTTCCAACAAAATGAGGTCACCACCGACTCCTCTTAATTTATCCGACCCCGACGGATATGAGGCCACCTTCCGAACATCATTCGCCCCGTCACCATGATAGAATAAAAATTCTCCTTTGCGTTTGCAAGATTTGTCATGATTTGTTCCCATATCTTCATCAATCAATTTAATAAATTCGTGAACTTTATCAAGCATGCCATCCGAAGCACGTTTACCTGTAGAGAAGATACACAATTGAGCTTTTTCTACAGACAAAAAATAGGCAGCGACAAACATAGCCACCGCCGTCGTTTTCCCAAAACGTCTTGGTGTCAGACAAAGAACTTGTTGTTTGAGATTGGGCCATTCATTCATACTGCATATTTTATCCATATCAACTTCCGGGTCATCTTTATACAAATGAAGAGCAACTGCTTGTAAAAAAGATTCATGAAATTGTTTCTGCATCTCCGAACGGTCGTAACCTTTCACATGGTCTAGAAATCTTCTTATATTTGCCAGACGAACATCACCGTAATTTTTTTGTTTTGTTTTGACCTGATTTGTTACCGTTTCATAATGAGTTTTTGGTTTTAATGTGACTAATGAATTAAGCATTTCTTTTTGATAATATTCGTATGCGCCGACGAGTAATGAACGATATGATACACGTGATGGAAGAACACGACGACGTTTGGTTAATTGTTCCATAGTTATTCGAATGTGAGCAGCTTTATAGTAATATATGGATATCCTCAAAAGTTAAATTTTAGGATGTTTCTAATGGGCATGCTTTTACTAGAATTATTTCAGTCTTTGAATGCGACTTTCCAACGTTAAATGAGTATTCTTCCCGTGTACCCAATTCTATACAAATTGCACCGTCCGTTTATATGGTCTGAAAAAGAATAAAGAGGAAGAGAGCTCCGATACAGAGAGCATCCACATATAATACATGAAAAGGTATATACGTGCTCTGACATTTGGTGTAATATGATTATTGTAGCGATTGACCCTGGTATTAAAAATCTGGGTTGGTCTGTCTACGATACAAAAAAATGCTCATTTCTTAAATTTGGCCGGTATAATTTAGTGAAAGAACAGCCTAAAAATATGCACACAAAATATGCTTACTTGGTCAAAACTTTTGTTGATGCATCAAAAGCAGTCTTTGATATGGCGGATGTTGTTTGTATTGAAATTCAGATGACTGCAAAATTTAAAGTCATAGCCACTGCTTTTCAATGTTTCTTTTGGAACAAATCATATCTTGTTTCACCCAGGTCTGTACGATGTCACTTTAATATATCGACCGGCAATTATGCCAAAAATAAAAAAGCTTCCATTGATATTATACCTACATTGGATATACCTGCCAACGATAAGCGATTGTTTCGGAGTTTTGAAAGGGATAAAAGAGACGATGTTGCGGATGCGATGTTGATTGCATTGTATTGGGCACAGGTCCAAATTGCAGAGCAACCACCAACTAAGAAACGGAAAGTATCCAAAAAATAATGGAATGACAAAGAGTATATAAATAATTTGTAAAAAATAAAAATGATATCCATTCATTATTTTCCACATACTATCGCATTTTTTTGTCTCTTGTGGTTATTGCCAGTTTTTTTATTTTTATTGCGGTGCATTTGTTTGACTTGTGCGCAAGCGTGTCGTGTGATAACATGTATCCCCAGATGTATTGTGAAGAGATATGGCAACAATTTGAAAGGAAAAGCAAAGTAAAAAAGAAAGTCAGGAGTGTGCACACTTTTTTAAGCGCAGATTATTAAACGACCATATATAACATCTGAAATGTAATTAGATATGACAGAGAAAAGTCAATACCTTTGTGACGACTACAATGACTTCCTCACGTCGAAAATGTTCTTGGGTTCGGATGCATATGGAAATAGCAAAATACATCCCTGGTACAGATATTTATACATCTGTCGATTGCCATACAGTTTCAATAAAATAGAACACAAAATTGGCATCACAAATAATTTAAGAAGACGCAGAGATGAAATCCAAAAAGTGTTTAGCCTCCAACGTGAAATGGGCTCGCGCGCTCAAGTTGAAATGGTTTGGGTCTGGTCAATGCCCTATCCAGAAGTGGTCGAACTTGCTGTGAAACGTTTCTTGAAAGAGTTCATTAAACAAACAAAGGATAAAAAATACAAGGAAGAAAGTATTCTGTTGTGGCCTGAAAAAAAAAAGAAGAAAGGAGGGAAAAAAAATCTCAGTGATGACAGTGGCAGTGATACGAACAATGAGTATGAAAGTGACGATGAAGGACAAATGGAAACAGAAGAAGAAGTCTTTGCATCAGAAGACGGCTATACAGAAATCATAAATGGTGTAGCTATCATCCCACTTATTTTATATGTGCGTCTCATACTATTGCACGTTTATTTACATGAAAAATACATTCCAAATGTTCCAAAAATTTCAATGATGTTGGAAGGAATATTAGGTGGAACTACAAATCTCATTATCAATACATTGAAATATAATGGTGTCAAGTATCGTGCTTTATGGAGCACTCTGCGGCTGATTGAGCTACAATCTATCAAAATGATAAATGCACAAACCAAAAGCAAAATAGAAGAGAATAAAAAGGAAGAAAATGAAGCTGATATCCTACAACAAATTGGGAAAAAAATAACACAATTGATGGGTCAGAGAGACGAAACTGAACGTGTGTGTGACATTGAAGAGGTCTACAAGGTGTTATCTATTGAAATCAATGATAAAGGTATGGCATTCGAACGATATAAGATTCCATTCAAATTTGAAGAACATCAATTTCAACACGACTATTACGAAAAAGCTGAAAAAAATAACAAAGTGTTAAAGAAGAAGAAGAAGAATCGGAATCATGCTGTTATGAAAGCTTATAACAACTCAACTCCAACCCCATCTCGCAAAGAGCAAATTAAAATAAGCGAAATACTTTATATATCAATGAAGGTAGATTTCGATGATGGTTCACCTTCAATCTATCGTTTTTTCCCTGCAAAAATAATGAAATTGTTCAAGAGGAAAAAAACTTTGAAAGTGAGAGTAGCTTTCTTACACCCCGACTTAAAAAAAACTTATGATGATTGGAAAGGGTATTGGTGGAAATTAGATTGGAAAGATGAAAGAGAAGATTTTCGCGATTGTCCAAATGATGAAAAGTTCGAATCACTATGGGGTTTATGGACATCGACCGAAAAAACGACAAGCAATAATTTAGAACAACTGAATATTAATTACAAACCCTATCAAAACCAAGAAGAATATGAAAAACAAGAAAAAAAGAAAAATGTCAATAAAAAACAGAAAAGCTTAGAAAAAAAACAACAAAATAAAGATTATGATAAAATGAGTTGGGCTACATTGAGAACTCTGGCTAAAGCTAAAGATGTCCTCAATGTCGATGGCAAATCAACAAAACAAAAAATCAGACAAGCTCTGCACGAAAGAGATAACCGAAAAAACAATGAAAGAAACAATGATATAAATGAAACGAAAAGAACAGAAAGAGAACCGGACAGCAATTATGTGCAATACATGATGAGAGCGATTGAAATGTGAATATTATTCATCATATAATCTTCAAATATTTTTATTATTATATCTCATCATATAATCTTCATATATTTTTATTTTATATCATCCAGAAAGATTATATCATCCGAATGTGGTTTGTCCATCGAATCTCAAGGACGATATGCTTTAACGGCGAAATCTTGCCCACTGTCGAATGTATTTTAAGGTCCGGTTCCGAAAAAATAACTGCTGTGGGATGGCTTCCATGTCATCATTCCAATATTGGGTACACACTGATACTTCAAAAAAAGAAAGAAAAAAAGAATCGTTACCAAAAAAAGAATCAAAAAAAGAATATTTTTAACATCGTTTCCATTTTAGATATAAAATGTACCAAAAAAAAAGCATCACTTCCAAAATTCCGCTCAAGAGAATATGAAGATTATAAAAATATAGCTAATAAATCATACACCGATGTTGCGTTGTGGACAATCGCCGTAGTCTATCCTTTCTGGACTATTAAACACATGAATATCCCAAATACATTCAAAAGATTAACACAGGATATAGAAAACATCTGCAAAAGAGGAGAACCGAATGCCATTCACATCTATGACAAAAAGAATGCAAAAGTAGCGATTGAAAACTCACTTCGTCAAATGGGTGAATTACCATATGATGACTGGGAAGGATTTGAAGCAAGAATGGATTGGCAAAACGAGACGAGATACAATACGGCTTCTTTAACAAAACCTTCCACTCATGTAGCAAATGTTGAAAATTACAAAGATGTATGGACAACAACCGATGAAATCGAGAAAAGTAAAAGGATTGGTCAAGCGATGACACCAGAAAACACTGACATCATTCTCGGTTCTCCATCAAAGAGGTGTATACCCTCTGGAACTGTTGTTATAGTACGCAATTTAGAAGATGCACTCCGACTTCACTTGGATTGTCAACTCGATTACCACGATATCAACATTTGCATGATTTCATTACCGTTTCAATTGACTGAGAAATGTTATGAGCTTCGACGCCAGGGTGTTCATTTTGTCACAACATTACCTCCAAATACACAACATGTATACATAGCATGGTCACATTTATGGACTCTCTCCGATTGGTTAAGACTCATAGAAAAGAGAGTTTGTAAATATACATTAATTGGCAGATTGGACCAATACAATCTGGGCAGAGGTCAAATATTTCGAGATATGTATGAATCGAATCGGTATAAAAACAAAACAGTCTATCATCGAATGGCCTCCTCAGTCATCGAAGAACGCTCTGACGCCAAGCGCAGTATTCGAACGATAATCGACGAGATTGCGCATCGACACCAGAGTGTACAATGTTTTACCGATAGTCATGTGAAAAAGCATGCCTCCATCGATACAGGTAGAAGATGTCTCTACAAACCATTTCGAATACGTACAAAGAGATTCACATCACGTTGTCTGAGTACAAATAAGAATAGTTCGGTAGTATCCATCAAGAGTTTTAACGGTGTTCGATGCCACGCCTGTGTCTTTATTTGTTCTGAAAAGACAACGCCATTTGACATTCATGTGGCCTTGTCTCATGCGCGCGATGTGTTATATATTATAAATTGTACAACTTGTTTGTTTGCTTTGAAGAAAATATCTCCTCGAAGAATTACAATCAGTCCGTTTTAGTAAAAAGCGAAAATGTCCGTAGAGATGTTTTATAAAAAAATATTGTCATTATTTACCAACAAAAGCAACGACACTGTTTTTGTTTTATATTATTTGTTAATAATTCAACATCGATGTTTTCCCTACAATAAGGACAACATGGCTTTTTGTTTGATTTCACCTCATTTCCATGCCACTCTGCAATGCATTCAAAATGAAATCGGTGGCCACAGTGAAGCACAACCGACTTTTCCATCTGTATCAAACAAATCGGACATTCATTTTCAATCTCTAATTCATCTTTGTTAATTGGATTCTTAATTTCACGACAAAATTCTTTATTAAATTGCAAACTATTTTTGTCCATTAATCAAAATAAATGTTATTAAATACCGTGAATATCTACACGCCTTCTTCATTAAGCACTGTTTCGTCTTCATCCATGGCTGAATCATCTTCTTCTTCATAGTGTAGAACGGGAAAAATATCATCCGGTGCAATATCTATAACATCAATATTCCTTGCTTCTGCAAAGAGCGTTGCAATGATTACACTGCGATGATTTTTTCTCCATGTTTTAATCGTCATATAATTCATGAATATCATTGTCAAATACAGCACATAATAAATAGCAGTATTCGTTGCAATATCGTTACACTTTTCATATGTCAATCGATTAACAGTACCAAGATTTATTTCCTCAATCTCGTCCACAACACCACCAGCGACGAGTTCTGAATTATTAAGAATGCAATATTTATCAGTATTGCGACTAAAATTACAATCACGACAGGCATCCATATAAAATTTGGACTCTCTACACAGAAGGAGCACCATTGCTACATTCAACACCAAATAGAGAGACTGAGAGCACACATACAACAATAGCATTGTTGAACTCTCATATTCGATTCCAATCTTGAGACAAATATATGGAAACACAGGAATAAACAACATTGAAAGGAAATAATAATTATCATAACCTGGCTGAATCAAAACAAAACAATAAAAAGTAAATGACACGTACATGGAACACGACGACCATTTTTTCAAATCCTTATAAGGATTTTTGACAAGCACACCATTTGCAACTAGAATCCCAGACATTTCCCACCAATAATCACAAACTTTATAGTATCATTTTCCCTCTGATATTTTTGATTTCCAAACGTAGAGCCCACACACACCAATTCATAAAAAATAGGATTTAATACTATATAAACATCTCTCTATATATTACAAATAATGCTCCTCGGGAGCCATCAACAAAATGTTCCCGGGACAGTTCCAACGGATGCCACAGTCACATCAAATTTTAACGCAGATAAATCGCCACCTCTAACAACAGCCACGACACAAAAGCGAGAGCTAATCAATAAAAGCAACCCATCTTCATTGCCAACCCCAACTCCCGCCAATTTTTCACCACCCATCTCCTCTACCTCCTCTTCCTTCTCTTCCTCTTCAACCACAGCCACAGTCCGAGTCAAAGAAGGGATTCTCAAACAACGTTTCAAAAGAGCACTGACGAAGAATGACCGCACAATGCTTGAACGATGTCTGGAATCTGGATACAAACCAACCATGCAACAATGGATGACAATCATATCCCGCCTGCACGTTTCCACCGCCTTAACATGTGTTCAATTTGCCGAGCACCTACAAAATCTCTGTATCACGGCAGCCATCCGCCGCCAACACAAAAAACTATTCAAAGAAGTGGTATCAAAAGTTGATATCATCCCTCGCACACAAATCGATGTTTTAATGTCTGTCCCATCCTATTATTTAAAAATATGTTTGAATCGTGGATTGGACCCGAACATTCCATTAAAAAACCGACGTCTGCCGTTGGAACACGCATGTGCACATTCACGCATTGACCACATTCAAATTTTACTTGGCGATACACGCACAACCGTCTCTTCAACCGTGTGTCGTTTTATGATTCGTCAACCAAAACAACAACAATTTGCCGATAAAGCTATTACATTATGTGATGATATTGTCCCGAATATGATTTTGGAAGCAATTGTTGCAAATGTGTCCACTGCACTGTGTTCTATTATTAATAAGATAGAAAAGGATTATGAAAATAATGATAAATGGGAAGAAATTGTACACATGCTACGATGTCCCATTTCACAAGATTACACGTCTGATTTAGTCAAAACACCAATTAACGACCATTACTATGATAGAATGCAACTGTTGACCTGGGTTCGTGCAAAGGGTACTGACCCACTCACAAGAGAAAAGTTATGTGAGTCTGATTTATTATTGCGTTCTGAATTTTTACCAGAATATGCTAGTACATTGCAGAAAAAAATCCAAGAATTGGAGTCTGTGATATAGATATTCGTTTCATTTTTTTTAATCAATTAGAAATATAAAACAAAATTATTTTTTATTTACTTCAGCTTTAACACGCTTCCTGACACCGATTCTTATTTAATCGGTGTCCGAAGTATTTTTCAGTATGTGAAAGTACATTTCGTACCATTTTTTGTCACCGATTTTGTATTGTCCATATTCAACTGAATTGTCATCAATTTTGTGGAATGGTGTCGATTGACCAAATCTTACACTGTACCCGTCACAACAGCTTGGTTTCATTTGCACTGATACACTGGTCAGTATTGGAAAAATGGGTCTTTCTAATTTTATCATCTTGGAAATATTAGAGATAGTTTTGGAACTGTGTTTGGTTGATGCAACCATTGTATATTGCCCACGTGCCCAATTATATATATTAGTCCCATATTTATGATTAGAGATATAAGTAAAATCCAAATACCCCTGTTCTTTAAAAATATCCGTCATACAAGCAATGGCATATTTATAAAATGTTGACGCATGATTACACTGCAACGAGATATCTGATGTCATTGCCGACATTAATTGTGGGTATTTTTTTCGGACCTCCTGCATTTTACGATTCATTTTCATCACAAAGCCCGGTTTCCGACACGTCACCACTGGATATACATCACCGGTCCCCTCCAAATGCAGAACGGGCAATTTATATTCGCACGAAAAGACTGGCCATTTCTTATATAATTTATCCAAACTACAGGTTCCATTTATCAATTTTGTTCTCCACGCATCTCGTGGATGCAGTGCCGCCCAAATATGATTTCTATATGCAGCATCATATGTAATATATTTACTATGCGCTTCCGAATCGACTGCTCCTTGTTCAATAGTCGGGACATACAAATGCATTAGTGCTGACATTGCTTCCAAAACATCTCCCGATTCCAAGGAAGGCTTGACCCACTCCAAGATTTCCTTACACTGTTGATACACTTCTCTTGCAAAATCTTCACAATCACCGGAAAAACAGACACCTCCATCCGCCATTGGTTCTCGTGGCAATTCCCATCTTTCTGTACCACGTGGTTCCGGTGTCAATTGCACATCCGGCGTGTATGCAATATTGAAACGCGCATGAGATGTGACAGCATCTGCCACTACCACCAAACATCGAATATGCCTCGATTTTACAACACCGTTTTTCATCATATCATATGTATTTTGAACAAATGTACGACTTGACATTGAATTTCGTGCAAGAGCTAAGATAAGTTGTTCACGATGAGATTCTATAGCTTCGTCTCTATTTCCATCAATTGTCGTAGGTATCATACAAAAAGCACCAGATGGCATTGTCACACCTAAATGATTCGTGTAATATGGCGAATGAACCAACTTCAGCCCGTCGACAATGCCAGCCATTCCATTCGGACCAAAACCTTGGATATAATTTAAGTTCGATTCACTGGCCACGGATAGCTGCTGAATTACAGACGCATTCTGTGCCAAATGTGTATCAAAATAATGTTCAGCTGGTATGAAATGATTACACAATTCGTTAAAAACGATAGTAACTTGACCAGTTTTGAGTGCTGGTTGCGAAGATGAATCATGAATAGTTAATGTATAAGAGGTGCGTTGACATTGTGAAATATCCACAACAGCTGAACCCAAATATTGACTGACTTTTTTTTCTTCATCGTTCAAGCGTGAACAATATAATTGACATACGAATGCAGACTCCGACTCGTGACTCGTTAACTTTAATTCGTGAACAGTTTCCGAAGAAACGTCATCATTTACAGTTATCATCGATGGATGAGTGTCGTTGCTCATATAAAAAACTGCAAATACATTCTCAGCAACATGACTGTGGAGTTCGGATACTTTGAACCCAACGTTTCCTTCGTTTTGATGGGCGGTATTCGATATTGTTGTATTCTTCATTGTATTGACCATACTCGTAGTCATATCCATAACTGTGGAGATACTCTTCATAGTTATTCTTATAATCTGTAATATTTTCTATCTTATATACTCGTTGGCTCTGATACAGATGAGTTTGTTTAAGCCATAGATACCTTTTCCTGACCGATACATGACGAAGGTCCAAATCAATGCAGTTCATCTGGATGAAAAATAAAGACATAATGCGTATGGATGTATTATATTCCAACCAGTCCACAATTTTTTGGTACCAAATGTTGGTACCAATTTGGTAAGTGAGTTGCATGGACCATTCGAGTAAATGGTGCAATGCTATAATCTCACGTGGATTCAAAGAAGCAATGCGAATGGGTAAATTCTTCGAACGAACCAACCATGCTTCGGAATCGTTGTAATGACAGCGACATGTTCTTCGAAACGAAACGAATGAAACGATATCTAAATATCTTGAAAGACCTCTGTCTACCACCATGGGAACACATTTTATTCTTTCTGGTTTTATCATATTACTGAGACTCCGTTGTTGAATATCACAATACATTGTTGATCGGTAATATGTGCCGAAGATTTGAATTTGAAATCATATCTTTTTTTTCTCGAATTGGGCATTCCTAAAATCATTCTTATTCATAACAAATGTCAAATATACTATACACAACCAGCAAAGTGGCTATACCCAGCGGCATGTGCACGCCCAATAACAAACGAAAAAGGCATACGATGGGCTCACGCGAGTCAGAATACGAATGGGCATGTAATGATGAGGTCGATAGCCTCTCCGCAAAAGCTGTTAACTTCGATGACACAATATTTGCGCTGCTCACTGGTCAGCAGAATGTAAAGCATTTACCAAATGCTCTCAAAAACAGTTTTGAACAATTACAAGGAGTGGGAAAAAAACGTCTGACGACAACTTGCGGCCTGTTACCCATTGTTTTGGTCAGCCCCAAAGTTCCCGCAGCCAAAAGGATAAAGAGAGAATACAATCGATATGTTACGACCATCAGATGCTCCATTCCAGATGCCTATACCAAAATTAAAAATTTGAATTACGAAATAAGGAAATTGACAGCACCTGCTGAGATTAGCAGAGTCCAGAGTGAACTTAACAAAAACCATGATATTATTTTGAGAGCACAGTCTCAGATGCGAACTGCTCACCAAGAAAAAAAAGCAAAACTTGGAAAAGTCAAAAGCCCAGCCATTTTCAGGTATTTGACAAACAACGACAAAAAAGCTGCAAAATGGGCCAATTTTCACATGTGGTCACCGTTGAAAAAAAATCTCTGCCATAGTAACAAGGAGTAGAACAACATTTAAAAAGTGAGACAGCGCACAATGGTTAAAAACTGACGCGCTGTCACTCTGTAAATATTGAAAATGCAGCAAACAGAACATATCGACATGTAATCTATGATAAATGCAGCATAAAAAATTTTTTGCCAATTGACGATATCCACTTTACAAGCGAGAATGATTGTAAAACAACAGCAACACACAACAGCAACAGTATCTTTGACAGTGGCCATGGTGACAGGATAGTTATAATACCGACGAATAGAAATAAAAATGCTATCTACCAGACAAACAAATGAAAAGAAAAGGCATAACATTTCCAAGTCATTGAGCAGCAATGGCATATTGGCAAATAAAAAAAAAAGAAATGCACCAGTACAATCTTTAATATATTGCGTCACTTGGAACAACATCCCTTTTAGAAAAAAACATTTGATATATAGTTCGATATATTCACTTCAAATTAGATGAATAAATTTGAATAGAAAAGAGTATATAAAATTAGATGTGATTTAAGATTTTAATTTATTATCAATGAACGTTTACGATTCCGACAACCATGGCTTATGTTTTTCATATTCCATATCTTTCAAGAACGCATTTTCACCATTACGGACACTGCGACACCCCGGGTACACGTTGGGCCCCCAATGACCAGTATTAATAGAGATTTTACTGAAAGTTTTTTTAATTTTATCGAAAGACATTTGATGTCCTTTGAAACAGATAGTGTTCAAATGGCGAACAGGTGCCAAAAATTCATCGGCATTCCCGTAGTTTTGCAATTGATTGAAACCGAGATTATCGCTGTATTTCCTTGCATTAGGATAATGGTCAATATTATCTTGGACAGTAGAATTACGAGCATCCAACACTTGATTGGAATAACGACCAGTAATATCCAACGGATTTGCGAGCGCAGGATGTTTACCACCTGGAATCCAAATTGCAATGATATCTTTTGTAAAACCATCGTGCAATTGCTCTTTAAACGAACCAGTACCATCACCGCCTTCAAACATATTAGTACCCTCACCAGAAACGTAAGACTGAGCAAAGATATCTTCCGCCAAGATGATATTCTTTGGTTGTTTTACAATGGATTTATGATAGAATGTGTAGTGACCAATATGGACTTTGTGGATAACGTCATCGGTCAACATAAAGTCATGATGACCATGAGCGGTAAATCCTGTATCCAACCCACCTTTCATCAAGATAGCGGAGGCCATGTTGTACGTTTGGAATGGGCGCAATAACAACACCGTACCATTCTTCTTATCCACACTGCTACTATCTTTCACAATCCCAGCTAACTGTGCATTTTTCACAGCATGTCCAAATGCTTCCTCATAATTCATTCTTTCGAAGTTATCGGTATCCATAGAATAAACGTAAATATCACGAGAGTTTCCATTACCGACTTCGTCTTGATTAGGGAACACAAAGTATTCACCAATTTGGCGCTCACGAACTAACAAATCCCTTGGCTCACCAATAAAATCAATATCGAAAGGACGAGTTTCATACACTTTACTACCACGGAAACTCAACATATTACCAGGTCCCTTTTCAAGATTATCAGCAGCACCAGCACCTTTACGATAAAATTCCACTTCAGCAGAAGGCACCATAGTCACATAGATGGACATTTTACTGGGCAAAATCCAGACATTCGGCGTGACCCCCTCATATTTCATTTGGTCCTTCAGTTCCGCATCAAGCAGATACAGACCACGTTCCTGTTTTTGAACAAGAGCCCAACGACGACGCTCTTTGCGCAACAGTTGACCCGGACGAGTCACAGTAGAGCCATGTTGACGTTCCCATTCTTTATAATGATTTTGGCTAGAAAGTAACGCATGGATAACACCATGATAAGCGGTTTCATTCACGGAATCAACAATTTGGCGCAAATTCATCAAATAATGTTGTCTGCCTTGGTCAGTTTTGTAAAAACCATGTTCAATAATGAAAGCCAAACCACGTCGAACCAAACGGTCGGAACGAGATTCTCTTTCAGCAGTGACATATCTTGGAACACCTTGATGTGGTTCTAAATCCATCAAAGTTTTATTAAATCTGAAAATGTCCCATTTGACAGAGAGGTCCTCCGTTAAGACCCATGGGAGTACTGCACTGGTATACCAGGCATCTTCTTCTGTAATGAGATAGTCCAATACCGACTCCAAGTGTTTGTTTTTACCGGCATACGCTTTTGGTAAATTGTACGTTTCGTGGGCGAATTTATCTTCGGCTAACATCGTTTGATATTGGGGTTCGACAGAGCCAAAAAATGGCTGCAGGGCATGATTGGGTTGACCGTTTCCGACAGAGGAGAGTGACATTTTGAACAAACATTTGGGGTCTTATATACTGCCTTTTTATTATGAAAAAAAAACAAAACACTTTTTACACGATTCAATTCTGTCTATTTAATGGGCGTGTTGTACGAATTGACTTATAGCAAATGGGTCAATTGTATTCGAAACTGGAAGAATTTTGGATGTCATTCCAAAAAGAGACGGGGATTTTAATCCTTGGTCTCGATAATGCTGGGAAAACGGCAGTGCTTTATGCTCTTCAATTGGGTGAACCATTGGAGTATTCGGTGCCCACGATAGGATTTAATGTTGAAACTGTGTCAGTGGGTAATTTGGATATTAAAATGTGGGATGTTGGTGGACAAACGAAATTGAGAGCATTGTGGCCACATTATTTTGAAGAGACAAATGGTGTCGTGTTTGTTGTTGATTCGAATGACATTGATAGAATGGATGTGGCACGGGATGAGCTCCATGCATTGATTTCGAATAAAGAATTGGTGGGTAAACCGTTCTTGATTTTGGCTAATAAACAGGATTTGCCTATGGCTATGGAGAAGGAACAGATGATAAAAGCTTTGCAGCTCGATGCCATTCAGAGCTCGCAGTGGCATATTTTAGAGTGTTGTGCCATTAGAAATAAAAAGTTAAAGTGTGGGTTCGAGTGGTTGGCTAATCATATTTAAGTGTGTAGTTGGTCATGTCACACACTTTTTCGAATACCGGTGACTTTGGTGATATAAAACATATTGCTATTGAGTAGAGAGTATCTTTGGTCATTTCGGGGAATCCTGTCATGCGTCTGATGTGTATAATGTGGCGGATGTGTTTTTTTGTATGTTCTTCTAATGTGTCAGTGCTTAGTTGAAAACAATTGCAGGATATGGGCCTTTTGAAATATGGATTGGATGTCATTTCCATCATGTGAATGAACTCTTTGAATCGGGGTAAGATGTAGTTGTGCGCTTTTTATAGTATATTCATAATATATTTTTGTTTATTTGTTATATGATAATTTCATTTTTAAAAGATTAAGTTTTGATTGTATTGGTGTACAGATGGGTCTAAAGCATACCAGAAATCTAGTTGGCCATTTCTCTCATACTTTGTTAAAAATTCGGTCTGTTGTTCTTTAAATCCTGTTAAAAAATTACTGTTTTTTAACCATATATATGTTTGCGGTTTGATATGTTGGGGTTTTGTGCGTGATGGTGGTGGGAATACACGGGACAATGATGGGAAATAGGCTCTGTCAGCGACTTGAAACATTGGACCGTAAACAGAAAGAAGAGTTTTGGGCTCCCATCCTGCATCACGATGAGCTACACATCCTGGACAACATAACATAAATTTTTCTTTCTGCCATAATCCAAGACACTCTTTGCAAAAGTATTTATCCATAGTTATATCGGATGATGTACTCCTTATATAAGATGAAATATTACTATTGATGGAAATCTAGTTTTCTTTTCACTTTGGAGCCTTCTCTGAGATTGAAATTTAGTTTTCTTTTGGCTTTGGGTGCTCCTCTGAGAAGCAGCTCTACCAACTTTTTGTATATTTCATCTGTAGTCATTTTTGCGCGGAATTCTTCGTTGGTGCCAATAATATCTTCCGCGGAGCTTGGCAATCTTTTTTACATATCTCATAGAGTCTCTTGTACTGGTTGTCGAGTTTATCTTGTGCGGGTTCACGAAGTGCTGACATAGTATTACTTTGCATTCTGATATATTATATACTGTGAAAAAATTGTTTTAAAGCATAACAATACTTTCTATTCAAAATGACAATACTTTCAAGTTCAAACACAACAAAATAAAAAAACTTTGGAAACAATATATGTCCAACACAACAACCATTTACATGGAATTCAGCACTATAAATTCAGAAATATTCATTTGTATACAATGCAAATATTTATTAAGACACTCACAGGAAAAACCATCACTTTAGATGTCGAACCAAATGATACTATAGAAAATGTCAAAGCGAAGATTCAAGATAAGGAAGGTGAACGGTACGCCTAGAAAAGCGCTTTGCCATGGTTATAGAGGCTCTAGCCATGGGAAAACAATTGCTGTCCTCTAGATGAACATATATTACACATACGTGATTAAACTCCGGGTTAATTATAGACTTAACAATGAAATGGACAATACAACATTTACCATTTGGATGGCTGGGTTTTATGAGGGAGAAGGTTATGTGAGCAATGATAAATCAAATAACAATCGTATTAGATTAGGCATTGACCAAAACGACCCCACGCCTCTCGTTAAAGCACAGAAAATATGGGGAGGTTCTATTCGACATAGAATCAGAAAATCCCCGGCTTCTGATAAAATTTGTCATAGTAATTCTTGGAGGTTGTGTCAAAAAGATGCTCTGAAATTTATAGAAGACATCAAGCCCTATCTACAAATACCATATAAAATAAATCAGCTACAGACGGCCATCGAAAAATCTAAACGTGGACTGAAAAGGAGATTTCCATGTAAATATTGTTCAAATGATTATGCGAACCCTTCAGGACGAAGGAGACACGAGAAAAAAATTCATCTAACACAAGCGCTAGTTTCTTCGGAAGCGAGATGCCTTGAGGCGGGAAACCCCTTATAGTCCTAGCTACCCATTGTCCCTTGGAAACATTAGACAAGAACACGGTTAATGGCCGTCCCCAATGGTAACAACGCTAGGAATTGGGCAATCCGCCAGCTTAACATCTACGTCCGCCATGGTAATGGATAAGATGTGGCCCCAACGACTGAACGGGCATCGGTTCCAAATGACAGTTTAACCAACTCGATAGAGCTTAAGATACAGTCTAATCCCTCGTCCGAAAGGCAGGGTATTTGGTCTAAATGATACCACCAGACCAACAGCGGCTCGACTAATGGGCCCTGTTGGCGTTAAAAGCGCCAGCAAGTCTTGCTATTAGCAAGGCGACGCCGCTCGAAGCGGGAACTTCCTTAGAGCCCAACCTACCACCTTTACATGGAAACGTGTATGAGGGAACAGTGCTAATGCCACTTCTCGGGTAACAACGGTTGGGATTGGATAATCCGCAGTGTGACCACCTACGTACGTTATGATAAGTATATGGTGGCCCTTCAACGACTGAACGGTGGCGCGGTGGAGAAGCTTAATCAGCTTTGATGAAATCGCAAGGTACAGTCTATTCCCTCGCTGAAAGGCAGGGTATTTAGCATATTCGCAGGCAAACAACTTGAGAGTGGACGTTCCCTCTCAGATTACAACATTAACCACTGTTTGTGAACAGTAACGGGTGTTTGTGAGTGTGAACCACTTGCAAGTCTTGCGTCAGCAAGGCAACATGCATCAACTGCGGGAACGGCTCTATGATTGCTTTTATCTACTACCTGTTCGTCGGAAACGGCACGCAGTACCCGAGGTAATGACTCCGGGCATAGTAACAACGATAAGAGTACAGCTCAATCCGCATCGGCTGTCTAAGGGGTATATGGGATGTCCTATGACAAGTCGTTCAGAGACTTAAAGTGTATGGAGGGGAGTTCTGCCCAAAGAACGATGAACCTTTAAGGTATAGTCCAGGCCCACGGGATAGTAAACCGTGGGATAACCGCCAAAAAGAAGCGACCTTAACAGATGTAGGGTCGGTGTGAGAAGCAAAGCTCATGCCACACATATCTTGTAGTTCGGGAAACTCCTAAAACTTTTACGACCATCGTGCCGGCGAAAGCTGGATACGAGAACACAGGTAATACCTGTTCCCAATGGTAATCACTGTAAAAGATGAATGCTTTACAGCATGAAATGGACAATCCGCTTGCTCAGAAACTAAGTGCGTTATTGACTAGCATAAGTTTCGGCGTCACAGACTGAACGGATATGCACGGGAGAGGTTTAATCCACTTCAATGAACGTGTAAGATACAGTCGGGCCGGTACTGAAAGGTATCGGAGTAAACGTACATCTGGTTCTTCGTCTCAGAGGTGGATGTGATTGTCAATGTTGCGCCAACGGGTGCGACAAAGACAAATGCACATGCCCCAGCAACAAATGTGATTGTTGCTAGACGAGAACAGTGTTACAAACTTAAATACATACTTAAATTATAAATATAAATCTTACCTTAAATATTATTGACTAGTGTCCTCATCTCCCTCTTCCAGTCATAGCTATCCGTCCATATAGTGTGTTGATTAAAACGAAAAACCCTTTTCCCGTCTCTCCGCGCCAAAAACTC
>Ga0209533_1001642_pt1 | contig 20890 bp, 23 predicted proteins | sample COG_04_FD_184748 | JGI IMG/M metagenome (GOLD analysis project Ga0209533, IMG submission 184748) | Pelagic Microbial community sample from North Sea - COGITO 998_met_04 (SPAdes) (version 2) | ecosystem: Environmental > Aquatic > Marine > Neritic zone/Coastal water | place: Helgoland, sampling...
CATAAGGTGGTAAGAACTTAGCAAAGCGATCTCATTTTCTAAGACCACATTTGAGCGCCTAAAAATACTTTTGACATCAAAAGACAGGCCATTGGTTTCTTGGGCGTCAAGAATTTTTATTTTTGCTTCGGTGCTATAAACCGTTTCGGTATACCTAAGGTAAAAATAAGCGGATGAGAGCATGATCATTACAGACAGTAAAAACCAAGGCCAAAAGTTGAGGTATTTTATAAGCTCCCCTTTGAGGTCTATCCGTTCGTCTTCAAAAATATTTGTATATTGAGATTCGTTCATTTTTTTGACTTAGCGTGTTAGTAATACAGTAATGCTCAATAGGACCGAGAGAACGCTGACCACCGTAGAGGCGTTTCCAATAATCCCCGCACTTTTTACTTTGGCGTTGTTAGGGTTCACTACAATCACATCATTGGGCATAATCCGGTACTCCGGATTATTCATCCAGTTGGTCGTCGTTAAATCTATCTGAGAAATACGTCGCTGGCCTGCCTGTTCCCGTATCAGTAACACATCTGTTCGTTTGCCATTGATATTCAAATCACCTGCATAGCCTAGTGCTTGTGGGAGGCTAATAAACTGCTCTGTAAAGGTATAAGTGCCTGGAGCTCTTACTTCTCCCAAAACAGTCACCTTGGCATTTAAAAGACGGACGCTCACCGAAGGGTTGACTAAATGCTGTCCGTTTTCTAAAATTGAAATAAGTTCCTCTTCTAAATCAGCGATGGTTTTATTAACCACTTCAATTTTCCCCAAAATTGGCAGTACAATAGCTCCATCGATACCAACCAAATACCCATTTAGTTTTAAGAGGTCTATGTTTTGTAAATTAGAGCCCGTAGTTTGGTTATTATAGGGAATGGCCGTTTCCGGAACCAAAGCACCAATTTTAATGTCTAGGATATCATTGGGTTGTAGCGCATTGCTGGTATAGCTAATGGGGGTGCTTTGGTTTAAATTGGCATCTCCAAAATAGAGCAGCTCTTTGTTAGTCACACACGAGCTTAGAAGTAACCCAAGTACTAGTAAAAGGAAAAAATTGGTTTTTTTGTAATACATAATTAGTAGTGTAATTAATTCACAAATTTTAGTTATAATTGACTACAAATATAGAAAAAAAATTATTTGTAATAGGTGAATCTACAGAGCATTAAGGGGGGGGCTAGTCGGACGGTTCTTAAGGACTTACAGGCTACAGTCTAATTCGAATTATGTAACACAAAAACTTAAATTTTATATGAGATTATAACCTAGTATAGTAATGACTACAGTCCGTAGTCTTTTTAAAAATAAATCAATTTAATACCTTAAAAACAAATGTTTTAGCTTTTATATTTTAAATAAATAACGTATATTTAAATAAGAAATATTGTTAAAATTTAGTCATTAATTTGTTATATGATAAATTCACACAAGTTATTTCTATGTTAAATAATTAAAATAACATACGTTATATGCACGTTAATTTCTATAAAAAACCCAAAATAAAGACACATAAGACACCCATAAAAGTAGAAAAATCTGCCTTATTTTTAGACTATTTAAAGTCTTTTATTTCCAATTCAGCCACAAAAAGAGTCCAAGGCTATGGAACGGTGGGTTTGGCATATAATACCATTCGGACTTATAAATCGCTTTATCGAACAGTAAAAGCCTATGAGTTTGAGAAATCAGAGAAGCTTTATTTGAATTCTATTGATAAATATACCGCCGAATCTTTTACTCATTTTCTAAAAATTGAGAAGCAGTATAGTGATAATTACTGCGGCCAACTTTTAAAATTATTGAAGATTATTCTGCGTGATGCTGAAAAAAGTGGGTTGGAAGTACATCCTTATTCCAATTATATAGAGTCTTTTAAACAGAAAAGTTCCGATCGAATTCTTCATATTTTAAATCCAAAAGAGATAAAAGCTTTAAAGGAATTACAGCATATTCCTGAAGAATATACAGATATTTATAGTTGGTTATTGATAGGGCTTTGTATTGGGCAGCGCGTATCAGATTTATTGAAGTTAAGTCCTAATAATCTTAGAAAAGCACCTACTGGCTTGTATATCGATATTATTCAACAAAAGACGAGGAAATCGGTGACCGTTGGAGTAGTAGAACCTTTGGTGATTGAGATTCTAGAAAATGAGTTTCCAAAAAAAGTGTCTCAAGTGGTATTTAATAAACAGATCAAAGCACTTTGCAGAATGGCGGGGATTGATGAATTGGTTAGTGGGTTTAAGAACAACCCAAAGACGAGAAGAAAAGAAATTATAAATGCTCCTAAATATGAGTTTGTGACCTCACACATTATGAGAAGATCTTTTGCATCTAATTATTACGGGAAAATAGAAACGCCGCTACTTATGAATATTACAGGACATTCAAAGGAGAGCACTTTTCTAACTTATATAGGGACCCATCAAAATAAAGATGCACTTGCTGATTTATTTATGAAGCAGGCGGGTGTTATTTGGTGATGTTATTTTTTTATTCCTAACTGAATTCCTTTTTCTTTATACCAGTTTTTATCAGTTACTCTATTAAATAACCAAACACGATACTCTTTGTATATGATAGATTTGTAAATTAGGTTGAATCTATGCTTTAAAAGAAGATAGCTCTTAATACGTTTGTGTTTCCTCTTTGTTGCTTTTGGATTGGTAAACTGACTATTAAAAACATTTAAATACGAAGCTGTCTTTTTTGTGTTGTTGTATTCTAAACTATCTACGGAATTAAAAACCTCATAACAAGCTGCTAAAAAACAATTCAAAGGATCGCTTAGCTTATCTAGGGTATTCACTGCTTCTTTTGCATTCGTTTTTTTAGACAATAAAAAAACATCATAGGCATTTCGTAAGGCCATTGTTTTATAATAAAAACCACTATCATGAATTTGATACGCTACAATTGATAAATTTAATTTTTTTGTATAGCTTAAAACTGCAACATCATTTATAATCTGAGTGTCTTTCGCTACAAAGCTGTAATTAAATTCGTTAGTATATTTTTTTTTATTTAAAAGCTTTGAGTGTATTTCTATAGCTGCAATGTTATTCTCTTTTTGAAGTCTTCTGTAATGCTTATTATCTAAATCAGGATAATGATATTTCCGCTTTATTACATCAGAATACCCAAACTCTCTTAAAAGAGTAATCGCTTTTGGATAGTCTTCTTTTGAGAATATAAAATCAATGTCCCCTACCATCCTTTCGGCAATATCATCATAGATTCCAGCTAATAAGTTTCCTGTTCCTTTTAAAAATATTGGTGTTATCTTATTTGCTAATAAAAAGTTATTTAATTCATTTGCTTGTAAAATTATTTGTTTATTCCGCTCCCGGTTTACATCTGTAATATGCTCCATGTAGCTAGCCAACTCTTGAGGTAAATACTGCAAGAAATCGACTCGCTTTAAATTACAATACAATGCAGGAAACACAAAATGGGATGTACTCACTTTTACAACAGCATCCCAGTCTATAGACGTTGATTTTAATTGCTTTTCTATTTCTTGCCTATTATTATCTTCCAAAGAAATGGTCAAACATTTGGCAATAAAAAATAGTGTTTCTTTATAATTCATTTGATTATTTTTTTACTCAAAAGAAATTATTTGGTAGGATCTGGGTCTTGATTAAAGAGATCTTCATTTTTCTCTTTTAATTTTTCCAGGGTAAATTTGTCTCGTACAGACTTTGTTTTTGGGAAGATATAATTAGAAAGAGTTACAAAGACTTTTACCCGTTCTGTTTTGGTAAGTTTTTCTTGGTTTACCAACAAATCATCCAGCACTTTTTCATAGAGCATTTCCATCTTTTCTTTAATGGAAGGCCCTTCTTTTTTTGCAGGTCCTCTTTTAGATTTTTTTCCTGCTTTCTTTGCTGAATTTGGATCGAATGGCATATTTATTAAAATTAGATTCTAAACCAAATGTAACCAAAAAAGTTTACTTCTTTAACAACCAACTGCTAGACTGTATTTTATCACCCAACCCATCAACTAAAGTGATTTCCATTTGATCACAGATTGGTCTTTCTGGGATGGTGTTGTTATTTTGATCTCCTCCATTGGCAAAACTCAATTCGTAATTATTTCCAAAATCTAGAGCAATCTTTTCTATAGTTTTGCAAACCGTTCTATCCTCATCAATTGATAAAACACAATGGTCTACTGATTTTATATTGGAGACAATAAAAACACGCTCTGCTTCTTGCTGAAATTCTTTTGATCCTTTTAATTCTCTTTGATGATCGTTATTAACAATCACAAATAATTCATCTGCCATTGCTTTTGCGTTGTTAAAATACTCGATATGTCCTTTGTGTATGGGATTAAAATAACCTGACACAATCATTCCTTTTTTCTTACTCATGTTTTCTTTTTTATCTACCAAAATCGTCTTGAACTCTAATAATATCGTCTTCATCTGAAGGGTAATTAGCATCGGTATGCTGCCAAATTTCTGCTACTACAGAATAGTCATCTAGACCAATTAAGCGATGTCTTTCCCCTTGTTGTAGAATAATTTGGTCACCTTCATTAAATACTTTCATCTCATTTTCAATATCAGAATCGCTTCTAACAATTCCAGCAGAACCTTTATACACTTGCCAAATTTCTGCACGTCTATTATGATATTGCCATGATAATCTTGCTTCTGGTTTTACTATTAAAATTTTAGGACTTAATTTACCTACTATTTTTAAGGTATTAACATCTAGTCCATTAAAAAATTTATTTGAGAACTCTTGAGCCTGTTTTTCATCTATAACTAAGAAACTTCCCCAAGGTCTTTCAAAATCATGAGAAACTACGTTGAACCCAAAAGATTCTGTCTCTTTTTTTATTTCTTTAAACATAGTGTTTGTTGACTAATTTTTATTAAAAATTTCGTTTAGGTAAATCTTTAAACCATTTTTCGTAAAGCTTAGAAGTTGGTGATAAAATTACCCAAGCAGTCATGAAAATTAATTGTAAATCTAAAAAAAACGAATTATTTTCTTGATACCACATTTCTAATTCACCCTTGTAAGGAGCAATTACCCGTTTATAAAATTCATGAGGGTCTTCATCGGTAACAGCCGAAATAATTGATTCCTCATCTCTAAATATAATTGAACCAATTCCAGTAAGACCAGGCTTTACATTGTATATTTTTGATTGTACATCTTCATTATATGCAGAAAATGTTTTGGTTACTAGAGGTCTTGGACCTACCAAACTAATATCTCCTTTTAAAATATTAATAATTTGTGGTAATTCATTGATTTTTGTTTTTCTTAAAAATGAACCAATTTTTGTAACCCTTGGATCATTTTGAAGCGTAATACTTCCCGTACCAATATTCATGGAGTTTTTAAGCATGGTTGCAAACTTCCATATTTGGAATTTTGAATTGTGAATCCCATAACGTTCTTGAAAATAAAAAACTTCTCCCTCAGCAGAAAGTCTGAGAATTATAATAATGGGAATAAAAATAGGTAAAAGAATAATTACCGCAATAAGACTAACAAAAATATCGAATAAGCGTTTAAAAAAGTTGTACATAATTACATTTTTTGATCTAAATTCTTACCAGTTTCAATGTGCATAAAATCTGGAACATATTTATTAATAATTTTCACGATGTCCGCTTTATTTGAATTTGAATTATTAAAAACAGTCTCAAAATCAACTTCTACTTCTACGAAAGAAATATTAACCTCTGAAGTATTTATATACCCTAATGAATCAAACTCATTAATTTCATAATCTTCCTCTTCAGTATAAAACTCCTCATATGTTTTTTCTCCTGAAGTATCCGATTTAAAAAAATAAATTGGATATTTTGATGGATACTTTTCAAAATAAAATTCTTTTGCTTCTTTTTCTGACTTTACTAATACTGGTTCAAATCCGTTCTCTTTTAAAAAGTCTAAAGCGATATCCTTAAAATAAATTTGATCTTTATGAAAATCTAATTTAGGGAAGAAAATATTTCCTGTTTCTCCTAAAAATGTAGCTAATAAACATATTTGACCTGATTGTTCTGGAGTTACAAAAAAACGTTTAATATCCTCTGGACAAGATAATGGCTGGTTTTTATTTAATCTGTAAATAAAACCGTCTAATAAACTTCCGTTAGAAAATGCAACATTGGCAAACCTAGCAGTTGAAACTCGAAATAGATCTTTCTTTGATAATATCAATTTTTCCATTAAGCTTTTTGAAGCCCCCATAATATTCACAGGGTTGGCAGCTTTATCAGTGGAAACACTAAAAAAATATTTTGGTGGATTTGCTTCACATAAATTTAAAAGCTTAATCGCACCATAAACATTATTCTTAATTAAGGCTTCAACAGAAATTTTGTCTTTTTCAGATCGTACATGTTTATGAGCTGAAAAGTTCGCAACCACTTGCCATTTATCAGAATTAAATATTTTATCGAATGTATCACTTAATAAATTTACTGGATAGGTAATATATTCAGGATTGTAATCCAACAAATTAGAGCTTCTTAGGTCTCTCGTTAACTCTGTTAAACCATTTTCATTAATATCTACTACTGTAATTTTTGAAGGTTTATATTTTAATATTTGTTTGATATAGCTAGAACCTATTGTTCCAGCTCCACCAATAACTAATATATTTTGATCACTAATTTTGTTTGATAAAATATTTTTGTTTTCATAAATATCTTTATCAAAACTTATCTTTTTATAGAAGTCTTTTTCAAATTGTTTCATTATGTTTTTTTTAGTAACTGTCCTTAATTAAAAAGAAAGTGTTATTTCCTTTTTTAAAATTGTTCTTAATATATGAGTTAAAATGAAGCAATTGTTTTTTTAATTCCCGCTTTTGAAGATAAAGGTAATTTTTTTTGAATTGCATTTTTTATTTTTAAATTGGACACCTCATAATTTTCCGTTAGTTTTAGAAGTCTTTCAGAATTTATTGGTATTGGAACTAAATCTCCAACTTTAGCTATAAACCGAACAAATAACTTGGGAAGTTTTAAAATTCTAGTAGGTTTACACAAAACTTCAGATATTATTTTTACCAAATCAATTGTTGATAAAGAGGTATCATCTGCTATGTTATAAATTCCAGATTCTATTTTAGTATTATCAATCAATTCTTTAATAATAAAACACAAATTCTCTACCGACACAAAAGATCTTCTATTTATGTATTTTCCAAATAGGTAAGGAATACCCTTTAAAACAAAACTAAATAATAAGTTTAGGTTTCCTTTATTGTTAGGCCCGTGAATCATACAGGGTCTTAATATATAAACTCGTTTATCTTTTAGATTTTTTTTTGATAAGATATATCCTTCTGCTGCTAATTTAGATTTCCCGTAAACCGTTAAAGGATTTGGTTTTACATTCTCTGTTAAAACACTATCTATATGATCTGCGACAGCTTTAACAGAGCTCATATAAATAAACGTTTCACAATCACTTTCTAAAAATTGATCAAACAATCTCTTTGTTAATTCAGTATTTGCTTCAAAATAGGCTGCATCATCAGATGTTTTTTTTAAATCGTGGGCTTTTCCAGCCAGATGAATTATAGAGTCTGCACCATTTAAAAATGAGACATTTAGGTTATCATAATCAATTTCTTGTCCGTTGGGAGTTCTAGAAACGCCTATGATTTTATTATTTTTATTTTGTAGAAATTTAGTTAAATTAGTTCCTACAAAGCCTTTATTTCCGGTTATGATATGTAAATGCGTATCCAAATATTATGATTTTTTTAAAACCCCAAAAAGTTTCCAAAAAACTCTTAATTTAACTTTTATAGGGCTAAATGTAATATTATTCTTAGCCAGTGCTTTCGCTATCTCTTTTGAAATTAATTGATAACTCCCAAAACCTGTTGAACTAATCCCTCCTCTTAACATAGCTGTTGTCGTAATATTAGAAAATCTCCAAGAAATATGGTGCTTTAAAAAAAAACGAACAATTAATTCATAATCTGCACCACTAACAAAATCAAGATGGTATTTCCCATATTTTTCGAATAATCCTCTTTTAAAAAAAATGGAAGGATGGGGGGGCATAAAACCTATTTTTAATTTTTCTGGCCTCCAATTTTTTGCAGAATATTTACGTACTGTTTTGCCAGCATCATTAAATTGAATAATATTACCTATAGAAGCCTCAATATTATTTGCTAGATGAAACTTCGCTATATTTTCTAAAACATGATTATCTGTAAAAATATCATCAGAATTTAAAATGCCTATTAAATCTCCTGTAGCCATAGCAATGCCTTTATTCATTGCTTCATATAGACCTTTATCAGGTTCTGAAACCCATTTAAAAATTTTAGACTCATATTTTTTAATGATATCTATAGTGGTATCTTTTGAATCTCCATCAACTATTATATATTCCACATTTATATAGGCCTGCGATAATACCGATTGAATTGTTTTATCAAGCGTTTTATCACTATTGTAACAAACTGTTATGATTGATATCTTCATTAATTAACCAACTTTTGTAATGTCATAACCATATTCTTCTTTAAAATAATAGATAATTTTTTCTTTGTCTTTACCTGCATATTTATAAACTTCAAAAATCTTGACATCTACCAAAAAACGATACCAAAAGCATTGTAAAATACACCAAACAAACCCTCTCTTCCCTTCTAAAAAACCTCCTTGTATAAAATATCTTATAAAGAAAAATAAAAATGGTCTAACAAATAAAGGCAATTTTAAATACCTCATTTTAAGCCACCTTCTTCTTTCTTCTGGTGTACCTATTAAAGTTGCTTTTACAGATTCAGTATTGGTGAAATTATATATTTTATCCAAAACATCTATAGCTTCACGAGTAGCGTAATTATTATGCTTTTGGATCCACCAAGTAATTTTATTTAAATTATTATCAATTAAGTCTCCTTCTAAGCTTTCAAACTGCCCATCTAAAATCGAAACCATTCTTTCATCCATCCATCTTTCCTCACAAATAGCTGATCCTGTTCTCCAAATTTTTAAATGCCAAATAGGATACATTCCACCTTTTTTTAACGGTTTGTTAAAAAAATACATAATTCGTTTTATCCTAAGACCAATTATATCTTTATTAAAGTGAGGCAATTTATTTAAAAGACTAGTCTGTAATTCTTCATCAATATATTCATCAGCATCAACACGTATAACCCAATCTGTTTGTATATCTGTATTTTTAATAGCCCAATTAAACTGGGTTGAATAGTTAATCCATTTATTTTCATAAAATCTAACACCAAACTTATTTGCGATAGCTCTTGTATTGTCTTTAGAGTAAGAATCGACTATAACTATATCTTTACAAATATCTTTTAACGAATTTAAACATCTTTCTAAATGAATCTCTTCATTATAGGTTAATATTATCGCTGTTAATGATGTAACCTTATCCATTTAATACTCTTTTTTTAATAAATTTTGCTGGATTACCACCTACTATTGAATAAGGTTCTACATTTTTCACGACTAATGAACCTGACGCCACTACTGAAAATGAACCTATACTAACATTAGGAAGTACATTTGCCCTGGTGGCAATCCATACCCCATCGCCAATAAATATTGGAAACGTTATTAAATTAAAAGAATAAGAATTTATTTCATGACTACCAGTTAATAAATATACATCTTTACCAATACAACATTTTTCACCAATTTCAATTTTATCCAAACAATAAACCCAACTAAATTCAGCTAAGCTAGATAATTTTCCCATTTTTAAATTCCATGGATGAGAAATAATTGAATTTCTATGTAACGAACATGACCAATCGACTTTACCCCCAAATAGCTTAACTAATGCAATTCTATATTTTCTTGCAAAAAAAGGACTATATTTAAAAAAAGTATTATTCACCAAAGACCAGAATTTAGCTTTTAGCTTAACTTGAAGAGTAAATGGTGTTGTTTGAACAGGATTATATTTCATTAATTTATTCTTTAATATTTCGTTTTTTAATAAACTTAGCTGGGTTTCCTCCTATGATTGTCCAAGGATCAACATCTTTAAATACACAAGATCTTGCTCCAACAACCGCACCTTCTCCTATAGTTACCCCCATCATTATAAACGATTCTGCTGCAACCCAAGCAAAATCTTTAATAACAATTGGTTCTGAAATAAATGGAGTGTTGAAATAATTAACATCATGTGAACCTGAACAAAGATAAGTTCCTTGAGAAATCGTAACTTTTGAGCCAATGATAGTTTTATCTAAATGTAACTTAACTCCAGGACCAATACAAGTATTATCTCCAACGACTAAATTCCAAGGAGCTAATACTTTAGCGCTAGCATAAATTATAGAACCTTTCCCAATTTCAGCACCAAAAATCCTCAAAATAAAATTCCTATAACCATTAAATAATCTTCCTGAAAAAGGTATAAACAAAAAAAAAGATAAAAGCTGCCATATCTTACTCTTTAATTTAATTTTTAAATTAATTTTATCTTTATACTTTTCAACTTTAAGTTCTTTCATATAATAATTTTAAGAAATGAATTGAGGTTTATTTTCTTTTGTGAGTATCCATTGATATAACTGAAGCATTTGTTCAGCTACAGATTGCATGCTGTATTTATCTTCAATTAATTTTCTCCCATTAACTCCCATTTTTATCAGTGTTTTATCACTAGATCCAATAGCTTGTTCTAAAGCTTTTTTTAAGGGTTCTACACCATTATCTATCCACCAACCGCAATTATGGGTTACTAAATCTTGCCAAGGTGTCCCTTTTGAAGCTATTACAGGAACATTACTTGCTAATGCTTCCGCTACCACCATCCCAAAATTTTCTGACTTACTAGGTAAAACTAAACACGTTAAAGACCTTATCATTCTTTCTTTCTCCTCACCTTTTAAAAAACCAGTAAAGACAATATTTTTTATGCCTAAATCTTTTGCTTTTTTAATTAAACTTTTTTTATATATTGCATCTCCATCACCTATCAGCGTTAATTCAAAACCCTCAAGATCTTTCCCTACTTGTGCCCATGCCTCAAGTAAAGTTTCCAAATTTTTAATAGGCGAAAACCTACCTACAAAACCAATTTTTTTAATTTTCAATATTTTTTTTTCTGCTTTTTTTAAAATCACTTCTATTGGATTGGGTATTACAGCAATAGGTGTAGTAATACCTAACGCTCTAATAAAATCTTTTTCCTGATTACAGGTAGCGTGTAATATATTAGCCTTTTTTAAAATTGATTTTTGAAATAAAAAAAACATTATTTTTTTTATTTTTGAAGAAATCTTCAAGGCTTCCGGATATAACATTCCATGTGTAGAAATAACAAATGGAATGTTATTCTTAAAAGCAAATTTAGCTCCTATAAAAGAAGGATACTGCCACAATCCATTTGTATGTATCAAATTATAATCTTTATAATTATTTAAGTGCTTTTTTAAGCTATAAGAGTAACCGAATTTTTGTTCAAAAGGCTTTTCAGCTGTTATAATAAAACTATCATTTGCAATTAAGGAATCACCATCATTAGGAGTAAAAGTTAAAACAATTGCTCTAATTCCTAATTTATTCAACCCTTTTATTAAAAAATAAGTACAAGTAGATGGACCTCCACTATTAAGCCTCATACTTGAAATAATTTGTAAAATTTTCATTTTTTTTTAAATTGATTTTATCTACCTCCGTTACAGTATTTATAAATTGAGGCAAAATGTTTTTCTAAAAACATTGCAATTAAAATTGCAATTAAAATTGTAGCAATAGGACTTATTAAATAACTTGCCCAAATACTCCATTCTTGACCTGCTCCCATTTTTAAAATCAATTTTTTAAAAATATTTAAATATGGTTCGTGAAAAACATATATAAAAAAAGAATAGGATCTAAATTTATGAATAAAATTAAAACAAACACCTTTTTCAATTAACACATCATACCCGAACCAAATCATTAAAAATGGAGCCCAAGCATAATAAAACTCTAATGCATCTAACGTTAACCCTTTCACTTTTAACCAACCAAAAACAATGCTTAAAACGCTAAAAAGAATAACCATACTCTTTGGTTTTAAACTTAACTTAAAGTTATTTATAGCAATAAAAGCACCTATAGAAAAAGGTAAAAATGACCCCAACAAAGGCAAGTCATTAAAATAAATGTTCAAAAAAACAAGTAGCCCAATAAAAAACAATTTTGCTTTATTAATAAAATACCAGATAAGAGGTGCAAATAATACCATTACTATTAAATCTCTTATAAACCATAAATGAAAACCAAATGGTTCTATAAATAACTCATAAAACCAGCCAAACACATTTAATTCAAATAGATCTGAAAAATCACTGTTTATAAAACCTCCAGTTAATGAATTGTATTTTAACAATAACATAATAGCTAAAAACAACACATTCCAAATTATAAAAGGTATTACTAAAGATCTAAATCTACTTTTATATTTATACAAAAACTCTTGTTTTTCTCCTTTAACACCAACAAAAAAAAGATATCCTGAAATAGAAAAAAACAACGGATAAAAAGAATTCCAAATACTTCGTAAAAAAACTTGTGTACTATCAAAAACTTCAAACTCACTAATGTTTAACAAGGTTGAGTGAATGAATACAACAAAAACAACCCCAATAAATGAGACTACTTTTAATTTGTTACTTATATAGGTAGAAACTTTCATTAATTTAAACCATTTTTTAAACTGTTAAAATCCTTACGTTCAAACATATCTAACAGACCCCCTTCTGTGAGATTTATCATCCTAATCTTCTTTTTTCTTGCCATTCTAGCATATAAAATAAGCTCTCTTATTTGCCTACAATTCATATAATACCCTTGCATATAATCTTCTGCTTTTTGCAATTCATTATCATCTATATGCCCAAAAAAATGGGTTGATTGTTTTAATAGGTTTTGAACAAACCCAGTTGCTTCAAACCCAGTAAAAAATATTGTTTTATAACCTAACTCAATCGCTAAATCAAAACTTGACCCTGAAACACCTAAACCTCTTAACCCTCCTTTACTTGCAATCCAAATAATAGAAATATCTTTATTTAAATATGGATAAAACATTTCTAGTTTTGCCCATTCTGCTGGCAATACAATAGTAATATCTGGTACCATTTCTATAATTTGATCAATCCATTTCACATCCCAAATACCATAAATCATCTTTGTATCAATAAACACATGATATTTAGGTTTTAATTCTTTATATAAAGGATGTAAAAAACCTCTATTTACAAACATGATATCTTCACCTTTTAATTTTGATAAATCCTGATTATTAACAGAGGGTCCATTAAATATTACAAATACCTCTCCATCAGATTGTTTTTTTTCAATAATAGATTTTGATTTTCTTATGAAGAATTTTGTTTTAAAATCAACTATTTTTCTAGCCTTTAAAAGTAGTTCTATTCCTGAAAGAATAAAATCATCTTTAATTACCATTAAATTCCAAAAATTTAGTTTTGCCATTTTATAATTGTATGAAAGAAGATTATTTATTATCTTTTTCTATTTTAAATCAATTTTAAACTTATCTTTTAAGTTACTTCCAACTAAAAAAAACTTATTCCACATAGCTTTAATATGAGAACCATCTATGACCCTAAAAAATAAAGATAAATACCTAAAAAAAACACTATGCTTAAAACCTGTTTTATCATAAATATATTTTCTTTCAGCATCCATCTTTTTTTTAGTATCATTAGACACTTCGTGCTCTGAGAATTCAGCTGTTTTAGAGTTTTCATGCATTCTAAACCCCCAGCAATAATGATTTACCCTAACCTGCTTATAGCCATTCATTGACAATCTTGCCCAATATTCAACATCCATCATATAGTGCAAATTTTCATCAACACCTCCTATTTTATCAAAAACAGATTTCTTCCAAAATGTTGTGGGTCCAAAAATAGCATTAACTCGTTTTGGGCCTTGTAAAAAATAAGGTAAATAATGTGGTCCCCAAGTTGCCTCTGTTATTTTCAAATTAGGTACACTAAACCTTAAAAAATTTCCTGTTGCCCAATCTGCATCTGTATTGTTTAATAATTTTGATTTAACAGCTTCAATTGTTCCTGGCAACAGCACATCATCTGCATTTAACCACGTTATAAACTTTCCATTAGCTTTTTTAAACCCTTTATTAAAAGCATTACTTTGTCCACTATCTTCTTCTGATATCCACCATGATAATCTATCAGAGTAGCTTTTTATTACTTCTACACTATTGTCTGTTGAAGCTCCATCAACTACAATAATTTCAAAATCTTTGTTAGATTGATTTAATATTGAGTCTATTGCTTCACCAATCATACTACCATAATTGTAATTAGCAATCACAAATGAGATAAACGGTTTTTTAATATCTGTGGATGGTGTTCGTTTTGACATTTAGTTTGTTTTTGAGTTTTCTGAACTTTTTATTGCTAAAATAATTGATATTAAAAATATTGATTCCTGCAATCGAAAGGCAAAGGAAGAAAATAGATAATCCCACATCCATGAAAGTGACATTATCAAAAAAAGGCCAATCATTTTAGGTTCATAAAACAAATGTTTTCTTAAAAATAAAATAACAATACGCATTGCGTATATCCAATAAAATACTCCCAAAAAACCACCATATAAATATGAATTCAGAATATGTGAATGTCCTGACAAACGATTCGAGTAAGAACTAAAAGTTACATCTCTTAAATTAATACCAAAGTCTTGGTAAGCTCTTTCCTTTAATTTTGTCTCATCATCGGGGTAACTTCCATAACCGAATATAGGCTTTTCTATTATACCTTTTAATGCTATAAAAAATTCTATCCGACTTGATAACAATCCAATGTTACCAGACTCATATTTCTGCTTATTATATTTATATTTTGCACTCTCACCAAGAGAGCCATTAGATGCTAAATTTTCATAAGTTCCCTTTACGCCAAACAAACACAATAAAAAAAAAATAATAAGTAAGGGTTTTCTTTTTTTGATTTTTATTCTTTTAAGATAAGCATTTTGTGTTGTAACTTTACCTATAATTATAAGAAAAAATGATACTATAGTCCAAGTTAAAAAAATATTTCGAGAACTATTAAATAATGCATAAAAAGCAAATAATTGGATTACAAAAACAGCAAGAATTCTTTTTTTTTTATAATATAAAACTGCTCCAAAAAAAACAGCACTGGGTTGTATAAAATAGACTAGCCATACACTCATTAAATTACTTACATTTCCATCAGACAATTCTATCATAGAACTTAAAGCCGAAGTTGGAAAAAATAAAAAAGCAAGGATATTTGACAAAGCATAACCCGCCAAATAAAACAATATTCTTTTATAATTATCTTTTAACATCCAATAAACAAAAGGAATGTCAACATAAAGCATTATTAAAAAAAATGTCCCTTTCAGTGATTTCTGAAGACTTACATCATTATAAAAATTAGAAATGATTAAACCAAAAATACCGAGTAAGAGATAATTGCTTAGCTTTTTTACTCTTAAATCTTTAAGTTGTTTAAATGGTTTGATAAAAGGAAAAGCAGATAGTGCTATTAACTCAGCTATACCAAATGTACCTAAAACTTGAACTTGAATATAGGTTAACAAACCTATAATAAAAACAAAAAGATCTTTCTTATTATTAAAACCTAGAAAATTTTTCATTTTAGCGCTAAAATAATTTATTACAAACTATATTTTTTTTATTAAACATGCAGGGTTTCCACCCCAAATTTCATTACTAGGAATATTTTTGGTGACAACACTTCCTGCTGCAATAACTGAATGCTCTCCAATTGTAACTCCTTTTAATATTATTGAATTTGCACCAATAAACACCCCTTCTTTTAATAAAACAGGGTAAGATTTAATCTTTGAATTGTCATTAATTATCCTATCTTGAAAATTAATTGGGTGAAAATCAGTATCCCAAATTTGGACTCCACCTCCAATCATTACGAAATCTTCAATTATAATACTTTTTTGAGCAAAAATTAAAGCCCTACTCATTGATACATCATTTCCAATATGTATTATTGCTTCAGGTGAACAAAACAAAATCATTTTATCTAAACTCCCTACAGGATTACCAAATCTATAACTATTTATATTTATGTTATTTCCGAAACAAATTTCCCCCCGATTCTTTATCATTATCAAACCACTAATTTTTGGAAAACTCACAAAATTAACGTTTGAAATAAATAAATTTAACCAATTTAGTATTAGCCATATCGGTTTTTTAAATGATACTAAAATTTTATCATAAACTTTGGAAAATATTAAATTCATAATACCTTAATTTTATTATTTATCCCAAATTCCTTTGGCTCTTTTATTGACTAATAAATTTACTTGTCTAATTGAAAATAAACATATAATACTAAAAAAAATAATGGCTGAAAATAAAACACCTTCAGTACCGTAACGTTTACCTAAGTATAGTGACAAAGGGATATGAAATATTGCGGCAAAAGAATAAGTTAATATCTGAACTCTAATCTTTCCAATACCATTTAATATTTGATTGTTTGCGCCTAAAACGATTAGTATTGCAACATAGATAGATACTACTAAAGTAATCGTAAACGGAATTCTCACAGAATCACCAATCCATATTGGATAAACATGTTTTGCTAAAAACAATAGAAAAATTAAACTACTGATTAATATATATGATATATATCTTAATTTTTTAACTGTTCTTTTCATCCAATCATATTCTTTTTTTGAATATGCATCAGTAAAAGCAGACCAAAAAGGGCTCATAATTATTGAAAAAACCATAAATGATATACTTAAATACTTGTATGCTATATTAAATATTGTAACATCTTTTGGCGATCCTACTTGTGCAATTATAATATTATTTGTTTCATAAACAAAAATCACAGCTATTTGTATAACAAAAAAACTTATTCCAACATTCAAGATTTCTTTAATGCAGGAAAAATCAACATATTTAATTGATGGCCTACAAAACTTATATTTATCTGAATATAAATACAATGAAGAAATAAATAAAATAATTACTGGAGAAAAACCTAATGCTAAACTCAAGTATATCAATGTTCCTTCATTAGTAGTCTTTAATAATATAAATATTAAAAGAAGAGTCAATATCTGCCCTAAAAGATTTAAAATAGCTGCTACAGCAGGCTTTTGATCTGCAACAATAACAGTGTTAATGATTTTAAAGACCATTTGTAAGCAAAAAAAACTAAAAACAATTAGTGCTAACCTAGACAATTCACTTTTCAACTCTATTGAAGTATTCAGAATCTTAGTCCAATCGATGTAAGAATTCATAACAAAAAACAAACACCATAGTATTGAAATTATTATTATAATTATAGCATAAGTAGTACTTACATATTTACGTGCCTCTTCATATTTATTTAATGCTTTTGCCTCTGCAAACTTATTTCTTAAACCATTTCCAAAACCAATATCAAAATAGCCAAACCAAATAACAATAGAACTTAAAGTCAACCAAATCCCATATTGAGATGGATTCACAAAATTAATTGTCAATGGCACTAGAAGAATATTAATTGCTATACTAATTCCTTTAATCAACAAAGAAATAGCTATGTTTTTTTTTGCTAAAACGGTTCTTTTATGCCCTTTTAACAAAAACTGATTTAAATAATTTAATAATTTATTATTACTAAACATTTATAATCTCTATATTAAACTCAACCATATAATTATTATTTTAATAAAGAGGTGAAATATCATTATACTTATTTAATTCAAAATTGTTGTATGCTAAAAATGAGATATCATTTATTTTCGCTGCCTCATAATCATTTAAAGAATCTCCTATTAAACAAGTTTTTTTAATATCATATTTATAAAGTTTCAATAAATCTTTTACAAGTTCATTTTTGGGTGTAGGAGATCCATTAATAGTTGTAAAATATTTTTCAATTTTTAATTCTCTACATAAAAAACGTAATTCATTTTGATCTGAACCTGATACGATATGAAAGTTATAATTATTATAATTTCCTTTTATAAACAATACAGATTCTAATATTAAATTCTTTGGGTTTGTTAATTCTATTTTCATCAAAATAGAGAATTTCTCTGCATATTCTAAAACTCTTTCCTCATTTATTTCCTTTCCTAAAATTTTTTCATAAAAGTGTCGAATCTTCACATACCTAGATAGTCCTCCATTTAAATTATGATAAGATATTAATTTTTCAACATCATTTTTATCAAAATCTTTAAATATTTCACGAAAGCCCCAATCTCTTATTTTCATTGAATCGAGTATAACCCCATCAAAATCCCATAAAATATTTTTAATCATAATCAAACTTTTCTTTATATAATAATTCTGCAATTTTGAAATCTTCTGGCCAATCAATATCAAAAGAATCAATCTTATTTAATTTATATAGAAGAGGAGTATTCCCAATTCTATCGTTTTGATTTATATATATATTTCTATTAGCTATAAAAAAACCACTATTTATCTCATACACTGGATCAAGGGTTTGAGTCCTAGGCCATTTTTCTATTTCCCTATCATAATTAATAGATGCTTTTTCATTCCATAAAAAAGTTTTTAGAGGTGTAACAGACATTAATGAATCAAAATTTTGACTAGAAATACATTCAAAATACTTATTAATAGCTTCGAAATAAATTTTAGATGTAATAAAAGGTGAAGTAACATGAGTCCACATGATATGATCACTTTCAATGACCTTTGGTAAATACGTAATTAAATCATCAGTAGATGTTTCTGACGAAGCCAAATAATCAGGTCTTGAATCTATTATTATTTTTTCACTATTAAATTCTAAGGCTATTTTTTTTACAAGTATATCATCTGTGGATACAATAATTTTTTCGATATTAACTGTATCTATAAGTTGTTTTATCTTAATAGATAGCAAACCTCCTGAAATATTTGCAAATGTTTTGGTGTTTTTATTAGGAACTCTTTGACTACCAGACCTACATGGCAAAAAAACCGTTACCTTTTTCATATCAAACTATATATAGAAGTTAATTGAATATTTTCATACTTTGTAGGGCTTAATGACAGAGCGCTAAAATTATCTATCTTTAAAAGATCGTTAATAATATTTTGATTTTCTTGAGCCAAAGCAAATTGTTCTTTATTTAAATCGGTATCATACCCATCAAATCCAATTAAAAGCACTTCATTAATACCTAGATCTAATGCTGTTTGTATAGCTACAGCAAAAGGAGAGTCGATTGAGGATTTCGTAAACTCAATACTTGCTAATTCTTTCGCTAATAATTTAATCTGAGAAGGCATAGAAACACCCATTTTTCTTGGGTAAGGAGGGAAAATAAACATTGGCTGAGTCTCTTTAGAAGTGTCTATTTGATTTAATAATTTTTCATTCTCCACACCAACCAATGAAAACAACTGTTTACAATCTAAATCTTTAAAGTTTAACACATTTTTTATACCTGCATGAATTAGACAAAAACCTTTATTTGACTCTGCATATTTAATAATAGCTTCCTTGTGTGTCTCAATAGATTTCCCTCCTCCTAATATAATAGCAGTTTTAAAACTTTTTTTCTTTTCTAAAATTGATAATTTAACATTATCTTTTACTACTAATTTTTTATTATTTAATGCATTTAGTATTGAACTTAACGAATATCTATTCAAGCCTACCCACTCCATAACATCCTTTTGAGGTAAGGAGTATGCTCCAGAAAACATATAAGGCAAACATGTACCCCAATCATGGCCTCTTTTCAAATCTTCAAATCCAGCTACTACATTTCCTAAGACATTGTAATTAAATTTAATTTTTTGTTTACTTTCTAAATAAGTTAATAATAATTCAGTTTTTAAATTACCTGCACCACGTCCCATTCCTGTTATCGTTGCATCAATAATATCACATCCTTCTTCTAAAGCAGTAATTGTATTAATGAGTCCCATATGAAGATTATCATGACCATGAAACCCTAAGGTAACTTTTGTTTTAGATTTCACTAATTTAATAATCTCTCTGACCTCTTCTGGCAAAATACCTCCAAAAGAGTCAACCATATAAAAATAATCTAAGGTATCATCTAAACCTTCTAATAAATCTAAAAATGAAGGGTCTTTTTTCCAATTAGACATATACATTAAATTAAAAGCAACTTCAAAACCTAGTGCTTTTACTGATTTCGCTAATTCAATAGCTCTCTCAAAATTGTTAGGATCTACTGCCATTCTTATTAAAGTAACATAAGGTTTTATTGGAAGTAACAACTCTTCAATGTGCTCTGGCCTTATATCCTTTTCATTAAGAATAATAACTAACTTTTTAGAAGGCATTAGTCTTTTTAACTCTTCTAAAACATAAATTGGACAGTAAAAAAATTTACCTAAATAACCTTTTAAAGGTATACTCCTATATCCTACCTCTACGTAGTCAATAGGAAGTTCTTCCATAGATATTGCGTACTCTTTTATTAAATTTTCGTCAAAATCCCAATTTGTGTAATACCCTCCGTCTCTTATAGTACAATCAAGAATCTTCATAATTATATATTTTTAAAAAAAATGTTTTAACATATTATACTGTTTTTAGTATAGTTTTATTATTAATTAATGAATCTTAAATTAGATTAAGTCCTATAAAAAAAACTACTCAGCCTGTTTCAAAATTTCATGACCTGCTTTTAACAAATCAATATCTTTTTTCATTAGTGAAACATCACCTTTCATCATGTCTTTAACTAAAGATGCTAAATCATGCTCTGGCACCCAGCCTAATTTGTTTTTTGCTTTTGAAGGATCTCCAATTAATAAGTCTACTTCTGTTGGTCTGAAATAAGTAGGATCTATAGATAATACCTCTTTACCAATTTCTACTTTAAACTCTT
>Ga0209533_1001644_pt1 | contig 20881 bp, 17 predicted proteins | sample COG_04_FD_184748 | JGI IMG/M metagenome (GOLD analysis project Ga0209533, IMG submission 184748) | Pelagic Microbial community sample from North Sea - COGITO 998_met_04 (SPAdes) (version 2) | ecosystem: Environmental > Aquatic > Marine > Neritic zone/Coastal water | place: Helgoland, sampling...
CTCCTTCAAACCATAAAGATTCGGATTTATTGTAATTCTTGGATATATAAGTTTTAGCTCCTTTTTCTACTTCAAGAGACGACTGAGGAAAGACATCTAATTTTATTGATGAGGAGTCAGATTCAGCAAATAAATCTGACTCTAATTCAATGGCGAAACAAGTCGGATTTAACCATACAAGCAGCAAGATAAATATAGAAATTGATATGTTTTGATTTTTATTCATAGAATTATCTTTTTTATAAGAACGTAATAATTAAGAAGAATATTTTATTAATTATTAATTTTTCATTACTTGGTGGGTGCAACTTGCTAATGCAACATTTGTTACTTTCGATAACTAGTCGCGTAAATTCACTATGTCAATGTATTTGATATTAGCTAAATTTATTCACACTACACGACAAAAAAAATAATGATACCATAAGGTATTTGATTCTCTTATTTTTTATCATTTTTTGATTAACTGAATTTCACCTATAACTCTTACATCTACTTCCTATCGTTGATTTTTTGTCGTGTAGGGTGAAATTTATTATTAAGGTAATAGTAAAATTTAGCTATGTAAATAAATTGTAACTTTATATAGCGTGAATCTGTAAACTGTGCTATATCTGAGCTGCACTTTTTTATACACATCAGCAAATGAATCCAGATAGAGCTACACTCAATTTTTTAAATAGTTTTTCAGAAGAAGCCCGCCACAAAGGCGAAGAAATACAGCAAGAAGCAGCTGTACAGCAAATTTTCGGTAACCACCTCTATATCCAAGGTCGCGTTGAATACGAAGGCAACCTTTATAAGACACTTTTAAGACTCCAAGGTAACCATTGGTTTGGGTCTTGTAATGCCGAAGATGAAGACGTCAGAGGTGCGTGTTTATACGCTACGATGAAAGAGCGCCTTGAGCGTGGTAGTGACTTGCCTGAAACGCCTAATGAGATGGATGACCAGCCTCTCATTGATGTTATTGAAGAGAAATTAGATAGAGAAGTCACTGATAAAGAAGCTGATTTTATTAGTAAACTGGAGAAACGCTACCGCCGTTATGTTATCGAAGGCGAGTTACATGACCATGACTTAGTCAGATTACACTCAGGTTGGGAAATTAATAGTTATGACCCTATTAGCATCTGGCCTATTCCTCCTGCTGATATTGTTGAATTTTGGAATTATATTGCTTATGCCTTTTTCAAAAAGAAAATTCAATACCCTGAATTCTTAGAAGTTATCACTGACCTCTCTGGAGTACAGGACAAAATGAGGGAATGGGAAAAAGAGCAAGAAATCTCTCGTTGGTATGACCGTATTGACACAGTTCAAGAAAACGCGATTATCGAAGTGCCAAGAACTGTCAAACTTCGTCTACTTTCAACCATCAATGAAGCTCGTTTAGAACTTCAGTGGGGAAATTCAGAAATTTGGGAGCCCATTAACGAGCAAGCTATTTTTGACAATCTAGAGAAAGAATATTTACGTTCAGCTATCCTGATGGATATGCCTAGTCAGCTACTCTTTGATCATTTTTCTGCACACAGCAAAGAGTACGGTGTCTTACATTTAGACCTTGATAAGCACGAAGCTTGCGCTTTTATGAATCGCCTTTTCCATCAGCCTAAACTCAAAGGCTACATGGTCAACCTCGATGAACTACCATTTAAAGTTTCAGATAGAGCTCTCCATTGGAAATGCCTAGACATCCCTGGTAATAATGAATACTTTAACCTAGAGTTGCGTACCGATGAGGGCAATATCATTGCTCACTCAGTAAGACTACTTCAAGGGTGTAAAGTTCTCTACCAATCAGATGAGACCGTTTTCCAAGGTCCTCCACAATGGGTCGAAGAGACAGAGATTCAGCCTAACTACTATATCCCTACTTCTATCATTAATAGTTTAGATGGGGTTGAATTCTTACGCAAAATTGGAGCCTCACTGCCTGAATCTATCGTAGATAAAGTGGTGGATATTGATTTAGTACCTTCTTTTGATATTGAACTTATTCAAGGTCTCAACTCAGCTGAAACAGAGCACCTTGTTATCAACGTAGAGGCTAGCGACAAACAAGCACGCCGTACTGAGAAGTACACCAAGCAAGGTTGGGAAGTCATCGAACAAAAAATCCCTAATGAAAAATCTCTACTTTTGAGATTTGACCGCCGTGATTTATACCATTTACCAGATTACTTAGCTGATATGGGTCTTTCATATGACCAAAAAATCGGCAAATTCAAAGTGCGTGTTAGCAAACACTTCCCAGAGAAATTCCATGAATGGTACACCAACCTTCCTAAATCGATTCAAACGAAGCTCGATGGTAAACTCCAGAGTCTTATGGAAGACCCTGTCTCAGCTTCTGTACGCTTTGAAGTCGTTAATCAGGAAATTGATTGGTTCGACCTGCGTGTGGTTATTGATGTTGAAGGTATCGACTTAAGTAAGGCTCAAATCCGCTCACTCGTAGCTGCTCGTGGTGGCTATGTACGTATGGAAGACGGTACTTGGATGCGTCTTGACATCAAACTCAACCCTTCTCAACGTCAGGCTGTAACTCGCTTAGGCCTAGATCCATTTGATTTAACGGGTGAGACTCACCGTATGCATGCCCTGCACTTGGTCGATTCTAGTGCTTCAGAAATCTTTGATCCTCAAGCATGGAACCGCATCTGTACTCACGCTCAAGAAATTGAAGTCGATGTACAAGAGCAACCACCAAAAGGCCTAAAAGCAACCCTACGTCCTTATCAGTTACAAGGTTTTCAGTTCTTAGTTTACTTAGCTAAAAACAAGTTTGGTGGTATCCTTGCCGATGATATGGGGCTTGGTAAAACTTTACAAAGTTTGGCTTATATTCTCTGGCTCAAAGAAGAAGAGAAAAAAGCCAAAAAGCCTCACCAACCTTGTTTGGTCGTTTGTCCTAAGTCAGTACTTGATGTTTGGGCTCAAGAGGCACAGACATTCACTCCTCAGCTCAAGGTAAGCGTCCTACGTAATCGTAGTGATGTTGATCCTGCAGCTATTAAAAAAGATATTGATATTTTAGTTATCAACTACGCTCAATTACGTATCTGTAATGAAGAGTTAGAAGACATCACTTGGCTAACAGTCGTGATGGATGAAGGTCAGCAAATCAAAAACCCTGATTCAAAAGCAGCTAAATCTTCTCGTGAAATCAAGTCTGACAACCGCCTAGTCCTTTCTGGTACTCCTATTGAGAACCGCTTACTCGATATGTGGTCACTCATGTCATTTGCTATGCCTGGTGTACTTGGCTCAAAAGCTTACTTCCGTGAGCACTTTGACAAACGCAAGGACACTATGGCTCAAAACCGCCTAGCTTCTAGACTACGTCCGTTCTTATTACGTAGAACTAAGCTCCAAGTTGCCAAAGATTTGCCACCGCGTACTGAAGAAGAAGTCTTTGCAGATATGGAGCCAGTACAAGCTGAGCTTTATAACAATGAGCTTAAGCGTATCCAACAATCACTATTAGGATCTAATTCTGATGATGATGTGAAGAAAAACAGCTTTGCTATTCTCCAAGGCCTCATGCGTCTTAGACAGATTTGTTGTCACCCTGGACTCATTGATCCTAAGTTCATGAATGAAGAAAGTAGTAAAATCAACTCTCTCTTCTATCTCTTGGATCAGCTCTATGAGCAAGGTCACAAGGTGCTTGTCTTCTCTCAGTTCGTGGCGATGCTTAATATCATCCGTAGCCGACTTGAAAGCGAGAGCCGTCCGTTCCATTATCTCACAGGTAAAACCAAGGACAGGAAAGCAGAAATTGAAAGCTTCCAAACTACCAAGGACCCTTCAGTATTCCTGCTATCACTCAAAGCAGGTGGAGCCGGTCTTAACCTCACCTCTGCTTCTTATGTGGTACTCTTTGATCCATGGTGGAACCCAGCTGTAGAAAACCAAGCTATTGACCGTACTCACCGTATTGGACAAAAGAGCAAGGTTATTGCCTATCGTCTAATTACACGTAATACAGTCGAGGAAAAAATCCGTGTGCTTCAGCACCAAAAAACCTCATTGGTTACGAATATCTTAGGTGGCGAAAGTTTTGCTTCGAGCCTAAGTGTGGACGATTTAAAAGCAATTTTAGAGTCTCCTATCGATATTAAAGCAGAAGACGATCCAGAAGAAAAACCTGCTAAGAAAAAAACAGCTAAGAAGTAACATATTAATTAGGTGAATCAAGCTCCTCCAACCTCAAGCAATAGCGGTTGCCTGCCATGGGTGGGGCTGATTCTCACTAGTTTTTATTTAATATTTTTAGCTTGGAGACCTGACCCTCTACCTTTTATTGATGAGGGTATTGCTGCTCTTATTTGGTGGCAGTGTTTTAAAATCATCAAAAAACAATTTAGTTTTATGAGTCAATTCACGGGTCAATTCAAACAACATCAGCCTCCAGCTGATGATCAACCAACTAGCTTCAAGGATTCAGGTGCTCAAGGTCAAATTATAGATGTTGAAGCCGAAGAACCCGAGAAAGATTAACCTTTAAAAACCCCTATTTCATTCAAGCATTATGTGGATTAGCAAAGCCAACTACGAAGACATACTCTACGAAGTACACGAAACTTTAGATATTGCCAAAATAACAATTAACCGTCCAGAAGTGCGCAACGCATTTCGTCCCCAAACGGTGCATGAAATGCTCAAGGCTCTTGATGACGCTCACGAAGACCCAAAAGTAGGCGTGATTATCCTCACTGGTCAAGGTGAGCAAGCCTTCTGCTCTGGAGGCGATCAAAAAGTCCGTGGTGAAGCTGGCTATGTAGGTTCAGATGGCGTACCTCGCCTCAATATCCTCGAAGTCCAACGCCGCATTAGACAAATGCCTAAACCTGTTGTGGCTATGGTAGCTGGTTATGCTATTGGAGGAGGTCATGTACTGCATGTTATCTGTGATTTGACCATCTGTGCGGATAATGCACGCTTTGGGCAAACAGGGCCTAAAGTAGGCTCATTTGACGGTGGTTTTGGTGCGAGTTATCTAGCGAGTATCGTAGGGCAGAAAAAAGCCCGTGAGATTTGGTACCTCTGCCGTCAATACGGAGCACAAGAAGCTCTAGACATGGGATTGGTCAACACGGTTGTGCCTGTCGCCGACTTGGAAAAAGAAACCGTTCAGTGGTGCTCTGAAATCCTTCAACATTCACCTCTCTCTTTACGCTGTCTTAAATCAGCCTTTAATGCTGACTTGGATGGACAAATGGGCTTGCAAGAGCTTGCAGGTAACGCCACTTTGCTCTACTACATGAGTGAAGAGGCGCAGGAAGGCAAGCAAGCCTTTGTCGAAAAACGCAAACCTGATTTCTCTAAATTCCCACGCTTACCTTAATTAAGTTAATATTAACTGCCTACTAACTTAGTTAAGCAGTCACCCATTATGATGGCCATCGATGTAAAATCACTCCCTGGATTTAGGGACTTCTACCCTGCTGATTGTCAAATCCGCAACTACCTCATGCAACAATGGCGCCAAGTCGCCAAAAACTATGGCTTTGTGGAGTATCAGACTCCTTACTTAGAGTCCACCAACCTTTACCTAGAGAAGACCGGTGGCGAGCTCACTACTCAACTCTTTAATTTCCAAGACAAAGGCAACCGTGAGGTCACACTACGTCCAGAAGTCACTGCATCACTAGCTCGCATGGTAATCGCACAAGAGCGTAACTACCCTAAGCCTATCAAATGGTTTGAGATTGGACCTTGTTTTCGCTATGAAAAACCACAAAAAGGTCGTGGCCGTGAATTCTACCAATTCAACCTAGATATTTTTGGTGTCTCAGGAGTGAGTGCAGATATCGAAATCATCAGTCTGGCAATTGACATGATGCTCCAATTTGGATTTAAACAAGGTGATTTTGTCCTGCGCTTATCGGATAGAACAGCGTGGCAAGCTTTTGCTAAGCAACAAGGACTCAGTGATGATCAACTAGATGAGCTACTCCCCATCATCGACAAATACGAAAAACTCTCTAGCGAAAAACTCCAAGTAGAGCTTGATAAACTAAACCTTCAGCTAAGTGCTGTTGATGAATTTATTGCCCTTGGTGCGCAAGCCAGCCCCAACCTCATCGAGCTCAACACTCGTCTCGAACAACGAGGTTTAAGTGAGCATATTGATATTGATCTTAAAATTGTCCGTGGATTGGCTTATTACAACAGCACCGTCTTTGAAATCTTTGACTGCAAGCACGGCTTACGCGCTATTGCTGGTGGTGGACGTTATGACAACCTACTCTCTGGCCTATCTAACGGCAAAGTAGATTTACCAGCTGTAGGCTTTGGCATGGGAGACCAAACCCCTGCTCTCCTCATTGATGCCACACCACACGCCAAGGCAAAGATGGAGCAAGCCATTCTCGATTCAGAGCAAATAGACTACTACATTGTCATCGCAGATGAAGACAACCGTGTAGCCGCAGAGAATCTAGGGCGTCAACTACGCCAGCAAAACCGCAAGGTACAGTACAATCTAGAACCCATGAATGTGGGCAAACAATTCAAAAAAGCTGAGCAACTCCAAGCCAAGCAAGCCATTGTCATCGGTTCAGAATACCCACAGGTGCAACTCAAAACACTCGCTAGCAGAGAGGAGAGCATCCTCACCCTAGATGACACAGTGATAAGTAAGTTATAAAAAATTGACAGTATCTAGCTTGTGTGACGATAATTAAATAGAGCTAACACAAAACTGTCTAAACTTTAAATATTATGATCAATCCAAAATTACAAACCGCCATCAATTCGCAAATTAACCAAGAATACGCAGCATCTTACTCTTATTTACAAATGTCAGCCTATTTCGAAGCTGAAAACTTAGACGGGTTTGCACACTGGATGTATTTACAACACCAAGAAGAGCAAGTCCACGGTTATAAGCTCATCACTTACCTTCATGACCGAGGTGGCAAATTAGAGCTTGAGAGCATTGCTAAACCTAAGCTCAATTTTGACTCTACATTAGACGCCTTTAAAATGGCTCTCAGCTACGAACAGGAAAACACTCTAGCGATTAACAATCTCTACGCCCTAGCCAAAGAGCTCAATGACTACGCCACACAAAGTCATCTCCAGTGGTTCATCGACGAACAAGTCGAAGAAGAAAAAAGCATCGAAGACATCATCACCGTCCTCGAAAAAATCGGCGACGATGTGACAGCGATGTTGTACCTCAACGATAAACTAGCTGCAAGGCAGGCAGAAGGAGCTTCTGAGTAAGAGTCTCTACCTTACATCATAGGTGTTAGTATTAGATAGTATGGTTATAAGACCTTCTAAATAAGCGCACGCAAAGCCGCAAAGTCGCTAAGTAAAAAAGAATAAAACTATACTCGATTCTTATCAGCTTATAAAAATTATCATAAACCTACCCTGTAGAAGTCTAGCTAGCTTTAGATACGAGGCTTTTAAGAGTTGGCTGTAGAAATCAGCTAACGAATAGTGTGGCTGATAAGACTCGCAGATTGCTTTAGCAATCGAGAAGCCCTCTTGAAGGGTGAGAGCCGTTGCTAGCAATGGGCGAATCAATGTTACTGCCATGCCCGTATGAAGTAAGATATACTTCGCCCCTCCTTCCTCAAAAGAAGAAAAAAGTGTTGTTGCCTATAAGTAGTTATCAAACATAGCCTTTGTTCTCGGGTATGTTTAGGTGGGAACGGTTGCCAAGCTTATGCCGTCCTTCAACTACCCTTTTGCAAAGATAGAAGGCATGACAGCGACTCGATCGAACTTGATGCTCCCTTAATTTTATACAGAACGAAGGATGCTAACTAAGTTAAGCAACAACTCAAATAATCTATTTATTTTTACTAGTTTTATCAAGTCCATAAATAAGAAAATATTTATTAAAACTAATTCTATAGCCTTTGTTTTGATTGATGGCTATTCGCCACCTAGCTACGCTAGGCACGTCGCTACACTCCTGTCCAAAATTACTCGTTATTCTCTCGTAATTGTTCGCCCCTCGAGGGGGCTACTCGTCCCGCAGGGGCGGGACTGCGAGTCTTATCAGCTCCTTATTCATTCGTTGATTCCATTTTTTTAGTTAGTTTAAGTTTATCAACTTATTAGTTAATCTATAAGCAAACTCCATCTATGAATGCTCACAGGTGTTCGAAACCAAGCGTTAGCATCTAATTTAGGGTTTAATGTGACGACTTTGTGGCTACCTGGATCTGCTTGGATCCATTGATGATTACCAACATAAACTAAGGCGTGAACACCACTTTGAGTCACAGCTATATCTCCAGCTACTAACGTAGAGTCATCCATCTGAGTTAATTTACCACTAACGCCAACTGGAGTAGTAAAACCTCGGTAACCTTGAGATAAGGCATCCGCACTGGTATCGAACCACCATTGTTCAATAGATAGTTTAAAAGCTCGTGGGTTGAGGTTTTTAAAGCCGTAATTAAATAAAGCCTCTCTATAGGCTTTTCTAGGTAAACCTGAACAATCAATACCAGCTCTCCCTTCTCCTCCCCATAGGTATTTCACACCTTCATAACTGGTGAGATGTTTGAGGTATAAAGAAGCCAACTCGTTTTTATCTATCGTTGTTTTAGAAGGGATAAAGAGCCAGACAACTATAATAATAGGCAAAATAATTATAGAATAACTGATACGTTTATATTTCCAAAAATATTTAGTCAGCTGAATCCATAGAATGATTAATGAGGCTAGAAATGAGCTTCTAATAAAAAAATTATTAATTGGATTAATAATAGCTGCAACCAAAACTATTATAGCTCCTATGAAAATAAGGATTTCTAACTTTTTAACCTTCATTTTATAAGTGTAGCAATTAGCATGCAAAAAATCTAATTAAAATTGTAGCCCTTTTTGATGAGGTAGCTGTGGTAGCGTTGGATGTCCTTTTGTTGGATGTTAGGTTGGTTAAATATGTCGGCGAGGCTCAGTGGTTGAAGCTGGTTTTGGCTGAGGTGTTGTTGGACTTGTGGGGTGCTCTGCAGGTAGTACGTAATCGACTGTAGAATAGGTACTTGGTGTTCTTTGCTATTGCTATCTAGTAGTAATTGGCGTGCTTTTTGGTAGGCTTCTACTCTGTGGGTGGGTAATTTAGCGAGTAGGTATATTTCTGAACGTAAAAAGCGTTTTGGGTAGCCCTCGTCTTGGTTTTGCTTGATATAGTTGGCGTAGACTTGAGCGGCTTTGAGGTAGTTGGCGTCAAACTGAGCGTCTGCGTATATTTTGGCGAGTGCATCCGTGAGGGAAGCACTGTCTGGCATGAGCTCTAGCCCTCTTTCTAAAAAGGCTGTGCCCTTTTGGCGGTATTGGTTAATGAGGGCTTGAGTACTTTCAGATAAGGGTTGAGGATTAGATGGATTAATTTCTGACGCTGCTCTCTGGTAATGCGCAACCGCATTACGTGAGATATGCCAGCTCCCCAACTCCCAATAAGAAGCGTTCATAGGGCTAAGTAGTACCATGGTTTCATACTTTTTGGCTAGTTCATCCCAAGCGTAATTATTAAAGTCTTCCATGGCTCTAATATGCGTGACCGCAGCTAAGAAATGGCGACTCGCCCCTGTTGTCTTAGCAAGCACACGTGTGTTGAGTCTCTCTACATAATCAAGCCCACCAAGCTGAGAAGCTGGGTCATTAATCTGAATTTCGCTTAGTAAAAAACTCGCATTTTTACGAAAACCAGTTTGCAGCCAACCCGCTAGCCAAAGCGCTAACAGCATCAATAAGACACCCAAAACTCTATAAAAATAGGATTTTTTATAAAGTGTGGTCATCTTTTTTAATATTAGAGTCTTACTGGTAAACCTGCTTGGTGTAAGTATTCTTTGGCTTCTTTGATGCTGTATTCACCAAAATGAAAAATACTCGCAGCAAGTACAGCGTCTGCATAGCCTTCTTTAAGAACTTGCTCTAGGTGACTGAGGTTCCCTGCCCCACCACTAGCAATGACGGGTACTGCTACTGATTGGCTAACTCGTTTGGTGAGTTCAACATCGTAACCATCTTTTGAACCGTCAGCGTCCATACTGGTGAGCAAAACTTCGCCTGCTCCTCTATCAACCAGCTCTTGCGCCCATTCGATGGCGTCAAGTTCGGTTTGGTTTCTGCCTCCGTGGGTGAACACTTTCCAACTGTTACCTACTCGTTTGGCGTCAATAGCGACGACGATACACTGGCTACCAAAATTATCATAAGCGCGATTCACGAGCTCTGGGTCATGAATAGCGGCGGTATTAATACTGACCTTGTCAGCACCTGCCATGAGCATAGTGCGTACATCCTCGACCTGACGTATGCCTCCACCTACAGTCAACGGCATGAAACAATGTTCTGATGTCTTACGTACGACATCGACAATAGTGTCTCGGTTATCACTACTCGCTGTAATATCAAGGAATACAAGTTCATCTGCCTCTTGCTCATTATAAGCAATAGCACAGGCTACAGGGTCTCCAGCATCGATAAGGTTGACAAAATTAGTACCCTTGACCACTCTGCCGTCTTTGACATCGAGGCATGGGATAATACGTTTGGCTAATGGCATAATGAGGAAATATTAAAAATTAAAACCATCTGCAATTTGAACTGCGAATTGTTGAGCGGCTTCTAATTGTGTGGTGCCTACTGGCGGGTAAGCTACGCCACGTGAGACATTGATGAGTGACGGAGCTTCAAAGCTACGCTCCTTGAGCACATCAACAGCTCCTCCTTGAGCGCCTAATCCTGGCATGAGTAATGGCACATCTGGCAAACGGTTAAGCACCTGTGCATCACCTGCGTTAGTCAGACCTACGACTAGACCAACACTCGTCGCTCTATTCTCTGTGGCGGCTCTAGTTGCCATTTCTCCTACCCATTCGTAGACGTATTGCTCTCCTACTTTGCGGCGTTGGATATCCATACTGCCAGCATTAGAAGTGACGGCTAATAAGTAGACGCCTTTGCCTGCATAGTCTAAAAATGGTTCAATAGAGTCATAACCCATAAATGGATTTAGAGTCACCGCATCTACATCCATGAGTTCAAAGTAGCTTTTGGCGTAGTATTTCTGTGTTTCACCGATATCTGAACGCTTGGCATCGAGGATGATTGGAATGTCTCTGGGGATGCTCTTAATAACACGTTCGAGGAGTTGTAAGCCTTCTATACCTAATGCCTCAAAGTAAGCCATGTTAGGCTTAAAAGCAGCGGTGAGGTTAGCTACGGACTCGATGAGTGTGTTGAGTTGTGTTTCTAAGGCTTGTATGACGTCACCATTGGCCTGCGTAAGCTCTGCTGGGCTGATACGCTCAACACGAGGATCAAGTCCAACACAGAGAGCTGAGCCTGTCTGTTTGATGCGTGAATGAAGTTTTTCTGCGTAGGTCATAAAATAAGCAATAAAAAAATAAATAGGTTAATCTTGGGTGGTTCGAGTATTAAAACCAAACTGCATAAAGAGCCATAAAATAAGGCAGTACATCCATGAGGAAAAGACAACATGCAACACCTGCACTGCATCATAAATTCCCCAATGAGACATGATAATGCCTAGCACCATTTGTGCAAATACAAGGATCAACAAAAGTTTCATGGCTAAACTAAGCTTAGCCTTGGTCTTCATTTGTAGGTATGCCCAGAATATCACAGCAGCAAAGATAAGCCAGGATCCACTACGATGAACAAAAAATACGGTGTATTGCTTGAGTGTAGCTAGCCAAGTTGTCTGATCTTGAGTCGCGTGATCCTTAGCTAACCTGTCTGTCAGTTCTCGAATTTGCACACCTAGCATCCCTTCTGCAATCATAAGTATGAGCAACACACCTCCAAGTTGTGCTAACGGGGTGAATGTAAAAGCATATTTTTCTTTGAATTCGGCAAATGTAGGTAAATTCGGGCTGGAGCACACTCTATAAACCACATAAATATCAACCGCTAGCAAGACAAATGCCATAGCTAAATGAGCGCTTATTAACCCTTCTTGTAGGCCTGTCAGTACCACTCTGGCTCCTAGCCAAGCATTGACGAGTATGAGGATAAAAGCTAACCAAGCACAAAGGATAATATCTATATACTTACGTCCTTTAACATGGGCAAAGATGAGTAAGGCTAATGCGTAAAAGCCTACAGGTAAGCTACTCAGGCGGTTGACATACTCTATCCATGCTTTTTTCTGACTGAATTCGCTTTTGAGCTTTTCGACAGTTAATGCTTCTTGCCCTGATTTACGCTCAAACTTTTCAAAATTAAGCTTATCAAAGTCTACTTCCTCTACTGAAGAAGGAGGAAACCAACAGCCCCAGCACTTAGGCCAATCGGGACAGCCTAACCCTGCCCCAGAAACACGCACAAAGGGCCCCATGACCAAGAGAAATAAGACCGATATCAAAGCACCTAAGGCCAATGATTTCATAAGTTTGCGTGAAGCTTGGGTCATGCGTGTTTAATGATGAATGAATGTATTTTTTTAGAGAGACTTTTTAAAATCCTAAGAGATTTTTTAGTTGGTTACCTATTTCTGATTTAAGCGTTTCTTTAATAAGGTTTTGTGGTTTAAGCGAGTCATCCACACTCACTTTTGGATTAGTAAAACTCCCCTTTAACTCTCCTTTGAGTGTGAGCTTGTCATCTGTAAATAAAAGCTTACTTAAACCTAGAGATGCTAATTTTCCTTGATTTATTTCCTTTGCGGCTTTTTGGCTAAGAGCCTCGTTAGCTATGAGTGCTAGCCCTACTTGTTGGCTTTGCTTGGCTAAATTAACGTTACCTGGGTTACCTAGTGATAAGCCCCAATCTTGAGATGTTAATGTGATGGGCTTTAATAAAGTCACTGTTTCTTTAGGCGCATTATACTCGGCAGTTAATACCATGTTTTCTGAGGCATTAAATGTTGAGCTGACCGAAGGCAAACTCGGCATAAATTGACCTGCAAGTGCTATAACTTGGTTAATCTCTGAGAGTAAATTCTCACTCACAGAAACTTGTGATTTTTTGTCAACGGTCAGCGCTGTGGTGATAATATTAGGGAAAAACTCTCCTTTATCAATAAGGTAACTCATCGCAGTAGTTCCAGCTAATACTATGTGAGCCTTGGCTGATCCTGTTTTTTGTTTTTGCTGAATCATTTGCTCATAACTAATATCAGCAGCTAGATTGACATCAACACTGTGGGTCAGTAATTGTTGGGCTAGAGGGTACTGAAAATCTTGTGTGCTAATAGATAGGTTTTTAACACTTACCAGTGCTTTTTCTTTGACTAATTTAAGATTCACTATGGTGTCCTCTAGTGAAAAGTCGTCTAAGATAAAAATGGCAGCATCTGCGGTTTCTGCTGAACCACCAGCTCCTACACCTGCATAAATGAGCGACTGTTTAGGTGAATTCTCCATGGCTGTCGTTGCCGCTGTTTTTTGTGGAGCTAACCATTGCGCTATATCAAGCTCTCCATTAGCTAATACTGAGGCATTAATCACTGCTTTTTTGAGCTCTATGTTGCTGACTTTAAGCTTCTTTTGTACACCTGCCTTAAGGTCTACATAGAGGTTGAGCTCAGCTAAGCTTATGGCTGGTTGTTCAGGGTTGATGAGCTTTAGACTGCTGTCTTTTGGGTCTAAGCTAAGTCCTTTGAGGCTTATCGCTAGAGGGAACCATTGTACGTTCACCTCTTCTAAACTGGCTTGAGCCTGAGTTTGATTATTGATGAGCTCAACAATGGTTTCTTTTTTTGCTAATTGGTTAACACCTATGACTACAGAAAGTATGACAAAGGATATAAGACAGAGCAGACTAATGATGATAATTTTTATAACTTTCATGGTTTTAGTAAAACAGGTTTATGGGGTTTCTAAAGTATTCGTTTCGTTGCTCTGCGCCTTATCTTGAGCGAGAACGATTCTAAATCCTATTTCAGGACTTTTAAAGCTTTTTTCGGTAACATTTCTATAAGCGTAAGTTAACTTTAATGGGTCATAGGTTTTCCAACTACCTCCCCTACAAAATGGATAGCTTTCTGTGGGGCTGTAATCATCTTCTATCCACTCCCAAACGTTTCCAATAATATCATGCAAATTATTTTCATCTGCCTTATAGCTAGCGACTGGGCTTAAGTTACCCCACCCATCTTCATAACCACTGATAAAAGAAGCTTGTGGAAATTCTAAATAATAAGATTCATCGGCTAAATTGGCTGTGTTATCTCTTAATTTATAATTCTTAATTGTACTTAACAGTTTTTTGTTTAATTGCGCTTTCTTTTCTCTTTCGAAGGGAGTTAATTCTAGGCTCTCTTTATGTCCCATTAGGGCGCTCCACTCTATATCAGAAGGTAATCGGTAATATTCTTTTTGGCCGATAATGCCTAGCTTTTTATCTTCTTGGGTGAGCCATTGGCAAAAAGCCCTAGCTTCTTCTATTGTTATGCTCACTACTGGGTAAGAACCTAATCCAAAAACTTTTTGGTAAGGCTGACTTGAATCAATTAAATACTGATTATAACTATCATTGGTTATTTCTGTTTGAGATATATAAACTTCATTAAATTGAATAAAATTGACACCTAAATTATTTTTCCATACTTTATCCTTAGTGAAATTAATCGCTTCAGTATTATTTGATGGTGAAATATTATTACTTTGTGCTTTTTCTAATTTGACTAGCTCAACTAAAATTGGATTTAGGACAATAAGCTCTTGAGCTCTAGGTATAAACTTAACGGTTATATTATGATAACCTTCTAAACTGAACTGTAGTTGAACTTGTTGATCTTGAGCAAAAGGTAACAGCCTATTTAAAGGAGTCTCGCCTAATACTGTATTAGTTTTCAAATTAATTACTTGAGCTCCCTGTGGTTTGCTCGAGACTTTAACCCAACCTTGGTCAAGGTTAGTAGTATTTTGAATCTCTTCTTGTTTTTCATTGTTGGCAAAATACCCCCAACTGATAGCCAATATCGCGGCACTTAATAAAAACGCCATCATTAGCAGCATGAGTTGTAACCGCTCCCAAGAAGTCTTAATTTTTTTCCCTTGTGCTATTTTATTAATGTCTTTTATAGCTAATTCGGGGTTATTGTAGCGCTCCTTTAGTTGCGGATGGGCTAATTTACAAATAATTTTATTGAGTCTTCTAGAGCCTAAAACTAGTTGTTTTTGTTGCGGTATTTTTGGGAATTCTAACCTATTTAAACCTGTAAATGCCTCGTAAATAACCATGCCTATACTGTATAGATCAGACTGTTTGGCTATAGGCCCTTCAGGAGGCATGTACCCTTGTGTTCCCACCAATAATTTTTGACCAATAAAGCTCACTGATCCGATATCTGCCAATTTTGCTTTGCCATTGATAAAAATGATATTGCTTGGCTTTATATCTCGATGAATAAGGTCTTTGCTATGCAAATAATCAATAGCTGAGAGAATTTCTTTACTTAAATTTAATAATTGAGGCATTTTCAACCCTTCGGGATGACGCCTGATTATTTCAGTGAGTGTGGCTGGGTGGTAACTTTCAGCTACAAATGTGTTTGTATGACTCTGGCTATCATCAGCGAGTTCAGACACATAGTAATAAAACTGATTGCCTTCATCTCTACCTACATAGAGAATTTTCATCAAGCTTTCATGAGACCTAGAAATTGGCTCATAATACAATATACCACTGAATTCTTGCTCAAAGCTTTCATTATCAGGAAAATTGGTACGCCAAACCACTTTGATAGCGCACCACGTACCAGAAATACTCTTTGCTAACCATACATCACCGTAATTGCCTCTGCCGATACATCGGCAAAGTTCGAAATTAGGAATGCTGAGTTTTTTTATAGGCATCTCATTTTATGGGCCAAATGTAGCTGTCAATTTATCTAATAACCCCAATAATTTTGAGCGTGGACAAGCATAATTAATTCGCAAAGCCGGTTCTTGACCGTACCAAGCTCCAGGAGCGGTAAACACCCCTTGCTTTTCTAATAATTCAGCTGGTTTTTCAAAGCCTGTAGCTGAAAAATCTAACCAAGCTAAATAAGTAGCCTCAATAGTTGGAATTTTAATTTGAGGTAGTTGAGTATTTACAGTTTCTATGAGCAAATCTCGATTACCACGCAAGTAAGCTAATAACTCTTGGCGCCATGACTCACCACCTCTGTAAGCGGCTTCAGCCGCATAATAAGCAAAACAGTTAATCTCTGGTTGTGTACAACCTTTGGCTAATACAAATTTATTTCTGAGCTTAGTGTTAGGAATCACAGCATAAGCAAAACCTATGCCTGCCATATTATAAGTTTTACTAGGAGAGAGCAAGGTAACAGTCCTATCACGTAGATTTTCGGGCAAATTAAGACCAGAAAAATGAGGGGTTGCAGCCTCGTCTAAAATTAAGTCACAGTGAATTTCATCAGCAATCAAAATTAAATCATGACGCTCACAAAATTCCGCTAATTTTATCACCTCTTCTTTAGAGAAAGCTCGACCTAAAGGGTTCTGAGGGTTTGAGAGTAAAAACAAGCGTGTGTTAGCCTGTACATTTTTTTCCATGGCTTCCCAATCCATCTCCCAACGAGATAAGCTACTATTATAAGTATGATTTACAGTGATGGTCTCTAACTGAGCATCTCTACCTACTTTTAAAAATGGAGTGTAGATAGGTGTAGTTGTCATGAGGCTTTCTCCTTCTTGAGCATATGCTTGCGCAGCGATTGATAAAGCCGGAACAAGGCCTCCTAGAGGGCACAACCACTCTTCTTTTACCTCAACACCTAAACGAGACTTAGCATAATCAATAAAAGCTTCGGTTAATCCAGCATGAGGAATAGCATAACCGTAAATACCATGATTCAAGCGCTCTTGTAGAGCTTCAATTAAACATGGAGGAGACTTAAAATCCATGTCAGCTACCCAAAATGGTTCAAGTGCTGCGTTTCTATCCCATTTTAGGGATCCTGTGCCTCTACGCGCAATAATTTCATCAAAATTGAATTGGTTCATCATTTTTATTATTCTTTATCGTCAGCAAAAAAGGCCTCTAGTTTATCTCGAGTAATTAAATAATGAGCCGCACAACGAGGGCAATGCGCTCGACAAGCAGCCCCATCAATAAATAGCTCATCTAACTTATCTTTCCACATACTAAGTAATGGCAATAGTTTTTCTACAGAGCAGCCACAATGCCAAGCTAATTGACGTTTTTCTAAATCGTGTAAAGTTTCAGTTTGATCTAAATTTTTGACAGCTTCAACATCTAAAGATTTTAACCATTCTAAATCACAATCTGGCTGAGCCGCAATCAAAACATAATTATCTTCGCCTAACCAAAACACTCGACAAGGACGTTGCTCACTGTGCTCATAATAAGATTCTATCCATGATAAAGGAGTTTCGTAGTCTAACTCAATCACTGATTGTTTAGGTTTATCAAGATGATGCTCTAAAACTTGAGCATACAGAACATTACATTCTGCTTCTTTAATATCTTCAGTAAACACTCTGCCTACTACCTGCTGAGAAACACAGGTTCCACTCAAAAACATATTTAAACGCGGTGCACGTAAGTTCAAAGTCCAAGCATGAGTTTCCTTCCAAGGACGAGCCACTAAGTGTAGCGAAAAACCGGCCAAACAATCTTTAAATAAGTGGTCTATTTTACTAGTAGCTTTGAGTTTATACTCAGATAAGTGTAAGTAATATTGAGCAAAGAGACTTGAGAAGTCTGCACGTATCATAAGAGCATTGCGCTCTCTGACAAAAATTGAATTTAGAGTTATATGATCTTGGATAGGCTCCATAATATTAAATGTAAATAGATAGCCTTGTAAAATCAAACATTTTACTCAGCAATTTAATGATTATTAAGTAGCAAAAATTTGCTTACAAGCCCATTCTATGAGCTCTTTATCTATAGTGATATTAGGACTTAAACCTAATAGCTCCCCATGGTTACCTTCAGGTAGAGTTATAATGCCTTTCTGAAGTAAATCTAGACCTAATTGTATATTCCAACTAGCAGTACTTATTTGATGTTTTTTTTGCACAGCCTGTTCGTCCCATTCTACAGCCCACATCAGACCTAAGCCTTTGATACGCTTCACTAATGGATGTTGAGTATAGTTATTGAGTACCTGTTTCCAGTTCTCACAAGACTCCTTAATTTGTAGCTGGGTTTGAGCTTGGTTAAATGTTTTTATAGCCGTTACCCCTATAGCACAACCTAAAGGATTTCCAAGATAAGTACTGGTATGCAAGGCTTCCCCTGTTGATTGTGGCCATGCTGACATCACCTCTAGGCTACCTACACAAGCAGATATAGGGTAACCACCAGTGAGAGCCTTAGCTATACAAATAATATCGGGGACGACACCTACTTGCTCACAAGCAAAATAACTACCTGTTCTAAAAAAACCGGTATAAATTTCATCTAAAATTAAGCAAGCACCCTGCTCCTGAGTCCATTCACGTAACAGAGGTAAAAAACCTACTGGAGGCACATGCGTACCTGCTCTAGCCTGTACTGGCTCGACTAAAACTGCTCCTACTTGCGAGGCATCAACCAATGCTAATTGTTGTTTGAGCAATGTCATCCCATCTGCATCCTTGGGATAATCTAACTGAATATGATGCTCTTGTAGCTGCTCATGAAAAGGCTCACGAAAACGCTTTGAACCACAATGGGTTAAGGCGCCGTAACCTAGACCATGGTAAGCGTCTTTAAATGAAATGACTAAGTTTTTGCCTGTTTTTAAAAAGGCTGTTTTAAGAGCAGCTTCAATCGCATCTGAACCAGAGTTCATTAGTAATGTCTGGGCAGATTCACCAGTCCAGCGCCCCCAAGTAATAGTGCTAATAGCCTCACATAACTCTACCTTAGTTTCACTAGGGTGAACATCCCCCATGCCATGAACTAAGAGCTCTGATTGCTCTTGTATAGTATGAATCATGGCTTCTGGACGGTGCCCTAGAGTCGCAACTCCAAACGCGGAGGTTAAATCAAGGAACTGATTACCATCGACATCCCACACCCAACTGCCTTGTGCCTTTTTCCAAAATATAGGAAAATCATCACTAATATAAGTCACGGTTGGCGATTCAACTTGCTTGAGTCTTTGTCCTAAAGCCAAAGATTGAGGCCCTGGTATAGCTGTGATTAATTGAGGTATCATTATACAAAAAAGCCCCTAACTATTCAATCATAGCTAAGGGGCTGTTAAAGTTAAAAGTGCCGTGACTTTATTTAGCTACTTCACTCTTAGCTGATTCAATAGCATCGGCTGAATCTTGCTTAGCTTCTTCAAGTACTTCTTCAGCTTGCTTTTGTTGCTTTTGAGCTTCTTCATTAAGCTTAGTTTTGATTTCTTCAACCATGTTTTCTACTTGATCCTCTGTAATCTCATCAGTTCCAATCGCCGCATCCTCTGTAGCTATAGGCTGCTCTGAAATCAAAGTAATACCTTGGTTTTGCTTAGCTAGTAAGATAGAACGAGCAAAACAGAAGACAATGAAAAGAATAGCTAATTTAAAAGTCAGTTTCTCTAGTACATTAGTCGTATGCGCACCAAACATTTGATTTGTCATGCCACCACCAAATGCAGCACCTAAACCCTCTTGCTTAGGGCGTTGCATCAGAATGACTAAAATCATAAAAATGCCTACAACAATGAGAATAACTAAACTCAATGTAGAGAAAAAAGATAACCAACTAGATAGAACTGAAAACATAAGGTATTTAAAAAATGTAAGCCTTTCTGCATGATTAAAGCCTTTTTGTAAAGAATTTAATAAACACAACCTCCATAAAGCGTAAAATATATTTTAATCCGTACCTGCTATCATGCAAATCCTAGCTAAGAAAGCTTAAGTTTGCTTTAGATGCTAGGCGTTTAAGGTGACGCTGTAAAGAGCTACTTCGAACCTTAAACAACAAAGCAAATGAAGTTAAATTAAGCTTTCCTTTACTGTTACTGCTTTTTCAACCACTCTAAGATTCTAGCATTAAAATCCTCCATATATTCAAAATGGAAGGCGTGACCTGCATCTTTGTAGAGGTAGAGTTTTGAATTAGGTAGTTTAGCATGAATTTCTTCAGCCATCCAACGTGGGGTAAATATATCGTCTTCGCCACCTATCACAAGTGTTGGAGCTGTAATTTCACCAAGCCTGTCATAGACATTGTGGTTTTTACATGCTTCTGCTTGTGCAGCTAAGCCATGAAGTGGTTGCGGGTTTGGATCAGCGTCTGCTTCTGCTTGACCTTCGGCAAAAGAGGCATAGCACTCTTCATTATCAAAAAATGGCTTAGTAAAGATCAGTTGCTGAATATAGTGCATGAATTGGCTAGCTGGCAACGCAGCCTTGATATTTACCAAATGTTCAAAGGTATGCTTAGCATAATTGTCACAACGTGACCATGAGCACATGAGCACTAGGCTTTTGACTTTTTCTGGTGCCAATAGCGCAATTTGCTGAGCAATGATGGAGCCCATTGAGCAACCAATAACATGAGCACTCTCGATACCTAATTCGTCCATAAGACCGATATAATCTGTAGCCATCATTTCAGAGCTGTAAGGACCTTCTGGTTTGTCGCTCTCACCGACACCACGGTTATCAGGAGTGATACATCTAAAGTCAGATTCCCATGCTGGTGTGTGAGCACCCCATACAGCACCTGGTGCTGTAATCCCCATAATACAGATGACTGAATCTCCTGAACCTGTCTCTTCGTAAGCAAAATTAATTCCGTTTGATTGAATAATTGGCATAATAAATGTAAATAATGTCACACTACACGACAAAAAATGAGCGTATAAATGTTGATTTAATAGGGTTTAAAGCTTGACTTGCTCACAAGTCTTCCAAAATTGGTATGTTTAAAACCCAATTTTTACTCGAAGTCCTTAATGAGC
>Ga0209533_1001647_pt1 | contig 20872 bp, 9 predicted proteins | sample COG_04_FD_184748 | JGI IMG/M metagenome (GOLD analysis project Ga0209533, IMG submission 184748) | Pelagic Microbial community sample from North Sea - COGITO 998_met_04 (SPAdes) (version 2) | ecosystem: Environmental > Aquatic > Marine > Neritic zone/Coastal water | place: Helgoland, sampling...
TGGTTACAACTATCTCAGAGTCAAAAAGTTTTCCTAAAACTTTATTAGCCGCTGCAACAAGTCTTCCTTCTTTAGGAGATTCTTCGGTATTAAAAACCCTTCTGTCAATTTCATTTCCCAAAACCTCATTTATGGTTTTAAATCCATTTGATTTTGGTTCAACCTGAGCCAATTCTTCTCCCATATAATAATCTGTATTCGGAATAATTTCAGGCTTAATATCAACGTAAGCAATTTGCTGGTTCTCAAAATTGAAGAAAAGCTGACTTGGGTTTTCTTTAATTTTTAGTTTAATAATCCGCGACCTTGACGGATCAGATTGGCCATCATTCTCAACTTTTTCCTTCTTTGGATTTACTTCTAGATTTTCTTTCGGTAAATCATCATTTTGATTCTTTTCTACATTTTTATCGTCTTGAATTTTGTTTCCAGATTCTAATGGCTCATTAATAGAATCATTATTTTGACTAAGCTCTGATTTTACTTCAGCAACTTTTAATTTCTCAGTTTTTGGTGAATTGTTAAATACAAAGAAACCTATTAATAACAAAATACTAGCGGCCACAGCAAATCGTGAGTAATTAGCATTGCTTAAAAAGAAAATTGGGGCAGCTTTTTTAAGACTCTCCTTATTTGGATAAATTACATCCAATTCAGGTTGAAGAATAGTTTTTTCAAAAAGTTTTTGATCTTTTTTGGCCATTGGATTAGCCAACAGAAATTCGTTCAATGCTGCCTTTTCATCATTGTTTAATAGTCCTTCTAAATCGCTAATAATAAAATCTTCTACATTAGAAGAGTTGATTTCTCCTTTGGGAGTTACTTTTAAATTACTTTTAATACTGCTATCTAATGTTAGATTTTCATCAGGAAGAATTCTATCTAAAAAGTCAAGTTCAAAAACCATTTCATAATCGTCCCTAAATTCAGGATGATTTTCCATAAAAGCAAAAAGCTGCTCAATCTTAGCCTTAGAAAGAGTTCCTTCGGCATAATCTAGCAACCAAGCTTCATAGTTTTCGATATGTATTTGATCTTTACTCATATTATTAAGTCAATACTTACTAAGTATTTTTTCATTTCTTTTCTTGCTCCAAAAATATACACCTTTACTTGCGACTCTGAAAGGTTGGTAATTTTTCCAATTTCTGCATAATCATAACCCTCATAATCTCTCAATAGCAAAACGGTTTTTTGCATATCGGGCAACTTCATCAAAGCTTGGTTAATTATATCTTTTAAATCTGATTGATGATGGCTTTCTTGAGGTCTATCAAGTTTTTCTTCATCATAATCTCCAAATTTAGATTGCCTTCTTGTATGGTCTATAAACGTGTTAAAAGCAGTAGAAAAGAGGTAAGATTTTCCTTTCTCAAAATCTACGTTATCTCTTTTTACCCAAACTTTAGAATAGGTTTCTTGAACCAAATCTTATGCTAAATCCTCATCTTGGCTTTTTTTAAGCATAAATCTATACAGGCCATCAGCATGCATATCTACCAATTTATTATACTCAGATGAAGTCACTCTTTTAGCTGTTTATGGGTATGACGAAGAAGAGCGTAAAAAAGTTACAAAAAATTATTTCATCAACGAAACATTTCCAATAACCTCGTGTCTGCGGCGATTAGATGTGTAATCGCCAACATTTAATTTCCAAACGTAAATTCCAACTGGGGCAGGTTCTCCCGATGGTAATTTTCCATTCCAACCATCTCCAATTGTATTGGTTTGAAAAACAACTTTCCCCCATCTGTCAAAAATTAAAAATTCAAACTCTTGTTGGTCAAGACCGGTTCCTTGTGGAAAAAATAAATCGTTTAGCCCGTCTCCATTAGGGGTAAAGCCTCTTGGTGCGTAAATCATTAGGTTTACATCTACCAAAGCAAACTTTACTGTATCATCAACGCAGCCATCTTTAGTAGTAACTTTTAGCCTAACTGGATAAGACCCAGAATCATCTACAGGGAAAACTATTTTAGGATTACTTTCTTCAGAAGTAGTAAAACTTCCAAAGTTCCAATTCCACTCTCTAATTGCACCAATAGAAATATCAGTAAACTCCACTTCAGGGTCTAACAGCGTGGCAGGTTGGGGATTCATTAAAAAATCTGCAATTGGGTTAGGATAAACCTTAATAAACCTTTCTTTGGTTAAGCTATCGCTACAGCCCCCGGAAGAAATCACCCTTAGTTTTACATCATAAAAACCAGGCTCATTATATGGGTGGGCTATAATGTTACAGGCATTAACCGAAGTGCCGTCGCCAAAGTTCCATAAACAGTCTGAGCCAATATCTGAATCATTGGTAAAATAAATTAACTGTTGCTGACAACCTTCAGTTTCATCTGAAGAGAATGCTACCTGAGGGTTTGGATAAACTACAACTCGCAACGTATCTTCCACTGCAGGAGAGCCACAATTATCAGTAATTACAATCTTATAAGTAGTGGTTTGAGCAGGGTTAGCAAAAGGTTGCTTTATTTTTGGATTGTTTAAACCTGGGTATGGCGTCCATTCATAGTTAAACCCATTTCCATCGCCTCCTGATGGGAAAGCTACAATAGGTAATCCAAAAGTTTTACAAATATTGGTATCGCCGCTTGTTGTAACTCTTAATGAGTCGAATAAATTAACCTGTATTTCTTCCAAGTTTGATACACAGTTTCTTACATCTTTTGCGTAAACAATAAATCTTGAATTTTCAGTTGGGCAAAAATTAAAAGTAGACGAATCTGTAAAGCTTGGTGTCCAGAAATAGGTTACTTTACCTTGGTTTCCTCCGGTATAAGGAGCAGATATATCTAAGCAATTGCTAACACAAATTGTTGTAGTATCAAAATTTGGATTAATAATAAGTGGATCTGGTTCAGATACTGTAAAACTAGTATCATACAAACATCCTTTATAGTCTTTTATTACCAAATAATACTGAACAGGGCCTATAGAATCATAAGTAGTAATAGGTAAATAGGTTTTACCAGAATCAATACTGGTAACAAAACCACCGTTTGCTCCTGAAGGAAATAAATGAACTATCCCATTTTTATAACCATTACAGGTTATTGGTATAATACTCATAGAATCAAGGGCAACTTTGGTTGGCTCTGCAACCAAATAAGTTGTATCAGCCAAACAATTATTAATATCTGTAATACTAACTGAATAACTTCCTGCCAATAAACTATCGGCAATAGAGTCTACACCATTAATTGTATTCCAAGTATATGTATATGGTTTTGTGCCTCCGCTCGGTGTAATTGTTAACCTTCCATCAGCATAGCCATTGCAGCTAACTACGTTTTCAGCTAAATCAAATTCTAAAAAATTAGGTTGAGTAAGCAAGCGTTTCACGGGTGATGTTTCGCAACCATCTGCAGCCTTCACAATAATATCTTTCATTCCAAATGGCAAATTAATAACCGAGTCTGAAGTAACATAAGAAGTACCCCCATTTACACTATATGATAATGGGTAATTTCCCCCAGAAGTAAACACTTCTACTACCCCATCTTGACTTTCGAAACAAGTTAAATTTTTGGTTTTTATTGAATCAATAATAGGAGCTGTATTTTGTAATGTATCCAATTTATAAGAATAGCAACCGGCATTGTCTTTAATTAAAACATCATAGTACCCATTGTTTAATCCAGAAAATATTGAATCGTTTAAAAATGTGTTCCCACTATCTATACTAAATTGATATGGAAACTCTCCTCCAGAAGGTTTAAGCAAATAAGCACCATTTAATAGTCCACAAGTTGGAACTGTTTTAATGATTCCCAAAGAATCTATTTCTTTTTTGGTTACCAATATGCTATCAGTAATTGTGCAACCACATTGATCTTGAAAAGTTACAGTAAACCAAGTAGTTTGGGTAATAGAAGCAATTGGGTTAGCAATATTCGGATTATTTACCAAATTAGCTGGAGCCCATTGGTATGAAGCTCCTCCTGTGCAAGAGGTATTTCCGGTGGCAAATAATTGAAATGGAACATTGGGGCAAATTGCTGTATCAGCACTTTTCTCTAATGTAGTTAAAAACAATTTAATTTTAGAAGTATCAAAGCATTTATCTGATGTGTCTTTTACAGCCAAATAATAAGTAATAGAATCAGTTAGTGTAGCAGTGGGATTCTTTAAGGTATCATTATCTAAACCTGTTGATGGCCACCATTGGTATTTATAGCCTGAAGGATTAGGGCCTCCACAAAAACCAAACCTCATGTTAGGTCTGCGAGCAACTGGCGGTGAAAGTAAATTGTTGTTTCCACAAGCAGTTACAGTACTGGAATAAAAGAATAAACTTGAATTAAAAGACGTGTTTGAATAAAAAACTTGTGCATTTTGAGTTACCGCACCTGTATTATTAAAACATACCTCAACAATTAAATGAGATTGCCCATCATAATCATAAAAATTATCAAATTGATGAGCATTCCAGCCGGTTGTTAAGTTGATGTTTTTTGGGTTAAAAACGGTTGTTAAACCTTGTTTCCAAAAAGATCCTGTTTGAGGATTAAAGGTAAAAGTAGAGTCAGGAATACAACCTAACTTTATCTCAAAATTTTCATAATTTGCAGTTCCTGTTAATGTAGAAATATTAAAAGCCAATGAGCTAATAGTACCAGGTGAAATTCCGTTTGCAGCTAACTCGCTTCTGCTAATAATAAACTGATGCCTGGCACTTCTTTCCGAGTTTGAATAAGGGGAAGGCCATGCATTAGAGGCTGCATTACCTGAAACTAAATTTGTTAATGTGCCTGTTCCAACGGTATTATTAATAGTTAAACCTGAGCAAGGATTTGCACTAATTCCGCATCCTGATGGTTCTACACCTAATTGAGCATCCAAAATAAAAGGAACTCCCTGGCAAGAAACTGAATCACCGCTTGTGGTTGATGCCGAAATAGTTGTGGGAAAAGGCAAGGTTGTACTTACAGTTACATTGCCTGTTTTTATACATCCTGAATCTGAAGTTACTGTTACATTGTATGTGGTATTAGAAACTGGGGTAGCTAAAGGTGTTTGTACTGTATCAAAGTTTAATTTACTTGGAGGTGACCATTGGTAATTAAAAACTCTGTTAATGCTTGGAAAAGCCCCAATCTGTATGGTTGAGTCGTTAAAACAAATTAAGGTATCATTACTCATATTCAACTGATAATTTTGGGAAACTTTAACAAGAACAGTATCAATATTTTTACAGCTTGAGCTTAAGTTACTCATAACCTGATATTCTGTTGTAGTATTTGGATTTACTACAGTATTTGCACAATTAGTGCAGCTTAGCGAGTTTGGGTCTCCCGAAATAACAGACCAAGTAAATTGAGTACCCCCAATAGCATTCAAATTAGCTGTTTCTATTCCCTTGCAAATTTGATGATCTGGCCCTCCATATGTGCTTGGAATAACTCTTACAATATACGTTCCTGAATTAGTGGCTGTAACCGGACAATTATTATCAGATACATTTACGTTAAATGTATTAAATGGTGCAGCACCTAATGTTGCCACCCACGAAACTGTTATCCATAAACTATCTTGTGCGGTATTTGATACTACCGAAAATTGAGAACCTGGTAAAACTGATTGTACATTAGAAGTAGCCGTTAAATATTGAGTTGAAGACAAACCAAAACTATCGGAAACTAGAATTACAAAAGAAAAATTTTGACCATAACATACTTCTACCTCGTTAGCTGAAATTTGAGCCCCTGAACCTGAAAAGCTAATAATTGAGTTTGGATTACACAATTGCGCAGGTGCCGCATTATTGCAATTATTTACAACCCATTGTAAATCTCGAGTAATACATCCTTTTAAAGCGCCTGTATTTCTGTCATATTCACAAATTTTAATAACAATTACATAATTACCAGCAACCATTGGTATAAATTGAATATTTCCTGTAGCAGGATCTATTGTAATTCCAGGTATAGGAACTTGGGCAGAATATCCAGCATTATATCCAAATGGTGTTGTTGCATTTTGATATGCAGTATCAAAAGAATAAACCAAGCTATCCCCATCTATTTCAGTTACCCCTAAATCGTAACAAATTAACTGGCCAACACAAGCATATGGATTTGGGTTCGTAGTTGCAATTGTGGGAGAATTATTACATGAATCTGTAACAGAGTTTAAAGTTGAAGAAACAAAAGTATTACCTTGATTTGGCGAAAGGTTCAAATTATTATTTCTACAGCAAGGTGGCGCATAACCTATGGTCCAAGTATTGCATGGAGGGTTAAGAACCACAATTGCCTGATATGTAAATAATAACATACCTGGGTGGGTTCCTCCATTGCAATTACTTAATGCAGTAGGGCAAAGTTGTGAAACATTAATACCAATTGCTTGAGATCCGTTTAAAGCATTTGTTGTGTTTAATTGAGCATTAAAGTTTTGGCCACAAGTGCTCGAAAAGTTAACATTTATAGACTGCGCCGTCCATGTTGCACCACTGCAATCTCTAAAAACATTTACAGTAACTAAAAACGAATCATTACCTAAGCATTGGTAGGTAATATCAACCCCAGCAACATGGGTGGCAGTTGCCTTTTTTTGAAAGCCAAATGTGGATACTAATAAAAGTAATAGGAAAATTAGTTCCTTCATCTCTTTACCGCATGAGCATTAAATTCCCCATATACTCGTGTCTTTCTTTTTCTAAAGAATAATCTCCAACAACCAACTTCCAAACATAAATACCCGCTGGTGCAGGTTCTCCCGAATCAATATTGGTTCCATCCCAACCTAAAGTTTTTTCTTTCGATTCAAAGATTTTTTTACCCCAACGATCAAAAATCATAAACGTAAAGTCTTCGGCGTCAACTCCAGTGCTAGCGGGAAGGAAAACATCATTTACATTATCACCGTTTGGCGTAAAAGCAGACGGAACATACATAACATACTCTTGCCCAATTATTACAGGTCTAATGGTATCATCAGAACATTCTTTATCGGTAATAACCTTTAACCTTACGGGATAAGAAGCGGAATCTTGATCAGGAAACTCGAAAATTGGATTTAGCTCTGCAGAAGAACCAAAACTTCCAAAGTTCCAAATTCTTTCTACTATCTTGCCTTCAGAAAGATCTGTGAACTCAATTTCAGTAAGTAACACGGTAGTTGGCTGTGGTGACATAGTAAAACTGGCAATTGGTTTTGGGTAAACAGTAACCATGTTTGGAATGGTTTTGCCGTTTTCGCAACCTTCCCTTGATTTTACATTAACAGTAATATCGTATTGCCCTGCAGCAGTATATTCTAATTCTGCCGTGCCGCAACCTTTTATTAATTCGCCAGTTCCATAGTTTATCCAACAATCGAATTGCTGGGTAGAGTTGTTGTATAAATTTAAATTCAATGGCTCGCATCCAGCTCCTGTATCAATCGAAAAATCAATTTGAGGAATAGGATATACTTCAATTAAAATATCTTTAAAAATTTCAGTGGATCCGCAATTATCCCAAACCTTTAAGGTGTAAGTTGAAGTTGTATCAGGAAAAGCTGTTGGGTTAGGAATTCGAGGGTTATTAAGCCCGAAGTAAGGTGTCCATTCGAAATTATAACCATTTCCGTCTCCACCAATAGCAACAGCATCTAAGGGTAATGAATTTCCATAACAAAAGAATGTATCTTCTGGAATTAAAACATCTAGCGAATCAAACAAATTAATCTTAATTTTTTGTATTTCTGAAACACAATTTTCCTGATCATAAGCATAAACTGCATAGATTATATCTTTACTTGGACAAATATTTTTAGAAGGTCCTGTCCCCAAATTTGGACTCCATGAATAGGTATATGGGCCGCCATTTCCACCTGAAGCTGTTGCGATTAAATCAGTACAAGTACTTACACAAATTTTTACGGAATCAGTATTGGTAGATACTTCAACTATAGGAGGTTCCACTAAAGTTGCAAAAGAATCTACTCGACATAACGATTGGTCAATAATTGTAATGTAATAAAACCCGGGTGCCAATGAGTCAAAAGCCAAATTAGATTGATATGTTAATCCACTATCAACACTATATCTAAATATGGAATCTCCTCCTGAGGCTAAAACCTCAATTTTTCCATTATTATATCCAAAACAAGTAATATCAGTAGTAAAAATAGAATCAATTCTAACTTCTTCGGGCTCAGCAATAACAAAGTTAGTATCCAATGTACAGTTGTTCGAATCGGATATTACCAATGAATAATTACCAGCAGAAAGGTTTAACTCAATTGTGTCTCCCTGACTACTAGAACTCCAATTATAAGTATATGGTTCTGTGCCTCCAAAAGCTTTAACTATAGCATAACCATCGCCTAATTGATGGCATGTATCATTAAAAGCTTGGAAGGAATAATTTAACTCTGTAGGCTGAGTAATAATAAAAGGGGTAGCATAATTTCTACATGAATCTGCATCTTGCAAAATAATATTGAAACTGCCTTCGGCTAAACCAGAAAAGAAATTGCTAGCCTGAAAAGAAACTGCTGAATCAATACTAAAACTTAATGCTCCTGTTCCTCCAGAGGCAAAAACTTCAATTGTTCCATCAGGTACATTGTAACAATTTACATTGGTTAATTTGAAGCTGTCTAATACAGGTGCACCAATATTAAATAGTGAATCAATTATTGTATCTGATGGACAACCCAAGGAATCAATTGCAAAAAGTGTATAGGAGCCAATTGGCAGGTTATTAAAAACACTATCATCTAATTGAAACGTTTGCCCTCCATCAACAGTAAACCTGTAAGGCTGAAAACCTCCAGATAAATTAAAAACATACGAGCCATTGTCAACCCCACAATCGGGATCTGTTCTAGTTATTTGTGGGGTTCCAACCTGACCTAAAGAAATTGTTATTGTATCATAAACCGTGCACCCGCAATTGTCTGTGAAGGAAAGGGCAAAGGACTGGGTTCCTGAAATATTTACAAATGGATTCGGAATTGAATCATTAGATAACCCAACTGCAGGGCCACCCGTTAAAGCATTTTTCCAAATAAAAGAACCAACTCCTGCGCAAGAAGCTGTAGAAACCGCATTTAATTGAAGTGTATCTCTTGGACATATTGAAGTATCATTTCCAGCAAATACGTTAGCAATATTCAATGTAATTTCTGCTGTATCATAGCAGGCATTGAAAGTATCTTTTATTAAAACGTAATAAGTTGAAGTTGCTGAAACGGTTGCAGATGGACTCATGCTAGTAGTGTCTGATAATCCTGTTGAAGGAAACCATCTGTAGGTATATGCCATCGTATCTGGTGCCAAACAATAATCAAAAAATGTATTTGGTCTCATAGATAATGGTGGCGACGACAAAAAGGTAGAATTACAAGCAGCTTGGTTACTAGAGGCGAAGTATAAGGCGCAATTAAAATTAGGGTTTGTTCTTTTTACAACTGCATTTTGTGTAGGAACTCCAGGATTTGCAAAACAAATTTCTACAACCAAATTACTTATTCCATCCCATTCATAAATATTATCGAATTGATGATTTTGTAACCCTGGGTTTGAAACAGTAATAGTTTTGCCATTAAAAACAGTAGATAAGCCCGTAACCCAATTTGTTAAGGTTGAATTCGAAGTACAACCCATTTTTATTGTGTAACCATAATAACTTGTAGCACCATTGTTTGAAACTAGGTCAAAAGAAAGACCTGTAATTTTTCCTGCAGCCATGCCTTGAGCAGCTAATTCACTCGCTAAGTATAAATATTGTTGTCTTGCATTTCCTTCTGAATTTCCGTAAGGAGTTGGCCAAGCATTTACACCAGTTCCATTTGTAGTGTTTTGATTGTTTCCCGCGCCAACTATTGAGGTAAATGAAGGACCAATGCATGGAGAGCTAGCGAGCCCACAACTCGAGGGTGATGCACCCAAACTTAAATCTAAGACTGTAGAAAGACCCGAGCAAGCCAAGCTATTGTTAGTTGAAACCGAAATGGCAGATGGAAATGGAGGTGAAACTCCCAAATACATTGTATCTCTTTTTAAACAGCCAGAATCTGAGGTTACTTCAACTATGTAATTTTTTGAGATTATTGGAGTGGCAAAAGGAAACTGTGCCGTATCATCATCCATAAAATTTTTAGGCCACCACTCATAAGAATAGGTTTTATTGGGTCTACTTGGAATTGCAAAAATCTGCAAGGTTGAATCGTTAAAACAAATTGTTGTATCATTTAACATTGCTATATTGTAATCTTGAGAAACAGTAACAAGAACAGTATCAACATTTTTACAACTTGAGCTTAAGTTACTCATAACCTGATATTCTGTTGTAGTATTTGGATTTACTACAGTATTTGCACAATTAGTGCAGCTTAGCGAGTTTGGGTCTCCCGAAATAACAGACCAAGTAAATTGAGTACCCCCAATAGCATTCAAATTAGCTGTTTCTATTCCCTTGCAAATTTGATGATCTGGCCCTCCATATGTGCTTGGAATAACTCTTACAATATACGTTCCTGAATTAGTGGCTGTAACCGGACAATTATTATCAGATACATTTACGTTAAATGTATTAAATGGTGCAGCACCTAATGTTGCCACCCACGAAACTGTTATCCATAAACTATCTTGTGCGGTATTTGATACTACCGAAAATTGAGAACCTGGTAAAACTGATTGTACATTAGAAGTAGCCGTTAAATATTGAGTTGAAGACAAACCAAAACTATCGGAAACTAGAATTACAAAAGAAAAATTTTGACCATAACATACTTCTACCTCGTTAGCTGAAATTTGAGCCCCTGAACCTGAAAAGCTAATAATTGAGTTTGGATTACACAATTGCGCAGGTGCCGCATTATTGCAATTATTTACAACCCATTGTAAATCTCGAGTAATACATCCTTTTAAAGCGCCTGTATTTCTGTCATATTCACAAATTTTAATAACAATTACATAATTACCAGCAACCATTGGTATAAATTGAATATTTCCTGTAGCAGGATCTATTGTAATTCCAGGTATAGGAACTTGGGCAGAATATCCAGCATTATATCCAAATGGTGTTGTTGCATTTTGATATGCAGTATCAAAAGAATAAACCAAGCTATCCCCATCTATTTCAGTTACCCCTAAATCGTAACAAATTAACTGGCCAACACAAGCATATGGATTTGGGTTCGTAGTTGCAATTGTGGGAGAATTATTACATGAATCTGTAACAGAGTTTAAAGTTGAAGAAACAAAAGTATTACCTTGATTTGGCGAAAGGTTCAAATTATTATTTCTACAGCAAGGTGGCGCATAACCTATGGTCCAAGTATTGCATGGAGGGTTAAGAACCACAATTGCCTGATATGTAAATAATAACATACCTGGGTGGGTTCCTCCATTGCAATTACTTAATGCAGTAGGGCAAAGTTGTGAAACATTAATACCAATTGCTTGAGATCCGTTTAAAGCATTTGTTGTGTTTAATTGAGCATTAAAGTTTTGGCCACAAGTGCTCGAAAAGTTAACATTTATAGACTGCGCCGTCCATGTTGCACCACTGCAATCTCTAAAAACATTTACAGTAACTAAAAAAGAATCATTACCTAAGCATTGGTAAGTAATATCAACTCCAGCAACATGCGAAGCTTTGGCAGGCATGGCAAATGCCATACCTGCAATAAGCAACACAAATAAATATTTTAGATTTGATTTCATCTTAAATTGCCTTTATTTTATAAGAGTAACAGTTCCCTTTTCATTATACTCTTGGCCATTATTGCCCTCAGCGGTAATTACATAGTAGTAAACACCATCAGTAATATCATCACTTTGAGGGTCTGATCCATCCCATGTAGGATTATTAAAATCTAGTTCTGCCACCTTTCTACCCCATCTGTTAAAAATTACACCTTCATATGCTCTCATTCCACTTACAGTAGGTGCAAATTCATCATTCATTCCATCACCATTAGGGGTAAAAATATTAGGAATTATTAATTCGCTAGTAGCGTCAACAATTATTCTCAAACTAAAAGTATCTGAACAACCAAATTCATTTCTACCATAAAGGTACGCGGTATAAACTGCGTAGCCACTATCTCCGGGAGCTGGGTTAAACGATTCGGCATAAGGAAACTCAAATGATGTGTTTTCATCATTACTTACTAGGCTCCTGTCTCCTCCAAGTCCGAAAACATACCATTCCCAATAATTAACAGGTTCAACAGAATTGTTATTAGTTAAGTTTATAAAGTCCACAACAAGTGGTTCAACACCTCTAATCGAGCTTGCTGTAAATTCAACATTTGGGGTTTCAGCTATTAAAGCTTTTACTATACCATAACCTTGACTTTTACAACCTTCAGGGCTTACTTGTTGAACAAAGTAAGAGATATCGTTAACACCAACTTCTTGAGAATTAAAATAATAACCGGTATGTAAGCTATCGCTTAGAGCAGCGTCGCTGTACCAAACGTATGTATTGTTTGTATCAAATGGGTCTTGAACGCTATCTTGAACCAATAAACCATTCAAAAACTCACCTTGACAGAAGTAATCTGTTGATCCAATTGGGTTTGGAGGATTTACTCCAATTACAAACTGAATAGTATCTTCATTAATACAACCATTTAAATCGGTAAACTTATATACTGAAGTATGTGTTCCAGCTCTAGGTAATGGGTTATTTGTTGAAAAACCAGTTGTTGGGTTAGTAGTACCTAACCAACTATTGATATGATTCCAACTACCTACCCCTAAATCATCTGGATCATTTAATGGACTTGCTCCAAATACTACTACAGAACCATCTCCCTTGCAGTAAGGTCCATCATCTCCTTGGGTAAAGAAAAAGGATATTTGTGGTAATGTATCAATTTTAATTTGAATTGTTCCTGTATTTCCGCACAAACCAACACTATCAAGTGTAATATTTGCCACAGAACCCGGCGCGTAAGCTGAAGGGTCAAATAAACCAAGCCTACTATTTACAATACCTGTTCCTGTCCAATTTCCTCCCAAAATAGAATCTACTTGGAACAACCTAACCACACTATCATGAGGACAATAAGATTCTGGAACCGCTATTCTCGCGTCAAACTGTGGAGTTAAAGGAAGTCTAATAGTAGTATCATTGTTACATGCTCCACCAAAAGCTGTCCAAGTTAAAGTTAAGGTATCGAAGTTATTAGGAACTAAGCTTAAATCAAGTACACCTGAAGAATCAACTATTCCCTTTGCAATATTTGGATTATTTGATGAAATATATCCAGGATTAACCCCAACAATCAATACAGCGGTATCAAGCTCACAGAATGGGCCTTGGGTAATTACAGTTGGGTCAGGAGGAGGCAATACACTCACCTGAATACTATCTTCAGCGGCGCAAGCATCGCCAGTTATAGCATACTTTATCCAATGTACACCTAATCCCGCACCAGCTGGTCCTGGATCAAAAAGACCTAAAGTATCATCAATAATTCCTGGGCCAGACCACTTACCACCGGGGGTTGTAATATTATATGGCGTAAATGCTTGCATAAAGTAATATGGTGAAATATCACAAAATGGACCTGCAGAATCTGGAGTAGCATCATAAGATGAAACCACATGAATTCTAAAATCTAAAGTATCGAAACAAACATTGTATGTATCTGCAATAGCAACACTGTAATTTTTTGGTGTAGTTAAGTTAACACTCATATCAATATTTTGATCTGTACTAGTTGTTGGAGCAACAAGGTTTACAGCGTTGTACCAATTAAACGAGAAAGCATTTGGATCTACACCACTACAAACTGTAAATCTAACATTTGGTAATTTGTTTATTGGAGATTGAGCGTTTTGGGTAAAGGCACCACATACATTTGCTGCAGCTGCAACAAATGAACAAGAAGGGTAACTTGTAACGGTATGCTGAGAAATAGCATTTTGAGATGCTGAGCCACCATTATCAAAACAAATATCAACAACAATGTTCGATTTACCATCCCAATCAAATGGAGTATCAAAATTTAAAGTTGTCCATCCTGGGTTTGGGAAAGTAGGCTTAGGGTTATAAACTTGTGTTAACCCACCAACCCATGTAGTATTTAATGAATTTCCTGTGGTACAACCCATTTTTACAGTATAATTATTATACACCAAAGGGCCATTGTTCGAAACAATATTAAATGCAATTGCTGTTATTTGGCCACCTTGAACTCCAGCAGCTAATAAATCACTAGCTCTGTATAAAAATTGGTGCTTTGCACTACCATCATCTCCTGCAAATGGAGCAGGAAATCCTTGAATTCCATTAAAGGAGCTTTGGAAAGAGTTTGTTGCAGTTCCATTTCCTACCTGAATTGTGGCGGTACTTCCAACACATTGATTGGTTGCAGGGCCACATTTTGCAGGTGTTACGTCACCCAAAACAACACCAAGGTTAACGGTATCTTGCAAACAGATAATTGTATCTGAAGCGCTTAATAAATTCTCTTTTGGAAAAGGAGGCGACAATGTAACTGTTACATCATCTGTTTTAACACAACCTGAATCTGATTCTACTGTAACAGTATAGGTAGTTGTTGACTCTGGATTAACTGTTGGTGTAGGAGATTTTATCCCTGTCATGCCAATGGTTGGTTTCCAATTATACTTGTAATTCTGCGCAGGATCACTTGAACTTGTAAACAAACTGATAGGCGCTACAGAACATATTAAAGTATCGTTCGAGGTTGTTAAAGTATAATCAGGAGCTACTCGAACACATACAGTATCAACATTTCTACAAGAACCAGATAAGTTACTTGTAACCTCATAACAAGTTGTAAATAAAGGATAGGCTTGGGTAATTTTACATGTATCACAAGCAAAGTTTCCTACTCCAGGAGGGCCTACTACAATTGGGTCTCCACCTGGTAAAGCTACCCAAGTAAACTGTGTACCACCTGAAGCCTCAATCGTAGCTTGTTGTGAGAACTGACAAATGGTTTGATTGGGAAATGCTATTGTACTATTTATTATACGTACATCGAAAGTTGCATAAAATATACCTGGAATGGGACAAGCATTATCATTTGCTTCTATAAAGAAGGGGTAAAAATTTCCATTTACTGGCACAGCTGTCCAAGAAATAGTCGCTATAGCTGTATCCGTTTTATTTGGTGGATATGAAACTGAGAATGTTGCCCCAGGAAGTATTGAGTCTACGTTTGATTTAAGAGAAATTGAATCATTAGGATTTGGATCCCAAATTTTCACATCGAATGTAAAAGTTTCTCCAATACAGACTTCTACAGAATTGGAATCAATTAATGCGCCTGTTCCTGTAAAATTAGATATTGGAGCAACAGGGTTTGGCTGCTGATTACTGCATATCTGAACAACAAATAATATATCACGCATAATAGTGCTCAGCAGAATTCCATTTTTATCATACTCTCTAACCTCAACAACAACAACAAAATTTCCTGTAGCTGTAGGAGTAAAAATAACCTCACCAGTTTGCGAGTTGATTGTTGCACCAACTAAAGGACCTGTAGCAGTGTATGGAAAGTTAAAAACATTTGGAACATTTGGAGCACTAAAACCAGAAATAAATGAATATACCAAACTATCTCCATCTGGTTCGAAAGCTCCAAAATTGTAGTGAACCACCTGGCCGGCACAAACATAAGGTATAGGTTGAGCAGCAAAAGCTGGTCCTGTATTACAAGAATCTGTAAGATTATTTAAAGTACTTTGAACATAGGCACCTGAACTTGCAGTACTTAAATTAACATTGGTATTTCTACAACAAGGTGGTGAATAACCTAATGTCCAAAAATTACAAGGAGGCAAAACAACAATAGCTTCAAAAATTAGCTGCATCATACCAGGAAATGGTCCACCACTACAAGCGCTCTGCGGTAAGGCAGATCCACATAATTGGGAAACCTGCGTGCCATTATTGGCATTTGGTAGTGGGCTGTTAGGGTTTGTTAAAACAAAGTTTGGTGTTACTGAGCCACAAGGTGAAGTGATTGTAAAACCATTTACGTTGGGAGTTGCAGAAATACCTGAACAATCTCTAAATACATTTACTGTAATTTTAAAAGAGTCTTTCCCAATACATTGGTAACTGATATCAACCCCCGCAACGTGCGATGCTTTAGCCTGAGGTGCAAAAAATGCAAAAACCCCAAGCACAAAAAGTGCCTTTAATAATAATTTCATTCTTGTAGATTTTAAATTCCAGATGTTCTCGTTCTGTTTCATTTGTAGTTATTGACGACAACTTTTAAAATGGTTGCCTACATTATTTTTTTCGAAGCTTGCTAAAATACAAAAAATAGGTACTATTGAAGGGTGATAAATAAATCTACCCAAGTTTCAATAATTGGCGGTGGTTTAGCCGGTACTACTTTAGCTTGGGAACTTCACCTTAAAGCTATTGATTTTCAAATAATTGACTTAAACAAACCTAAGACAACTTTAAAGGCGGCTGGCATTTTTAATCCTGTTGTTTTTAAAAGGTTAACTAAGTCATATATGATAGATGAATGTTTGCCTGTAGCAAAAGAATTTTACCAAAAAATTGAAAAAATTACCAATGAAGTTTTCTTTTTTGAAAAGCCTCTTTTTAAAACCATCAATAATATTGGAGGCCAAAATCAATGGGAAGCCAAAATTGGCGATTCGAACTTTGCGGATTATTTAAAGCCAATTTCATCAGAAAAATTTGAAAATTTAAAAAATTATCAGGCTTGGGGTGAGGTTAAACAAGGCGGTTTTGTAGATACCAAAACATACCTTACCGCATCGCAAATATTTTTTGAAAAAGAAGGAAGATTTCAGCAAATAGAAAAACTTAGCAATTATCTTATGGATAAAGATAGCTGGATAGTAAAAAATGATGGCCTTGAAATAAAGACCCAAAAAATTGTGTTTTGCGAAGGTGCTTACGCTACCGAAAACCCTTTATGGAACTTTTTGCCGTTTAGGGCAACAAAAGGCGAAACTTTAACCATAAAAACAGAAGCCCAAATACCTGATGCAATTTTCAAAAAAGACTTTTTTTTGCTGCCAATTGGAAATAAACAGTATAAAGTGGGCGCAACATATCAATGGGATAATTTAGATTGGGAACCTTCTGATGAAGGAAAATTAACCTTGATTGAAAAATTAGAAGAAATACTTAATTGCCCTTACCAAATAATTGAGCATACTGCCGGCATTAGGCCCAACACCAACGATCGAAAACCATTTTTAGGAGAACATCCCATAAATAAGCAAATGTTTGTTTTTAATGGGTTAGGCTCTAAAGGTGTGGCTTTGGTGCCTTACTTTGCAGGAAAAGTTTGCAATCAGTTATTGAATAATGTTGAACCAAATAAAGAATTCTCTATCCTTAGATTTTTAAACAATGAATAAAATAGAACATTTAGGTATTGCTGTAAAAAATGCTGCTGCAGCTAAAGAAGTATTTGACAAGCTTCTGAATAAACCTGCTTACAAAACTGAAACTGTTGAAAGTGAAGGAGTTTCTACCATATTTTATGAGCTTGGTCCAAATAAACTAGAGTTACTTGAAGCTACAAACCCAAACAGCCCCATTGCGAAATATTTAGAAAAAAACAGGGAAGGAATTCACCATGTTGCCATAGCTGTTGATGATATTAAATCTGAAATGGTAAGGTTAAAATCTGAAGGTTTTATCTTTATTAATGAAGAGCCTAAACAAGGTGCAGACAATAAGCTAATTGCATTTATTCACCCCAAAAGTGCTAATGGGCTTTTGGTAGAGTTATGTCAAGATAGAGGTTGATTTATGGATTTTTGATTTAGGATGTAGGATTTTAGATTTATGATTTTTCGATGTAGAATGTGGGATGTAGGATTTTTGATTTAGGATATAAGATTTTTGATTTTTGGATTTAGAATTTAAAATCACTAAACATCAATCTAAAATATTTAATTGTTCTGCTGTTCAATTTCATCAAAAAAAGCAAGAATATCACCTTCAAGGTGAAATGCATTTATTGCTGCCTCTTTTGCTCCTAAAACATGCTGCAAGCTATCGTCGATAAAAATAGTTTCTTCAGCATTTAGCTCAGCGTCATCTAAAACAAATTGAAAGGTTTCTTTTAAAGGTTTTCTTTTATGAATTTGATGAGAAAAATATGTTTTTTCAAAAAACTCTTCAAGGCCTTCTACATTATGCTCTTTTTTTAGGTTTTTGGTGTAAGCATCATAATGAATTTGATTCGTGTTGCTCAACAAGAAAAGTCTGTAACCTTCGTATTTAAGCTTCTGAAGCAATTCAATTCTTTCAAAAGGTAAATCCAACAACATGGCGTTCCATGCATTGTCAATTTCTTCATCAGAAAGTTCAATTTTAATAGTGTCTCTAATTCCATTTCGAAACTCTTGGTTTGAAACCATTCCAGTTTCCATCAAGTCGAAAAGTTCTGATTGTTGTGCCTTTGAGTAAAGTTCATCAAAGTTCGAAACCCCTAGGTTTTTAAAAGCTTGGGCAGTAAGGTTGTAATCAATGTTTAAGATTACACCACCCAAATCGAAAATAATATTCTTAATTTCCATCATAGAATTTTTGCAAAATAAGCCCATAATTATTTCTAAATACTATTTTTGCAAACCTTTTAAAAAGTAAACAACTTTAATGGGCCTATAACTCAGCTGGTTAGAGTATCTGACTCATAATCAGAAAGTCCCTGGTTCGAGCCCAGGTGGGCCCACTAACTAAAAGCCGCGATTTTATCGTGGCTTTTTTTATTTAAACAATAAACCTTTAACAAATTAAGCTAAGTAATTTGCAAGTGCTTATTTCTAAAATAACTTTGTTTAAATTCACATCGCTTTGAAATTCAATAAAATTCTATTCATTCTTCTTTTCCCTGTTTTGGGGTTAGTTTACTGCAGTAACCAAGAAAAATCAACTAAAGCCGCTCCTGAAGATCCAAAACCAAGGCTTGAGCAATTAATTGGTGAAATGATAATTGTTGGGGTTGATGAAACTACATTAAGTCAAAACCCGTCTGTAAAAAAGTATTTAGAAAAAGATGAATTAGGCGGAATTATATTATACGAAAAGAATATTTCTAAAGTAAATTCTGCTGAATTGCTTAAAAACTTCTGTGCCGAAATTCAAATAGCTTCTCCCAATTTCACATTTATTGGAATAGACCAAGAAGGAGGAACAGTAAACAGGCTTAAAACCAAATATGGCTTTCCAAAATCGGTTACCGCAAAATATTTGGGAGATTTGAATAATGTAGATTCCTCAAAATATTACGCTGAGGTTATGTCAAAAACCTTGATTGATATTGGCATCAATGTTAACTTCACCCCTTGTGTAGACTTATGCTCAAACCCCGATAATCCAATTATTGCAAAATATGGTAGGTGCTATTCTGATAATCCAGAAATTGTTACCAAACATGCTTCTATTTTTTCGAATACACTTTGGGAAAATAAAATTTTGCCTGTTTTAAAGCATTTCCCTGGTCATGGCTCTTCAAAAGGCGATACACACTTGGGAATGGCTGATGTAACTACTGTTTGGACAAAAAATGAGCTTGTTCCTTACGAGCAAATGATAAAAAATGGTGCTGCTCCAGCCATTATGTCGGCCCATATTATAAACGCTAAATTAGATCCTGACACCTTGCCCTCTACCCTATCTAAACCTATTTTAACTGGCATGTTAAGAAATCAGCTTGGCTTTAATGGGTTAATTTTTTCTGATGACATGCAAATGCGTGCCATTTCTGATCACTATGGATTAGAAAATGCCATTTTGATGGCTATTAATGCTGGAATTGATGTTTTGATGTTTTCAGGCAATATACCTGGAACAGAAACACCAACCATTGAGAGAGTTCACACAACTTTCAAAAAACTTGTAGATGAGGGAAAAATTTCTGAAGAAAGGTTGATGGAATCTTACACTAGAATAAAAGCTGCCAAATTGAAAATGTAATTGAACATTTTTAACCAAACTCTATTTTTAAATTTTACCCCCCTATTAGAAGGCTTTAACTAACTGCTTTGGCTTTTGCTAAATTGATTCACGAAGTTGGTTACCCTGCAGGTGTTGTAAATATTTTGATGGCAGATATTCCCGAAGCAGAATTGATGGTTAGGGATGAAAGATTCAAATTTTTCTCCTTTACTGGAAATCCTCAAATAGGTTGGTACCTTAAAAATATTTGTGGAAAAAAGAAAGTTGCGCTCGAGCTTGGTGGAAATGCAGCCGTAATAGTAGATGAATCGGCAAACTTGATGGAAACAGCCAATTTAACGGCAATTGGTGCATTTTTATATGCAGGCCAAATCTGTATTTCTACCCAGCGTACTTTGGTGGTAGAATCTGTTTTCGAAGAGTTTAAAAGTTTGCTTACTTCTGAAATAAAAAAGCTTAAAGCAGGTGACCCTTTAAACCCTGAAAATTCTGTAGGCCCCATAATAGACAAAACCCACCTCTAACGCATTGATTCTTGGGTAAACGAAGCTAAAGAAATGGGCGCTGAGGTTTTGGTGGGAGGAAAAATAAAAGATGAAAACCACAATTTATTTGAACAAACATTACTTTCCAATACTGGCAAGGGCATGAAGGTTTGCGATATGGAAGTTTTTGGGCCAGTGGCTACTATAGAAAAAGCAACATCTTTTGAAGATGCCATAGTCCAAACCAACGAATTGGTTTTTGGATTGCAAGCCGGAGTTTTTACCAACCGCGTTGACCATATGAAATATGCTCACGAAGAATTAGAAGTAGGTGGTGTAATGATCAACAACATACCAGGTTTTAGAATTGACAGTATGCCTTACGGTGGAGTTAAGGATTCTGGCTTAGGCAGAGAAGGAATTAAATACACCATGGAAGAAATAACCGAACCAAGATTATTGGTTTATTAAATTTAGGTTTAT
>Ga0209533_1001651_pt1 | contig 20854 bp, 23 predicted proteins | sample COG_04_FD_184748 | JGI IMG/M metagenome (GOLD analysis project Ga0209533, IMG submission 184748) | Pelagic Microbial community sample from North Sea - COGITO 998_met_04 (SPAdes) (version 2) | ecosystem: Environmental > Aquatic > Marine > Neritic zone/Coastal water | place: Helgoland, sampling...
TCATCATTAAAACGTAACAGATAATATTATGCCAACAGTAGGAAAAAAGAAATTTGCTTATACAACAAAAGGTAAAAAAGCAGCAAAAGCTTACGCTAAAAAAATAGGGAAAAAAGTAGTTAAAAAGAAAATGTACTAGTATGGCTGACAAGTCTAAGATGAAATGTAATGTCGTAAAAAAAAGCGACAGAGCAGGAAAGAAAAAAATGGTTAAAGCTTGTAGTGGTGGTAAAGAAAAACTAATTCACTTTGGTGCTTCCGGTTACGGACACAACTACAGTGCTGCTGCACGTAAATCTTTTAAGGCTAGACATAAGTGTGATACAGCTACGAACAAGCTAAGTGCACGTTATTGGTCATGTAAAAAGCTATGGGCAGGCAAGGGAGGTTCTACTAAAAGTTCACCCGCAAGTAAAAGAGGGAAGTATTAAAAAATATATTATTATCTTTGTAGAAAAATATGGGAAAATTGTTTATTGAATTAGGAAAAAAAATTATTAAATTTAACATATCTAATTCTAAAAAATGGAACGGTTTACTAGACAGATTAAAAGTAAACATTTCAAATAAGATTTGTGATTGTAGTTTAAAAACTTGTAATTGTAAAATAAAATAAAATGGGAACGGTAAAGAAGTCTAGAGGTCTAGGAGACACAATTGAAAAAATAACAAAGGCAACAGGGGTAAAAGCTGTTGTTGAAAAAGTTGCAGAGGTTACAGGAAAGACCTGTGGATGTGCAGCTAGAAGAGACTCTCTTAATAGAAAGTTTCCATACTTAAAAGAATAAAACAAAAAAAATGGCAGTAAAATCAACAGACAAAGTTCACGTTGTACGTGACAGGATACCAACAAAAAATCTAGGTTCAGCTGTAGCAAACTCAGGTAGAGACGCTGTAACCGTAGCTGAAATTCTAGGCACAGTAATTGAAACAGGACTTCAATCTCCTGAATTAGGTTTGCTAGGTCCGGGTTCGTTCACTAGTATAGATTATGAGGAACAGTATGGAAGCTACACTGTAATAAACGGAAGAGTTACTTTTGATTATAAAGTTGTTGTATCAGATTACATTATTGGAAAACAACCGGGAGAACAGTTGGTTCCTTATGTTACATTGCCTTTTGCAGTTTCACCGGGTGGATTCGACAACATTGTTCAACCACTTGTTCACAAAATTGGACAATGGCAGGGTAATGCTAAACTTGAGTTTTCAGGTGGTCCGGGAGTAGTTCCTGCGGGTGCTTGTTGGACTTATCAAGACCAAAATAATCCTAAGTCTAGTCAGCAATTAAAGGATACTCAGCTAATTACACCTACTCCGGGAAGTAATGTAGAAACTTTAATTTTTACAGGAACCGTATCATATCTTAAAGCACAATAGTAAAAATTATGGGAAAAAAAATAGAAGTAAAAGTATTAGAAAATCTATACAATACGTTAGAAGTTCTTGAAATTGTAGATGGTAAAAATTATCGTTATGTTTTAACACCTGATTCAGAAAAAGAATTAGAACCTGAAGTTGCAGCAGTAGCTAAAGAAGTTTGGACAAAAGAAATAAAAGAAGCTTATGAAGAATATAAAGAAGTTCAGCTTCAAAAATTTTTAACAAAAGAAGAAACTAACGAATAAAAATATATAACAATGGCATATCAAAAATTACAAACTAGTAAAGCTGCGGATGTAACTCCTAGTGACACACTAGAGATTCCAAGTATTGCTTCTGAAAATGGAAGAGGTAACAATGGATGTATACTGTACATCGGTCTTGCAGGAAACTTAAAAGTAAAAACAGCAGGTGGTGACACGGTTGTATTTACAGGAGTTCCAACAGGAACTTTTTTACCCGTTCAAGTATTACAAGTTTACGCAACAGGAACTACAGCAGGTTCTATTATAGCTCTTTGGTAATATGTCAGCGGGTGTAGGAACGGGTGCAGGTATTGGATTAAACTCGAACACTTGGTCGATAGGTGAAGAGATGTTTAAGAACGACTACTATGTTTACATCTTGGAGCAAATTGGAGGTGACTTTCTTAGAAATAGAATTGACGGAGAGTGGTGGATAAATGACATACAAAGAGTTTTCAACCTCTTTTCGGGAACAGTTGTACCAAAAGCATACACAGGAAAAAGTTACTACGGAACAGCTGACTCAGGTTGGGTTTCAATTACAGCTAACTACAATCAAGGTTGGTGGGGATGTGGATTCTATAATTATACACCTGCTTTTAATTTAGTACTTACAAACGATTATAAATTTCACATTGCATTTAGAGCTACTCAGAATAACTCTTTTAAAATTACTTTAGCAGGTGCAGGAGCAAGTATCGGCAGTTTTACCGTAGGTGCAACAGGCGACCCAACAGCCTATACATTTGACAGAGATGGGAGATGGCACTCTATTGAAGTTTCTTTAAGCACATTAGCAATTAGTGGACTAATAGGTCAAGGAACAATGTCTTCAAATACTAATTATTTGCTTATTGAAAATGCAGGAGGAGGAGGAGGAACATTTGATTTAGATGTCGATGCAGTGTATTGGTATAACACACAAGGAGTAATGCCTTAATATGGAATATACACAAAATAATACTTGGAACGACTCTTTAATTATTAATTATATAATTAGCAATGATTGATATGGGAGATATAAAATTATACAGTTTAAGTATAGCAGGTTTTGCTATGTCTCTTACAGATATTGATGTAATATTAAAAATAGTATTGTTAGCATTAACCATTGGGTATACAGTTCAAAAGTGGTACTTGTTAAATAAAGACAAATAGTCATTAGAGATATAGATAAAATAATAGTTCATTGTACTGATACTCCTGAAGGGAGAGATGTCTCAGTAGATGAGATAAGAAGATGGCACGTTGAAGAAAGAGGTTGGTCAGACATTGGATACCATATAGTAATTTCACTAGATGGAAGCGTTCACGAAGGAAGACCTATTGAAAAAGCAGGAGCACACTGCAAAGGTCATAACAAAAATTCTATAGGAATAGCCTACGTAGGTGGTAAAGGTGGAGACACTAGAACTGATGAACAAAAATCTGCTTTAGTAGATATGTTGGAGTTTTATAAAATAAGATATCCATCAATAGAAATATACGGTCATAAAGATTTTTCAAATAAAAATTGTCCTAGCTTTGATGCTAGAAAAGAATACGAGAACATAAGTTCAATGTGGTAATTAAATTAAATAACAATCAAAATGAAATTAGGTAAAGAAGAATTAGAAAACATCAGAGCTATTAACACTAAGTTTTTAAAATTAAAAAACGAAATAGCGGATGTAGAGATTATAAAGTACGGGTTACTTCAAAAGTTAGACGAGCATAAATCTTCACTAAACAAAGTAGAGTCAGACTTAATTGAGAAATACGGAGCGGATGCTGTTATAGATATAAAGACAGGAGACGTTACGATTCCAAAAAAATAAAACATAATGGATATTAGAAAAATTTCAGTAGGTCCTGATTATAAATCAGGAGCGATGCATTATTTAATTAATCAGGTAGTATTGGGTGGTAGTTATACAATTCATCGAATAACACAAGATTCAAATGACAATAATTTTCTAATATACATAGAGAATGAAGACCAAGAAGTATTCCTTTGGAAGTCTTTTAGCAGCACAGTTCCTGTGTCAATTGAATATAATATAAATTTTATTTAATGAAATCACCAACGGATTTTATAGTTCGTGCAGTCAACGGTAAAAGGTACAACAATACAAAAGAGATTGCCGGATTAGAAATAATAATTAACACTTCAGAAGAAAACCACAAAGCATCTAACAGAGAAGCAGAGGTTGTGGAAACTCCTATAGGATATAACGGACCTATTAAAAAAGGAGATACACTTTTAGTTCACCACAACGTATTTAAGTTTTACAATGATATGCGTGGGAGAAGAAAAAGCGGTAAGAGTTTTTTCAAGGATGATTTATTTTTTATAGATGACCTACAATTTTATATGTATAAAAATAAAGATGGTTGGAACTCTGTAGGGAAGTATTGTTTTATTGAACCTACTAGTGTTAAGGATTCCTATCTTTATAAAGGAATAAAAGAAGAGCCTCTTCATGGAGTAGTTAAGTATTCTAATAGTCAACTAAAAAGTATTGGAATTGATACAGGATGTGAAGTTGTATTTGAACCTGAAAGCGAGTATGAGTTTACAGTAGATGGTGAAAAGTTATTTAGAATGTTTACTAATAACATAGTTGCTGTATTATGATTTGTATAAAGTTTAATGATGTTTTAAAAAATCCCGATAAATATGTTGAGGATGTTTATAAGGAAAGTTTTGTAGATATACATGATGGAGAAAATATATTTAAAAACATACAGCCTAGAGAAAAAGATGAAGTGTATGATTTTGTAAAACTTATATTTCCTGATTATGATGTTTCTTACAATTTTATTCGACAGTCTTGTATAAATCAAAAAGAGCCTAATTATATACACACCGATGAAATGATGGGTGATAAAACTATAATATTATATCTTAATAAAAATCATCCTAAAAAATACGGAACTACAATATATAATGAATTAAATAAAAAATCTGTAGTAAATTACGGAGAATATAATTCTATGTTTATATTTGATTCTAAATTAAAACACTCTAGAAATTTAATAAAAAATTTTGGAAAGAAAAAAAATTGTAGATTAATTCAGGTTTTGTTTTTAAAAAAAATATTATGACATCAAACGAACTAAAGAAACAAATTATAGAAGCAGGTATGCGTGCTGTCAAGCAACTGATTAAAGTTGCAAAAGAAGATATTATTAAGCCTGACCCCGAAGATGAGTTGGCTGCTGATAGATTAAAGAATGCAGCAGCAACTAAGAAGCTTGCTATATTTGACGCATTTGAAATACTTAATAGAATAGAAACGGAGAAAGAAGCTTTAGAGCTATTAGAAAAGGGAGGCAATACAAAACACACAAACCAAGGATTTGCAGAACGTAGGTCAAAATAAATTATACAGGGTAGTACCTAACTATATTCCTAAGAATGTTATTACTAACAAGAACAGGAATAGTAGTTGGATGTATGGCTATAACGAGAAGTATGATTTAGTTGTTATATCTAAAACAGGAAAGCTTGGAGATGTTATAGAGATTTCCGGTTTAAAGATAGGTTTGCCTCTTACTCCAAAAGAGTGTCTTCAAAGACACAAAGAAAAACAACATCAGTATTGGGAAAGACATGAACTACCAAAAGAACTTTCAAAAATAAAATCTATATTTCAATGGAATGAAATGCCTACAGCTTTTAAAGATAGGTGGGTGGATTATATTGAGAATGAATTTGACAGAAGAGAAGATGGAGTATGGTTTGTTAATAATGGAATTAAAACCTACATTACAGGTTCTCACTACATATACCTTCAGTGGTCAAGTATAGATGTTGGATACCCTGACTTTAGGGAAGCCAATAGAATATTTTGGATTTTTTGGGAAGCGTGTAAAGCTGACAAGAGAAGTTTTGGAATGACTTACTTAAAGATTAGACGTTCCGGTTTTTCTTTTATGGGTTCTAACGAATGTGCTAACACAGGAACTTTGGCAAAAGACGCAAGGGTCGGAATACTTTCAAAGACAGGAGCGGATGCTAAAAAAATGTTTACGGATAAGGTAGTTCCAATATGTAATAGATTACCTTTCTTTTTCAAGCCTGTTCAGGATGGAATGGATAAACCAAAAACAGAACTAGCATTTAGAGTTCCCGCTTCAAAGATTACTAAAAAAAATATGCACGAGGTTGACTCTGAAGAGATGACAGGGTTAGATACAACTATTGATTGGAAGAACACAGATGACAACTCTTATGATGGGGAAAAGTTATTGCTTTTAGTACACGATGAGAGTGGTAAGTGGGTAAAGCCAAATAATATATTAAACAATTGGCGAGTTACTAAAACTTGTTTGAGATTGGGTAGTAAGATTATTGGTAAGTGTATGATGGGTTCAACATCCAACGCTTTAGAAAAAGGAGGAGGTAACTTTAAAAAGTTATATGAAGACTCCAATGTGGGAACACGAAACTCAAATGGTCAAACTAAAAGTGGAATGTATTCACTTTTTATCCCTATGGAGCAAAACATGGAAGGCTTTATAGATAGATACGGAATGCCTGTTTTATATAAGCCTAAAAAAACTATATTAGGTGTAGATGGAGAAATGATTAATCAAGGAGCTGTAGATTATTGGGAGGCAGAAGTTGATTCTTTGAAAGACGACCCTGATGCTCTTAATGAATTTTATCGTCAATTCCCTAGAACAGAGTCACACGCATTTAGAGATGAAAGTAAACAATCTTTATTTAATCTAACTAAGATATATCAACAGATAGATTACAATGAAACTTTAATACAAGAACATCATGTAACTAGGGGTTCGTTTTATTGGAAGAATGGAATCAAAGATACTGAAGTTATATTTAGACCCGATAAGCACGGTAGATTTAATATTGGTTGGAGACCAAAGAAAAGTTTACAGAATAGAGTAATAACAAAGAACGGTATTAAATATCCCGGAAACGAACACATAGGTTCTTTCGGTTGTGATAGTTACGATATATCAGGAACAGTTGGTGGAGGGGGCTCTAACGGAGCACTACACGGTGTCACTAAGTTTAATATGGATGACGCTCCTAGTAACGCTTTCTTTTTAGAATACGTAGCTAGACCTCAAACTGCAGAGATATTTTTTGAAGAAGTATTAATGGCTTGTATATTTTACGGTATGCCAATACTTTGTGAGAACAATAAGCCTAGATTACTTTATCATTTTAAAAATAGAGGGTATAGAGGATTTAGTATGAATAGACCTGATAAAACCTATAACAAGCTATCTAAGACAGAAAGAGAGCTAGGGGGTATACCTAACTCATCTGAAGATGTAAAGCAGGCTCACGCAGCCGCTATTGAGTCTTATATAGAGAATCACATAGGATTAAATATAGATGAAAGTAACTCGGATAGTTTAGAAGCTGATATGGGCACAATGCCTTTTGTCAGAACTTTAGAAGATTGGGCAAAGTTTGATATTAGCAATAGAACAAAATTTGATGCAACTATAAGTTCAGGATTAGCTATAATGGCTAATCAAAAACACTTATACACACCTCAAAAAAAAGAGTCAAAAATTAGTCTTAACTTTGCAAGATATAGTAACTCAGGAAGAACAAGTCAATTATTATAAATAAATGGAAGATATAAAAATAAATATTGACTCAGCAGGGTTTCCAAATCAGTTCGCTACAGATTCAGAAAAAGCAACTGACCAATATGGATTAATGGTGGGTCAAGCTATTCAATACGAATGGTTTAAAAAGGATGGTAGTCAGTGTAGATTCTACAATCAGTGGGGTGAATTTAATAGGCTTAGGCTTTATGCTCGTGGAGAGCAATCAGTGGCTAAGTATAAAAATGAATTAGCTGTTGATGGAGATTTATCTTACATGAATTTAGATTGGACACCTGTTCCTATTATTCCAAAGTTTGTAGATATTGTTGTAAATGGAATGTCTGATAGATTGTTTAAGGTTGGGGCTTATGCACAAGATGCAATGTCTCAAGCTAAACGAAGCAAGTATCAGGATATGATTGAAGGTCAGATGGCTGCTAAAACTGAGTTGCTTAGTATCCAAGAAAAGTTTGGAGTAGACCCTTTTACAGTAGCACCGGACCAACTTCCTGCTAATGATGAAGAGCTATCTTTATATATGCAGCTAAACTACAAACCTGCAATTGAAATAGCAGAGGAAGAGGCTATTAATACTTTGTTAGACGACAACCACTATATAGATTTAAGAAAAAGATATGACTATGATTTAAGTGTATTGGGTATTGCTATTGGTAAACACGAGTTCCTTCAAGGAGATGGAGTTAAAGTTTCTTATGTAGACCCTGCAAACGTAGTGTATAGTTACACAGAAGACCCAAATTTTAAAGATTGTTTTTATTGGGGTGAAATTAAAACTGTTGGAGTTACAGAGTTAATGAAGATAGACCAAAGTTTAACTAATTCTGATTTAGAAGAAATATCAAAGTATAGCCAATCATGGTATGACTATTTCAATGTTGCTGAACACTATCAAGATAGTTTGTTTTCTAGAGATACCGTTACTCTTTTGTACTTTAATTATAAAACTACCAAAACTTTTGTTTACAAAAAGAAAGTTACAGAAGGTGGTGGTTCTAAAGTAATTGAGAAAGATGATACTTTTAATCCTCCAACAGAAATGATGGAAGAAAACAATTTTGAAAAAGTATCTAAAACAATTGATGTTTGGTATGAAGGTATTATGGTTATGGGAACAAACATTATACTTAAGTGGGAGATGTCTGAGAATATGGTAAGACCTAAGTCAGCAAGTCAACACGCAATGCCTAACTATGTTGCTGTTGCACCTAGAATGTATAAAGGAAATGTAGAATCTTTAGTTAGAAGAATGATTCCTTTTGCCGATTTAATTCAGATGACTCATCTGAAACTACAGCAAGTTATATCTAGAACAGTACCGGATGGTGTATATATTGATGCAGATGGATTGAATGAAGTAGACTTGGGTACAGGTAACGCATACAATCCTGAAGACGCATTAAGACTTTACTTTCAAACAGGTAGTGTTATTGGTAGAAGCTACACGGGAGATGGGGAATACAATCAAGGTAAAGTTCCTATTAAGGAATTAAACTCAAACTCAGGAGCAAGTAAAACTCAAATGCTTATCACTAATTATAATCATTACTTAAATATGATTAGACAGGTGACAGGTCTTAATGAAGCTAGAGATGCTAGTACTCCTAATCCCGATGCTTTAGTAGGTGTTCAGAAGTTAGCAGCATTAAGTTCTAATACAGCAACTAGGCACATACTAGATGCAAGTCTGTATATGTACAGAACAATGGCAGAAGCTTTAGCTCTTAGAGTTTCAGATATTCTTGAGTACTCAGATTTTAAAGAAGAGTTTATAAACCAAATTGGAAAATATAATGTATCAATACTAAGTCAAATTAGTGATTTATATATTTATGACTTTGGAATATTTATTGAAGTTGCTCCGGATGAAGAAGAACGAGCACAACTAGAAGCAAATATAAATATGGCTTTATCTAAAGGAGATATAAACCTAGAGGATGCTATAGATATTAGAGAGCTTCGAAACTTAAAAATGGCTAACCAACTTCTTAAAGTTAAAAGAATTAAGAAGCAGGAAAGAGATGAAAAGTTCCAAATGCAACAACAAGCTATGGCTTCTCAGCAAGCACAGCAGTTGCAGCAAATGAAATCAGGTGCTGAAATGCAAAAGCTTGAAATGGAAACTCAGTCTAAGATGAAAGTTAAGCAAGCAGAGATAGCATTTGAAATTGAGAAGATGAATAATGAAGCTATGCTTAAAGCAAACTTAATGAAACAAGAGTTTGCGTACAATCAAGAACTTAGAAATGTTAGCGAAAGTGCTTTAGAGTCTAGAGAGACACAAAGAGAAAAAGCAAAATCAAATAGAATTTCTCAAGCTAATACTGAGCAGTCTCAATTAATAAATCAACGTAAGAATAATCTCCCACCTCAAAGGTTTGAGTCTAATGAAGATAGTTTAGATGGGTTTGATTTAGCAGAATTTGAGCCTAGATAATACCTAAAAAAAATAATTAAATTAATATTAACTTTGCAAAAATTATAATCAAATGGAATTAAAAGTAAAAGAAGTAAAGCCTGTTGAGGAAAAAGGAACTCAACAAGTAGAAAAAGAGTTGCTTGAAAAACATGAGCAACAGTTTGAAGATGAGTCTTCTCAGGAAACTGCTCAAGAGTCTCAAGCTGAAATTGTAGAAGATAAAAAAGAAGAACCATCTACTGATTTAGAAATAAATGAAGAAAGGGTTTTGTCTTTTATAAAAGATAAGTATCAAAAAGAAATTGGTTCTTTTGAAGAATTACTTGAAGAAAGAAAAGAGTCTGAAGAATTACCTGAAGATGTAAGTGCTTACTTCAAATTTAAAAAAGAAACAGGTAGAAGCATTAATGATTACGTTAAGCTTCAAAGAAATTTTGATGATATGCCTGAAGACGCATTGCTGTCTGAATATTTTTTGGCTACAGATGAAGCCATTGATGCAGAAGACGTAGATGCTATAATGGATGACTACAGATATGATGAAGATTTAGATGATGAGTCAGATATTAAAAAGGCTAAATTAAAAAAGAAAAGAATTGTTGCCAAAGCTAAAAAGTTTTTCAACGAACAAAAGGAAACATATAAGCAGCCTATCGAGTCGATAAAGGATGCTAGTTCTCCCGAAGTAGATGATAAATTAAAAGCTTACCAACAGTATTTAGATAATGCAAAAACGGTAGAAGAGACTAACTTAAAAAAATCCGAGTGGTTTACTAGTAAAACTAACGAGGTTTTTTCTTCTGAGTTCAAAGGTTTTGAGTTCAAATTAGGAGAGAGTGATGTCACCTTTAATCCGGGAGATGCTGAGGAATTGAAAAAATCAAACTCGACACCAATGAACTTTATAAATAAGTTTATGAATGAAGAAGGTTTGATGACTGATGCCGCAGGATATCACAAAGCATTATCGGTAGCAATGAATCCTGACAAGTTTGCTAAGTTCTTTTATGAACAAGGTAAATCAGATGCTATTGAAGGAGATGCTCGCAAAGCTAAAAACATAAACATGACTATGCGAAAAGCTCCGGAAACAGTTAGTAAAGGTGGAATGCAAATTAAGGCTTTAAGCAACAACTCAGGTAGAGGCTTAAAGATTAGAAGTAAAAAATAATTAATTAACAACAAAAAGGTAGTGGCTTACCACTAAAAAAAAATGGCAGTATTAAGCACACCGGGTTTCGACTTGCAGCCTTCAGCTCAACAAGTACCCTTATCAACAAATTACATCACTGACTTCAACTTCTTGAATCAGTATCTTCCTGATACTTATGAAAAAGAATTTGAGCGTTACGGAAACCGAAGCGTAAGTTCTTTCTTGCGTATGGTAGGAGCAGAGCTTCCTTCTAATTCTGACCTTATCAAATGGGCAGAGCAAGGTCGTTTGCATACAAAATATGTAAACTGTACATCAACATCAGTCGCAGGAGCAGATACAGCTACTATTACTGTAGCAGATACATTAGTTCCTGCAACTCAGCCTTCAGGCGGAGCGGGTCAAATTGCAATTCGAGTAGGTCAAACAGTAATGATTTCTGACAACTCTCTTAATTCTACAAACAGTAACAAAGGTATTGTTACTTCTGTAGATACAGCAAATGGAACTTTTGACGTAGCATACTACGAAGCAGGAGGACAAAGTTTTGCAAACGCAGTAGTTGTTTCTGTATTCATTTATGGTTCTGAATTTAAAAAAGGAACTAACGGAATGGTAGGTTCTTTGGAAGCTGATGATTTCATCTTCGAAAACTCTCCAATCATCATCAAAGATAAGTATGCAGTATCAGGTTCTGATATGGCTCAAATCGGATGGATTGAAGTAACAACTGAAAATGGAGCATCAGGATTCTTGTGGTACTTGAAGTCTGAGCACGAAACAAGATTGCGTTTTGACGATTATCTTGAGACTGCAATGGTTGAAGCAGTACCTGCTGAAGCAGGTTCAGGAGCTATCGCTGCAGGTGGTGACGTAGGGAACAAAGGTTCTGAAGGTATTTTCTACACTGTGAACAACAGAGGAAATGTATTTGGAGGTGGAAACCCGGTAGCACTTGAGGAGTTCGATGCTATTATCCAAAGACTAGATAAGCAAGGTTCTATCGAAGAGAATGTTATTTTCGTAAACCGTGATTTCTCATTTGACATTGACGATATGTTGGCTGCTCAAAACTCTTATGGTTCAGGTGGTACTTCTTATGGTCTTTTTGACAATGATGAAGATATGGCTTTGAACTTAGGATTTACAGGATTCCGTAGAGGATATGACTTCTATAAGTCAGATTGGAAGTACTTGAACGACCCAACAATGCGTGGTGGAATTACAGGTGGAGCTATCAACGGACTTTTAGTTCCTGCAGGTTCTACAACTGTATATGACCAAGTACTTGGGAAGAACGCTAAGAGACCATTCTTGCACGTTCGATACAGAGCTTCTGAAACAGAAGATAGACGTTATAAAACTTGGATTACAGGTTCTGCCGGAGCGGCAAGAAACTCTGATTTGGATGCAATGGAAGTACACTTCCTTTCTGAAAGAGCAGTATGTACTCTAGGTGCAAACAACTTCTTCTTATTCAAGAACTAGTAAATAGTAAAACTAAAGGGAGGGTAACTCCTCCCTTTTTTATTTTAATTTTAATTTTAAATTTTATCTAATGAAAAAAGTAAAAACACCAAAAGACAAATCGTATAAGCTTAAAAAAGACGTAGCTCCTTTAAGTTATATGTTACCCTCAAGAAACAGCAGAAGACTTCCATTATTACACTTCGATACTACAAAAGGAATAAACAAGCCTTTAAGATATGCTGTTAATCAAAAAACACCTTTTGAAGATGAGCAAGATGGAAATGCAATTTTAGAACCTATTATTTTTGAAGATGGTTTTTTGTTTGTTCCTAAAAATAATCCTGTTCTTCAGGAGTTTCTTCACTATCACCCTCAAAACGGAACTGTATTTGTTGAGGTTGATAATGAAAAAGATGCATCTAAAGAAGTTGAGATTTTAAATATAGAAGTTGATGCTTTGATTGAAGCTAGAAAACTAAACATAGAACAAGTAGAAACATTATCTAGAGTTTTATTTGGACATGACATTAGTAAGTTTACAACTTCAGAACTTAAAAGAGATATTTTAATTTTTGCAAAAAGAGACCCGCATTCTTTTATGAATGCAATTAATGACCCTATGTTAAAGCTTCAAGGTAAAGTAGCTTTGTTCTTTGACCAAAACATTTTGTCATTTAGAAATAATAGAAAAGATGTATTTTACAACACCTCTTCTAATAAAAAGAAAATGTTGACTGTTCCTTATGGAGAAGACCCTATTTATATAGTATCTTCTTTTCTAAAGAGTGATGATGGAATTGAAGCATTAAAAATGTTGGAATCAAAATTAGAGTAACAACAATAATTATTTATAATTAGAGGCAATTTAGGAAACTAAGATGCCTCTTTTTTTTTTAGTTATCTTTGTAGAAAAATAATAACAATGATAAACTCTGTAAGAAATACTGTGTTAGCAGTATTAAATAAAAACAACTATGGGTACTTATCTCCTTCAGACTTTAATCTATTTGCTAAACAAGCTCAATTAGATTTATTTGAAGATGCATTTTACGAATACAATTATCAAATTAATAAAGAAAACGCAAGGCAATCAGGAACAGGATATGCAAATATATCTAAATCTTTACTTGAAGTTATAGAAGGGTTTAGTGATTCTGCAAATCCAACAAATGTTTCTCAAAATAAATATCTTCTACCTGATGATTGGTATTTTATTAATGATGTTTACTACGACAATAAAACTGTAGAAAAAATATCTGCAAGTAAGATAAGAAGATTGTTAAATTCTAATTTAACAGCTCCTACTGCTCAATTTCCTGCTTATGTTTTAAAAGGAAATACTTTAGATGGTTATCCTGATTCTATTACAGGTGCAGGTGTAATTAAAATAAATTACATAAGATACCCTAAAGTTCCCAATTGGACATATAATAGTTTAATTGAAGGAACACCTTTCTTTAACCCATCACAAGTTGGGTATCAAGATTTTGAGTTGCCTGCAGATTATGAACCTGATTTAGTAAATAAAATTTTACAATATGCAGGTGTATCTATTAGAGAAAACACAGTAACTAATTTTGGAATTGCTCAAGAGCAACAAGAAAATAACGATGAAAGATAATGGCATACTTAAGTGAATATCAATATTACGAAAACGGAGGTACTGAACCAACAAATGAAAATTGGGGCTCGTACCAATACGTTAGTCTAGAAGACATTGTAAATAACTTTATGTTAATGTACAGTGGCAATCACTCTTTAATTAATAACGAGGAACAATACAAAGTTTTGTTCCATGCAAAAAGAGCAATTCAAGAATTAAACTATGACGCTTTTAAAGAAATTAAAGTTTTAGAACTAAAGCTAGATGATGAGTTTAGATTTGTTCTTCCTAGTGATTATGTAAATTGGGTTAGAATATCTGTGTTAAGAAACGGAGTTCTTATGCCTTGCGGTGAAAACATTCAAGCAAATGGTGCTTCTAGTTATCTCCAAAATAGTCAAGGAAAAATTTTGTTTGATTCTGATGGAAACATAGAATCAGAAACTTCTGAGCTTGATACATTGAGAATAACTCAACAACTAAAAACAATGTATCTAAACGGTAATAGCCCATACAATAATCAGTATGGATATAACTATGATGGAAGATGGTACTTTGACTTTGAGATAGGTGCTAGGTTCGGATTAAATACTGAAACAGCAAATATGAATCCTACATTTAGAATAGACTCTAAAGCAGGTGTTATAAACTTTGACTCATCTCTTGATGATGAAGTTGTTGTTGTAGAATATGTATCAGATGGTATGGAAGGCGGGAATAATACATTAATAACTGTAAATAAGTTATTTGAAGATTATGTATACGCTTACATTCAGTACGCTATTTTAAATAGCAAACTTGGTGTACAAGAGTACATAGTAAATAGAGCACGTAAAAGCAAGACAGCTCTTTTAAGAAATGCAAAAATTAGAATTAGTAATATTCATCCCGGAAGACTATTAATGAATCTTCGAGGAAGAGATAAGTGGATAAAGTAATATGGCGGATATTCAAAAGAATTTTGTTGCCGGTAAGATGAACAAAAGTGTCGATGAGAGACTTGTTCCTAACGGTCAGTATGTAGATGCATTAAACGTAAGACTAGGTTCTACTGAAGCTTCTGAAATTGGTTCTGTAGAGAATGCATTAGGAAACACTTCTTTGACTATGTTAAATTTTAACGGTGTAGACCTAAGTGATAATGCCACTTGTATAGGCAGCCTTCACGATAGTCAAAAAGATACTATATATTGGTTTGTACATGACAGCTCATTTACAGCTTCAGCTACAGGTAAAATAGATATGATACTATCATACAATACTAATTCAGATGTGTTGGCATATCACGTAATTAGTTGTGATGATGGTTCAGGTCAAAACACTATATTAAATTTTGACCCTAAACATCTTGTTACAGGTGTAAATAAAATTGATGACTTGTTGTTTTTTACAGACAACTTAAACCCTCCAAGAGTTATTAATGTAATGAATAACTATGAGAATCCTGCTAACTATATAGACAGGTTTTCTTTTGAGGATATTTTAGTTATTAAAAAACCTCCATTTACAGCACCTACATTAGCTATGACTAATGTAAACAATAACTCGGATTTCTTAACTGAAAGATTTGTTTCTTTTGCTTATAGATATTTATATCAAAGTGGAGAATATAGTGCAACCTCCCCTTGGAGTGAAATAGCTTTTAATCCTAAAGCTTATAAACCTTCTATAAAAAGTGGTGTCAATGATGGAATGGTAAATCAGTATAATGCTGTAGATGTAACATTTGATACAGGAGGAGAATTGGTTATAGGTGTTGACCTTTTGTTTAAAGAGGCTGAAAGCAATGTTATTAAGGTTATTGAAAAAATAAACAAATATAACTTAGGTTATTCAGACAATACAAAATATTCTTTTACCTTTAGTAATAGTAAAATATTTACAGTACTTCCTGAGTCAGAGTTATTAAGATTATACGACAATGTTCCTCATAAAGCTAAAGCTCAAACTTTAATGGGTAATAGATTAATTTATGGAAACTACGTAGATGGATATGATTTAAAAGACTCTAACGGTGAAGCTCTTGATTTAAGATATAACTTATCTTTAAACTCTGTAGATGCAACTGATGTAGATTTAGATACAGGTAAAGGACCAACTTCTTATACTGTTGGAAATTTTAGTACAGTAATTCAAAATTCTGCTATTAAATTTACTATTCCTACGGATATATTTCCTACAGAAGTAGGAGCAGAACTTTCTTTCGAATATGTTTTAGAACATGATTCTTTTCATGCAGTTGGTGGAGCAACACCTCCTACTGAAACATCAGAAGATATTATAGTTTCTCTTATATTTCCTATTAATAAAGTATACAATAATATAAATGAATTAATTACATCTCAAGAGTTTGTAAATGTAATTGGTACAACAGGTGGTAACATACTAAGTGTTCAAGATTCTTGTAATGGATTTACTTTTACTGATACAGTAAATTGTGCAATTCCAACAGCACTTGGAAGTTATGAAAAACAAAGAAGCGGAATAACACAACTTGACCAAGCTATTAATGTTAGTTTGTCAACAAATATTGTAACGATTTCTAATATTGCTATGGAGTTTCAAAATAGCTCAGGGGATGTTGTTTATGAATACTATAAAATATTAGGTGTTCCAACTGCTAGTTATAATTCAGTTGGTAATCCTAAAAGTTTACATAGTGATAGAAGCTATGAGGTTTCAATGATATATGTTGATGAGTACAGTAGAGCTACAACAGCATTGGTTAGTAATACAAATACTGTTAGCACTCCTCCTTCTTCTTCTGTTACTCAAAATAAAATACAAGTTAATATACCAACTTCTCAAAACCCTCCTTATTGGGCTAAGGGTTATAAGTTTGCAATTAAATCTGATGGTGGTTCTTATAAAACTATATTTAGTAATATTGCTTATTTAGACCCTATAACAAATGACACATACTTTTTGCTTGAAGGAGAGAACTCAGCTAAAGTAGAAGAGGGTGACGTTCTTATTGTAAAGACAGATGTTAATGGGGCTAGAACAAATAAAACATTAACCACTGTTTTAGAAAAGAAAGCACAAGAAGCTGATTTTATTGAACCTATAAATCCTGCAGGTGGAGACCCTCTTGAAGTTCCTTCAGGTGTTTACATAAAACTTAATGCTACAAGTTTTTCAACTTCAAATATTTCTAATGCAGTAGTAGCACCCGGAGAAGTATCAAACACAAGACAATCAAGGAATTTTCCTTGGATAACTTATCCAATGAATAAACAAGATTCTGCAGGGAATTGGGTAGATTATACTGTTCCTGAAAATAGTAGAATAAGTTTTTATTTTAAAGGATACAGAAGAGGTTATAAGAATAGATGTTCTGCTAAATGTGAAAGAGCAATATATACTGTTGATTTAGATTTGGTTTCTAGTAGAGAGTATAGCAATATGTATGACTTTTTTATTGGAGACAATGTAGCTGAATTATTAAATCAAGGAGTAGGTGAGTGTAATACTAATTACACTACTGAACTTCTTGGTGCAAACAACCCTACCCCTAAATTAGTTACTTCATTTGTACCACCTGTTCCACAAACAACAAAATATGCATTTGAGTTTCAAAGAAATAGTACTACAAATGAAATGGTTCTTTCAATAAGAAGTAGCTACAAAGGTTGTGGTAGTGGTAGTGCAAGTTCAAATGTAACTGCTAACGTTACAGTATACAGAGCTGACTCTACTTTTATTTTTGAAACTCAACCTGATGAAACTTCTCCTGATATTTTCTTTGAGTCTCCAACTACATATTCTATTGTAAATGGATTCCATCAAGGAAACGTAGCCAATCAAACAATATCTCAAGCAGGGATTGTAGAGACTGATTTCTTTAACTGTTTTAGTTTTGGAAATGGTTCAGAAAGTTACAAGATAAAAGATTCTATAAAAGGAAAAGCTTTTGGATTTGGAGAAAGAGCAACTGCTGTTGCTTCACAAGATTATAAAGAAGCAAAAAGAAAAGCTGACTTAACTTATAGTGGTGTATATAATAATGAGAATAATGTAAACAAGTTAAATGAATTTAACTTAGGATTAGTAAATTACAAATCTTTAGAAGAATCGTTTGGTTCAATACAAAAGTTATATGCTAGAAGCACAGATATACTTACTCTTCAAGAAGATAAAATATCTTATGTTCTTGCGGGTAAAAATTTATTATCTGATGCCGCAGCAGGTGGAGCTATTACATCTATACCTGAAGTATTGGGTACTCAGATAGCAAGATTAGAAGATTATGGAATAAGTGAAAACCCTGAAAGTTTTGCTCAATTTGGTTTTAATAAATATTTTACTGACCAAAAACGTGGAGCTGTACTTCAGTTAAAAGGAGGTTCATATAACAATGAACAGCTATCTGTTATATCTACATTAGGTATGAGAAGCTACTTTAGAGACTTATTTACCTCTAATGTAAATACTCAAAAATTAGGAGGGTATGACCCTTACCACGATGAATACATATTAACAGTTACAGATAAAAGTTTACCTGTGGATTCACAATGTGTATCCTGTGGTCTTACTATAGGTTATGATTTTTCTATAGGTGCTAATGCAAAATCATTTTGCGTGGAGCTTGGTTCTGATGTAGGAACATCTACAATTGATTATGTAGTTTCAGGAGGGTCATATAATATTACTGTAAATTTTGATGGACAAGAAACCTCTTCAGGAAATGTTACTCAAAATGGTTCGTTTACTTTTACTAAACAAAATCCATTAAGAACAACAGCGACTATAACAATTACAGGTGAAGCTTCTGAAGGCGAGACACTTCAACTTACAACAAACTGTGTTTCTGCTGAACCTTTGACAATTATTCAGTTGGCTTTAACAGCTAACTATGATGCAGAACAAAGCATTCACTACGGGTATGATTACTCTTTAAATGGATATAATTCTCCAAGGCAAGAGTTTAGAGTTGAAATGCAAGAAGGAACTACTCCTATTGTGAGCGAGTACTTTGCTACATCCGGTAATAAAGGTCAAGCTAATATTCCTACAAATGGAAGTACGGTTACTATGTATGTAACAAAACAAGATGGTGATACATTTGATTGGGAAGAAGCAAATGATGAGCTTAGGTTTTATACAAGTAATACTCTTTATTCTAATAATTCAAGTGATATAAATTCATTAATATCATTATCAAATGAAGCAACATATTTGGTTTCTAAACAAATAGAGGTTAGTGTTGCAACAAATTATGGAGAGTCAGGAGACCAAGCTAATTGCTGTGGAGAAATATCTACTGCAAATTATTATATTCCTTACAACGAAAGTTTTATAGATACTGATACATTATATACTGATGCATCTTTAACAATACCTGCAACAATATTAACAGGGTATGGATTACACAACCCTAACTTTCCTACTATACAAAGAAGAAGTGCAGGTAGTGGAAATATATTTTTAGGATATGTTGCTTGTCCAAACTGCGAAGGCTCAGGAGAACAAGACATACCTTTAGAGATTTTTATTCCTACTGTGTATGCAGCTACATTTACAATGCCGAATACATCGGATGCATATTTGTATTTAATGTACAGAACAAATCTTGCTACTAGCAAATTGTTGTGTTACGACTCAACAGATATATATGATGCTTGTTGTGATTGTATTAGTAGTGTATGGAAGTCTGTTGAATTAAAAACATCAGCCTTAGAAGATGACGCTTGTTGTGGAGCTTCTACCACAGGTGTTTATTATTTTGCTTTTGCAGAAACAAGTTGGACTACAGCTACTATTCTTTATACAGATACAGGTTTGTCAGTAACTGCTCCTAATGCTTATTATGTAGAAGGAGATGGAACAGGAGTTCAACCTTTTAGACAAATATCAGATGGAAATGGAACTTTAGGAACATTATCTAATTGTGATGTATGTGTTGATTTGTTAGCATTAGAGTATGACGCAAATGATGCGGATGGGGTTTGTTGTGAATCACCTGCTGCTTCTCAAGTTTATGTTGCACAAGGAGAAATATTTAGTACAGCTACAGATATTTATAGTGACAGTAGTTTAACTGTAAAAGCAACAGATGGTTACTATGCAGCAGGAAGAATATTAACATCAATAGTTTTAGACACCAATGCAAATGCAACTAGTTTGTGTTGTTTCTCAGGAGGACCGGGAACTACTTATTATATGTCTAGTCAGAACTTTAATCAAGTAGTAACATTTGGTACAGCTCATTCATTGTGGTTAGATTCCGCAGGAACAATAGCAGCACCTGCAGGATACTATATAGTTGATGCTACAGGAACTGACACTAGACAAATACTTAATAATAACTCAGGATTATTAGAATCTGTTACAGCTTGTGCTTCTTGTACAAGAACAGCTTTTAGCTCATCAACTAACGTTGGAAGTTCTGTAGCCTGTACAACAGCACCTGAGATTTATTTTGCATGGAAGAATGTTGGAAATACAGCAAGTACACCGCAGCTTGGAGATGTTGTTTATTATAACCAAACAGGTGGTAACTATCTTTCTGCAGGAAACTATTATATGAGTACAGGAAGTAGAATATATACTATAAATAATAACGGAGGAGTAGTTCAAATACAAAATTGTGTTTAATAAAATTAATATAAAATGGCAGCAGTAGAAGGTGAATATTTTTTAGATGGTAGTACATTATCTAATTCAACAGCGATTTACAGTAATGTAGATTTAACTATAAAAGCTAGTGATGGATACTATGCAGCAGATGGTATTGTTAGGTATCAATTTGGAGGTGTATTAGTATCAACATCAAATTGTGGAGATTGTACAGGTAAAACTATTGAGATAACAGGATGTGATACAATTACATATTATGCTGTATCTACATATCCTGTTGTTGTTGGAGATGAAATAAGATTTATATCTAACTCAGCTTTGAATACAGTAGAGTGTGGTGTTGTAGCTAACATTAGCACTTTAACACCCGCAACATCTACCGTGTATGGTAGTCAAGGATACGCTTG
>Ga0209533_1001657_pt1 | contig 20819 bp, 12 predicted proteins | sample COG_04_FD_184748 | JGI IMG/M metagenome (GOLD analysis project Ga0209533, IMG submission 184748) | Pelagic Microbial community sample from North Sea - COGITO 998_met_04 (SPAdes) (version 2) | ecosystem: Environmental > Aquatic > Marine > Neritic zone/Coastal water | place: Helgoland, sampling...
GGGGAAGACCCCTGTATGCGCTCCCGTGTTTTAAATTTGCCGCGCTCGTGTTTGAGTCGTTGGTTGAGCCGTTGTTCAATGGCCGGAATTTGAGGCGACGAGAACCATCCCCCAATTGGTGGAATGATTGGTTGATTTGCAGACGATCGCGACTTTGAATCATTGTATTTAGTTTCGACAGCACACGTCCTCCGCACAATACGTTTCGATTCACGATGCATGGCATTGTCTTGCTTCATGGTACACTGGAGGTGTTTTAAGTGGGCGATGCAGTCAAAGGCTTGTTGTTGTAAAGTCTCACTCACTGGGCGATTATGGTTGACGCAATGGGTAATTTGATCACGGATTTGGGCCAATTGGGCGGAACAGTCCCCAATTTTCATGACATGCGGGTCCAAGTGGGGGATATGCACTGTAGAGCCGAACGGAGAGGATCGAGAGATGGCTGTGGCGGCCATCAAATGGTTATTTATTGTATCGCCTGAAAAAAAGGCAGGGTGGGGTGGGGGAGAGCGAGGATGGGGCTTATTCGGCGGCCCGAATACGCAGGTACCGGGGAAACCGAGGCACTCCTTTTGGACTAATCTCATTGTACACAAATGTGACAATTGTGCCCACGGGGTGGGTGGTTTTGTAATTGGTTCGAATGGCATCCGTCATCCCCGACAAATTAAAGTGTATCTGGGGGTTGGACACTAAGACGCATTGAAATGCGCCCAATCTCCCCTTGTATTTACCGGCGCCTGGTTTGTATCCGGTGATGCGGCATTCTGCATCAAAGGCCTTTTTTAATTTCAGCAACGTCTTGGATCGTTTCTTTTCATACAAACTACCTGGTTGGCGGATCATAAGCCCTTCCCCGCCCTTCTTCACAATCGCAGTCAAATCCTTTTCTAATTGGGCGCGGCTCTTGACTTTTGCATGGTGCACCGCTTTCACAGGGGTCCATCGTGTAGGTAGTTTCTTCTGAACACTGGTCGGGAGGTGGGTGCGGCACTGACTCGCATACACAGAAAGGGTAGTTGCAAGGATTTCAATTAGATCTTTTCGAATTTCGAAAGGCTGGGAAACGGTCGGGAGATCAAATACAAGATATTGGACATGGACCCAGACCTCATCTTTGGGCACTTTACGACGGATACCACCCATGAGTTCAAACGATTGACGCCCCACCCAGAGTTCTCCGTCCATGGGCACTGTGGAGGGCATGAGTTGTTTAAACCAGGAGGGTGCCATAAATTCGTTTCCATTGCGACTAATGAATTTAGTCCCTGTCCAAATGGCACGATAGCCATCATATTTTTCACTTTTCCACCATCCTTGGGGGTCCGGAATAACAGGTTTGCCAGTTGTTTTATGGTAATACGTGTGTGCCAGAAGTACACTACCGTGAGGAAAACGAGGCACCGGTGTGCGAATGAGAGTATTGACCGCTCGTTTAAGCTCCACATTTTGAGTCTTGCGTATACGCTGTTGCAACATGGAAGCGAACGACATGGAGACAGGTTTCTTGTAACCATTGCACAAAAAAACGATCAAAGGAAATGATACTTCACATACCTTCAAAGGGACTTCCCTTGTCCAAGACCCAAAAGTCACTGCGTGCGGCGTAATTGGGCCCACTATGACCACCACTCCAATCATCGTTGCGCAATGGATCGAGGCGACCGGGTTGGAATATGGGTCGCCCATCATCCTCATCACCACTAACCTCACTCTCATCATTATCTCCGAACACGCCGGGTGGGGGAGGACTTGTAGGGATACCACCTCTGTTATCAACTTGATTTGTTTGCGGCTCCACACTGGGAGTACGCACTACACCAACTTGTTCTTGCGTACGTTTGGCATCTTCTTCTTCTTCTTCTTCAGTTGCGTCGGCATCTTCTTCTTCTTGAGTTGCGTCGGCATCTTCTTCTTCTTCAGTTGCGTCGGCATCTTCTTCAGTTGCGTCGGCATCTTCTTCTTCTTGAGTTGCGTCGGCATCTTCTTCTTCTTGAGTTGCGTCGGCATCTTCTTCTTCTTCAGTTGCGTCGGCATCTTCTTCTTCAGTTGCGTCGGCATCTTCTGGAGCTTTTTCTTCATTCGTCTCACCTTCTTCTTCTTCAGTTTCGTCGGCATCTTCTTCGTCTTTAGTACCTTCACTCAGGGTTCCCTCATCATCTTCTTCTTCTTTAGTACCTTCACTCGGGGTTCCCCCGGCATCTTCTTCTTCAGTTTTGTTGGTATCTTCTTCATCCCCCGATTCAGTGGGCGTGGGGATGACTACTTTGGGTACTCGGTTGCCCCTTTTAAGTGGTCGGGTATCACCACACGATTTCTTCCGAAGGCGTGATGCAACACCTAACAACGACCATGCGTCTTGTGCCCGTAGTTTATATTTCCTGTAACACGCTCGTGTGCTTATTTTCAATTCGGAGGTTCTTTTATCGGGGATGGTTATTTTACACGTTAAACGGGCAACTTCCCTGTCGGCATCCTTAAATGGATCGTATTTTCCAGTGGTAAGCAATCGCAATAAATATTTCATTTCATGCGCTGCTTGATAATCTTCCATCAATAGACTCCATTTAAAACACTCTTTCAGCGCATCTTCCAATTTATATGCCATGTCACATTTACTTTTTAAATATGTAGCTTTCACTTCTTTTCCACCCTTTGTTAATGGATTACGCAGGGGAGGATACACAAGCGCGGCGCCACCCGCAAATTGGGCCTTTTCCGCCGCTGCAAGCTGCGTTTCCAATGCCTTGATGGTGGCTTGTATTTTCCGTTTGTCAGCTACAGTCGAACGGGTTGGTCCACGACTCAATTCCTGCCGTTCGCTATTCAATTGTTGTTTCAAAGATTGCACGCTCTTGCGAGCGTTTTGAAATTTAGTATTCAACTCCTTGTAGTTTTGTTCGCTCTGTCGCGTCACTCTCCCCGATGACTTCAGTTTCTCTGCAAATTTTGCACCAAGCTTAAATTCTTCATACTGTGATGTATCATTCGCAACGTGATTTTTGAACGCTGCGAAATCCAAGTTAGGGTTCACATTATCCACGTTAGTTATGTCCTCCGGGGTGGAATCTGAAACCAGTTCACCGGCACTTAAAAATGCAAAGGTTATTTTTTTGGATACTGTCATGAATGTAAAGAAATTTTTCGGATTTCGTTTATCTGTATTGTCAAGACGGTCCTTTAACTCATAAATTGCTTCCTTCAATTGTTTAGTGAATTGCGTCATCTTTCTGCCAAAATCCGTCGGAGTGTTGTTGGAACGGGTGCGACGCCGGCGTTTCTTTGGTTCTTTTTTTCCACAATACTTCTTTTCTTCACGTAAAAGTTTACTGGAGATTTGGACTTTAAGAAACTCGCGGTTGTCATCAGAAAGATTTCTATCCTGCATATCTAATTTTGCAATAATCTGGGCCGCAAGTGACCGATAATTGTCGTCCGGGTCGTTTAATGCAATTACACATTCTTTTGTTAATCCATACAATCGTGAATAAAGACAACGATCGAGAAACTTACCAATGCGATCAATTTTTTCTTCTTTGTCCAAAGCTGCACTATTCAATATCGCCAGCAAGTACGCTTTGGCTTGTCTTTTTAAACACACAGACGGTGTTTTATTATTAGAGGGATCGACAATGGCCAATTGTGTCGCACGCCGTTCTAGTAGAACCTTATTGCGATTCGTGCGTCGCGTTTGTTGGTTCACATCGCGTGTTTGTTGTTTCAGATCGCGTACATGTGTATGAAGGATATTGTAAATTTCGATTAACTTCGTTTTCACTGACGCACGCAGTGATTTCCGATCTTGGGACCGCAATGCCCCGTACAGTTGAGGGGCAATGTTCCTGATCAACTTGGACATACGATTGCTGCCTTTGCCCAACATGTTCGGAATGAAAAATTCTTTTGGTAAATGAGCGATGAATGTGTTACGTGCTGCCACCCCTTGATCATTGCCCCTTTGCAAGTTATCTAGTAAGTCATCAATTTTGGCCTCGATCGCATTTATTTGTTGATCTGTACGTTGTGCAACAAGATCCGCACGATCTCCTTGCGGAACGGTTGGCATCTCTGTTGCCTCGCCACCCTCCACAAACAACCTTGGCACTGGATATCCTTGGCGCGTCCGGGCCAGTAGATCTGCTAACCGGAGCAACACATTCAAGGACTGGTGTTCCTTGCTGTACACAAAGTCGGTTGTTTTCCACTCTTTTGGACGATATGCATAGACCCCATTTTTCTGTGTAAATTTGCCATTATCTCGAATGAGCTTATACGCATTTGTAGTCAAATCAATTGTGATGGGCATTAACGCTTTCCATCCCACACGTTCTTTCTGATACATTCCCTTTCCGGCACGTTTATTTGTTAGATAAAAGCGCATTAATTTGTAGATGCTGGCTGGTCCGTATCGCCGATTTGCACTCCACAATGTATATGCACTCGTGTCCGCATTGTGCATTTCAGCAAAGGTATGCACCCATGTTTTGTTGTTTGGAGTCATTTCTGCAAATGAAGCACCTGAAATATCAATGGCTTCTGTATTTAGATCATGGCTGATTGTAACCTGAGTCTGATTGTTTGTCAAAGTAAGTGGGTCATCTTTCTTAAGTACAATATGCGCATCATTGTCATCCAGCGTCATGATGAAGTTGTTTTGCAATACTAAATATCCGGCTCCCATCCATGGCGCAGCGTATGTTTTGGCTTGCTGCGGCGTGGTGCCTAGTTTAGGCTTTTTCGTTTTTGTTGTGAATACAGGCATTGAATAACCTGCATCGCGGATTGGAACGTTGTAAAACCAATACGGCTTTGCCTCTGGGTTGTCAAACAACGCATCCAATGCGTCTTTGTCCCCATTGCTAACCCAGTACAATTGTGTAAATTTACGCCACATGCCGAGACCCTTGTTCCAATACGCCAACTTGCCCGGTTCCACAGGTCTTGTAAAAATACTATCCATGGGAAATGTTGTGTTGTATTGTGCACCGACATGGGACCAATCTTGGAAACGCAGTTCCTGCTCGCGATGGGCTCGTGCTTTTTTGGCGGCGGCGGCTTTTTTGCGCTGCTCCGCTTTGCGCTGTGCCCTCGCCGTATCCTCCTCCGCTGCACGGAGCCGGTTTGTGGTAGCGACATTTTTTGCATTTGCTTGATATTGCCCCTTAGATAGTTTGCCAGACTTGCCCACATTTGATACCGCCGCGGGACCAAACTCCGAAGTCACTGTGGAACCAGAATTTGATGATACCGCCGCGGGGCCAGACTCCGAAGTCTCTTTAATTGCCAACTCAGTTCGACTAATAGTTTCAACCATGTTATTGACAAATTCACCAACGGCATGTTTACGCTTTACAAAAGACTCATCCTTGTAATCTTTGCGATTCGTTTGAACTAGTTCCATCCACGTTTGGATCTCTTGAAGTTGTGCCAGGGCCGTGCGTGCTCGATTTAAATATGCATGCCTCGCTTTTGGGTCAGATGGTAACTCATTGCGGTTAAAGTCGGCGTACATCTGATTAGCCTTGTTGATGTGTTCATCGATCGCGATCTTAAGGTCAGCAAGTGTCATGTTGGATACGGTGTATGTTTGTATGGTATCCTTTAGTTCGGTTATCCATTCATTCATCTTGGATACTTGATCGGTAAATAGTTGTACATTAAGATCGGGGTTTCGATATATTTTGACTAATTGAAACCATTTTTTGGTATCTTGGAGTTGTTCAAGGGTTTGATGGTAGCGAAATGGCTGTTTGGGTCGGTATATATCGCTATCTATGGTAGTGTCGTAACTGGTCTTAGCAGTTTCAAATCGAGACCCAATGATTGTTAGAAGCTCATCTTTATTAATTGTTCTGATTTCGTCTATTAATTTGTTATCCAAATCTGATTCCGCCACCTGATTCGCGTCATCGTCCTGTTGTATCGCAGCCATTGAATCCGAATCTGAATCCGAATCTGAGTCTGAATCCGAATCTGAGTCTGAATCCACTGCCACAGTCACAGCCTCGTCCTGTTGTGTCGCAGCCCGAACCGCACCTTCAATTGGCCGGGGTTGTAACTGAGTCCGAACTGAACCATCCGACTTCCTGGCCGTCTGCTTGACACGCGCGCCACCAGACAAACGTGAAGCGGTGGGTGCATTCGCCGCGACTTCCAGCAACTCATAAAAGGCATTCAATTGTTCGTGACGACCCCCGCCATGGAGTGCCTCGTACACGTCGATTTGCGCCCGAAGGCGCACTAACGTGTCGTCAAACATTTCTAAAAGAGTATGCGGCTTTTTATGTAACCTTTACATTATTTTCGTCCATCACCCCGTCACTGAGGGTGGCGCACTTCCAGTACTGGACGCATCCAAATTTGGACACAGTGCGCGCAAAGTTGTCTCTTCCGATTCGATCGCGCGTCGTAGCCGCTCACTTGTTTTGTGTATGGTCTGGAGTTCTTGGCGCAGCTCCGCGGTTTTTTCTTGTGCCAATTTGATCTTCATGGCGTGGTGGTCCGACTTGGTGCGGACTCCAAAGGACGCCAGGGTATCCACAATTCCCTGTGCACAGGCAAGTGTACCTTCCACAAACTGAGCAGGTGGAACATCCACATAGACACGAACCCGATTCTTCCAGCGATCATTCGCCTTGTGCGTCACAAACGATGACTCCACCTTGTCATGGGACACAAACAGAAAGACTTGTCGGTCGTGGTTGGTGAGAAGGTACCCAATTGTATCCCCCCGCGCACGAATTTTATCAAACAGACGCTTTTCATCCGTAATGATTGTATCATAGGGGAAATTACACAGCGCATCGAAGACTGGTGTCTTGCGCTGCTTGACTTCCAAAATGGCGGTTCGCGGGACACCATCCCGCGTCCACGTGATTTCCACATCACCCTTGTCGGAATGGGCACGCCGCTTGGACACCGTCTCCCGACACACTGTCTCCAATTGCCGCAACGAAATAGACCCTAGATTCGATGGAATGGTTGCGTGGGTGAGGGCTTCCGTGAGCTGCGCCGTGACATAGGCTACATGCCCCACACTAATTGCAAGATCGCGTTTGAAATGAGGATCGGTGCGCTCTAAAAAATGTGCTTTACGCTTCGATGATGATGGGGGTGGCCGGAAACAAATGGGACCTTTTGCATCGGGCGTCTCCACTACAACCGGTGGACTATGGTTCGCGACCTCCGTCATACTACGACGACTACGCCTACTACAAGAAAACGAGCGAACGTCCATCCACCCAGAGGTGCATCCATCATCCCACAAAGAGTGCAATTAAATCACATGGCTCAAAGATTTCCGGCCCTAAGAACAAACTGGGAACCCACAGAGTATGACACTGCAAAACGATGATAATTTTGAACACTTAGAACAACTCTTTCTTGATCTGAAAGTACTGGCAGAAGTTGGACAACATGAAAAGATTTGCACACAATCGGCGGAAATGACCGTACAACCCAATAGCCTCTTTCTGGCACTGGCACGCTGGGCGCGCGGAGAGAGTCGAAAACGCAATGTTGCACGCATCACGAACATACTTTGTTCAGCCTCCCGGGAAATCAATGAATTCACCGATGGTCGACGGACGAATCCACCCATTCTTGCGCGCATCCGCCTTCATTTAGTGAACGCTCGTGTCGGAGTTGTCAACATGCAATACACCTATCAGGACGACATTAAGATCAAATCGAAACTGGGTAATCAGTTGGATCGAATGGACGATTTAGTTGCTCGTATTGACCATTTTGTACAGGCCACTCATGACAAGAAAATACAGTGACTACAGATGCGATATTGAACTATTCCGACGTGTGCACTCGCCCCCTGCACAGTTTACGACTAGACGCGTCCAATCTTTTCTGCGTGTTGCGCAGTGCGCAGGATGGAGGACCCTGATGCGCCGGATGATTTGTTGTTAGGTCTCGACTCCGACTCTGGGGAAGAGAGCGACCACACACTTGTCGCACCGGCTCCTCCGCCCAAGACGTATTATGCCCAACGCAAATTGCGCCAAGAAACGGCACGTAAAAATCAGGAATTTGCCGCATTTGCAGGGACCTTTTTTGAGGAGGTTGATTATGAAACCGATGCAGAGGCAAACAAGCCAACATTTACCGTTGCCGAGTTGTGCACCCGGTTGGGTACAGAATACCCGAAGTGTCCAGACATTGATGCTCGCATTGATCAAATTCGGGAGGCACTTATCAGCACGTGGATCCGAAAGGGTCATGCGAAATCCATTCAAGAACGGATGAAAAAAGATTTATTGGACAAAACGTGGACCTGTCCGACATGCCATAAAACGATGCGTGTCACCGAATGCTATTGTGGAGAATTTATTGACAAACATTTTGGAAATGCACCCATTGCCTGTTTGGAATTCAAACCAGTTCTGAACGCCGAACATGGTAGTTTGGTGTGCGTCCGGTGCATGCGGAGCACGCCGGGGTGGGAGACAATTCAGGAACGTAAATCACTGCTTCATTCCATTCCTGGGTGGTTGGTGTATCTCCGGCACTTGCTGGTGGCCGTGCACCGAAAATCCGCCATTCACTGCAACTTGCTCCGATGGAAAGACGATTTCTTCAAATACAAAACCATGTATGCACCCGCCACCCAGACTATTTTGGAATTTGACTCCACGGCGATTTATTCCAATGATGTCTTTTTTCCAACTCGTGCGGAAAATCAAAGTCGCATGTATCAGCGGTACCGATTCGATGGTGTGTTCAACGAAGGCACCTGGAGTGATTTGTGGGTGCCTGCACTGACACTGCTCGAAAAAGACCAAGACTGGAAAGACACCTATTTTGGAATGTGCCGCCTCAGCGGACAACTAGGCCTGGCACTTGCATTGTGGGTGAAAGCAGCCAATGAATTTGTACCCGACCCGGGACGCCGGCAGTGTCTGAAACCAGGAGAGACAATTGCACCGACGGATCCCTGGACCGCGAATTACTTCCGGTACACAGTGCCGTATGACCAGTGGATGCCTGCATTGGACCGAGTGATTTGTTTCTGGCTTCCTTTGACGGTCCGTGGCCCTGGAAAATGTTTGCCGGCTTTGACGATTGGTGTGAATGAATTGCACTACAACCGAGTGAAAGCCTATGTGACGGAAATGCAACGCCAAGCCCGCTCGCAAAGCAGCACTTCGTCTGGGTCTTCCCGCGCCTCGCCTCCATCCCGGCGCTACCAACAGAAACGCAGTAAACGAGACCGGGGTCGCGATTATGCTACCGGGGAAGGTGTTCGTGCAGACACCTCCAATGTGGAAGATTTCACGGTCTTGTGCACGGCGGTCAGTCAAATGATTACGTCGGTTCAACAAGTCCCCATTGAAGGCGTGGGTGCCACCGGCGCGTATCAATTTGTCAACCATGTATTGTCCTCCTGCAACGAACACCGCAGTCGGTATAGTTCGAAATACCGCAAACCAGGTCCCAGCACTCCTGTCCCGCAAATCAATGCATGTTATTCGGACTTTATTTCCTTCGTCCGAATTTTGAAGTTATTTGGAGTTGCCTTGAATCCTTCTGTCTACCCAAGTAAGGAGGCGATGTCTCAAGGGCGTCATGTGTGGAATTTACCTAGTTCGGTTGCCGCGACTGTGGACATTATTCCCACCCTCCCCTCCAAGTTGGAAAGTGCCATGCGCTACATTTACACAGGATTGCCGGTCTGCCGCGTCGAACAGATTCGGGATTTGCTTACAGACGAAATGCGTACAATTTTAACTCGACTCGGCACGACCCCGGATGCCGAATCCAGTGAGGGATCAACTTGTGGGCGCGCCTGGCAATATTATTCGAAATTGACGCTTCAACTGAATGCCCATGCCGCGAAATTGGGCACCCGTCGTGATGCACTCCGCCAAGACCACGCACGTCAACAGGCACTTGCATTAAGTCACACAACGGCCATCATTCAAACGGAGCGATACTATCGCCGGCAACTTGCCCATCTCGCCGCGCGCCATGAAGGGACGATGCACTACATGCAGACATATGCAACGGAGATGGACGCGGAAATTCAATCCAATTTGGATGTACAGGCATTGGTGGAGGGTCAGTTACAGTCGATTGAAACATGCAATCAAACCTTGTTTGAGTTGTTTAAGGCAGACGCCCCTGTGGCCCAATTGCAACAGGTTGCATCCAAATATTGTCTGGCGGGGACGCACACCCTCGACGAACTTTGCAAATCAACCCAAGAGACTGTCCAGATTTCTCGCCGCCAATTGGATGATTTTAATGTATTGGCGGATAGTTTGAAACGTCATGTAGTCTAATTGAAACTGTATTTAGTACAAATGCGTGGTGCGATGTAGATAATAGTACACCTGGGGTCCACTTGTTAACTGCGTGGAGGCCAATTCGAGAATCACCCAAAAAAGGGTGGACGGTACATGTCGACACAAAATCGTCCAGATTATATACCTAGACAAAACAGGTGGCACTGTGACAGGGAGGTTGATCCATTGACCAGTCTTTCGATAATGCTGGAGTATGTGAACTAATTGTGATCGATTGGACCATGGTCTCCACGAGGAGTGGATCATTTGTGAATCATTCCCCATTTTTGACCAGAGTCGTCGTACCTCATGTGGAAATTATTTCTTGCACTGCTCGTTCTGTATTCATCCTCGGTGACAAGTGTACCCAATACAGGGCCTGTGGAAACATGTGCTACATCTGCGTGCGTGTGTAGCTGCGATGCCATTCACTGCGTGTGGACGTGCGATGAATGGGTGGACCCAGCCACAACAGTGTTGCCACTTGCAAGCAGTTCCGATCCTTCCACCACTACCACCACCGAACGATCGCGAGGCGTGACACTCCCCCTGTCGACGTCATCTGGGGACCCCTGCGACACCCCCTCCCCCTGCGACACCCCTTTGACCAATTATCCCTTTATTGGATGGACCTGCAACACACTTCCCATTGGTCCGACTGACACTCTATCCTGTTTTGATATTGAGGACTTGTCCGGCGGGGCCGTCACTTGTCACGGTTGTCCGCCCTGTATGGAGACTTCCACCGAAGTCGCGACAGCAACTACAACTACCCAGCATAACAAGTTCACACGGCTGCGCCAGTCAACAACCGTGCAACCGATTCATTCCACCGCACCACGACTTGGTCATTCCACCGCACCACGACTTGGTCATTCCACCGCACCGCGACTTGTAACCACTACTACGACCACTACACCCACTACTACTACGACCACTACTACAACCACTACGACCACTACTACAACCACTACGACCACTACTACAACGACAACCACTACGACCACTACTACGACCACTACACTAACTACGACCACTACTACGACCACTACGACCACTACTACAACCACTACTACACTACCTACAAACACTACTACGACCACTACAACCACTACTACAACCACTACTTCAACCACTACTTCAACGACCACCACTGCGACCACTTCGACGATTGTTGAATGTTCCAAATCATGTTTTTCAGGGGCCTTTTCATGTGACGAATATAACCAAATGATGTCTGTCTTGAATCCAAGTATACATACCAACAACTGTACTTATTTGGAGACGGTGGGGTGTGATTGCCAGGGGTGCTTGACATGTGAAATTGTCCCAGATTCCACCCAATCGATGATTGAAGTCTGGATTACAACACTTCGAGAACTAATGAACTGGTTGGAAAATTGGCTCAACTAATTACATGTACTGTACAAATCCATTTAATTTTAATTTCGTTTCGATAAGTGTGTCCTTCCTTCCGTCCCTTTATTAAACCAATGGCGTGGTTTCGCGAAGGGGGTCTTGCTCCCCGTGCGTCGAAACGTAAATCCCGGGAGTGTGTATTATGTTGCGAACAAACGACAAATCCAATTATCTGTGCAAAGCATCCCACAGATAGTGTCTATTGTGACACCTGTGCCTGTCAATGGTGGATCCAATTGCACCGCGAACTTCCGGCATGTCATGAGTGCCACAAACAAATGACCATTTCCGCGATGCGGGCTGCACTGTGTGCGTGTGATGTCAATACCGGGTCTTCTCATGTCGCACAATTTGACAGTCACCAAATCTTCTTAAACGGAGATCCTGAATTACCCACGGAAGGATGGAATCGGCGCGTGTGTGTGTGTCACAATCCGCCCTGCAAGGGACTTGTGTCTGCCAATTTGAAATGGATTGTCTTCCGATCGAATTTTAAGGTTCCAAAATCGCAATGGAATCTTCCGGAAATGCGCTACGTCGAACTGCCTGGACCGACCACCCGGCACCCACCAATCTGTGCGCATTGCCTCCGCCCGGCCCCCACAACGACGATTGATGTAGACACGGACTGTCTTTATTGTCTATCCGGGAGCCACGTCCAGCCCCAATTTGCAACTCTGCAATATTATATTAATCCCTTGGCAGGCGCGGGTAATGTGTGGCGGATGCCCCCGCGATCCCATCAACTTAGTATTGATGACTTGGCCCGACACCTGTTTTTTTTACTGGAGGACCCCAATTTATATGTCGTCTGTCCGATTGATGGGACAACTTTGGAACATGGCGATGCGTGTCATGAATTAACCTGCCCCACCTGTAATCGGGTGAAATTGTGCTTTTGTTGCGGTCGCACTGAACTGGTGGGCAAGACGGGGGCGATACTCGATCATTATGGTGTAAATGCGGGACAATGCACTCGGTATCCACGTTCCTATATATGGATGGTTGACAATGCGCAAATTATGTACCCTTGTACCGACACCTGCGCCAACCTGCACCACAGGTGTGATATTGAGTCCCACCAACAGTGGGCTGCATACTATCGATGGCACCGTCGTACACAGTGGGTAGTGAATTTCTTTTATGAAATTGATACACGATTTGCTTCCTATTTGTACAACTTGCTACTGAATCATCCTGCGTACCATTGCAATCCCTTTGTGGGCACCTGGAACAACCTTAGTGAGCTGTAGACGCAATGAAGCGCTGGAAACGGATTACATGGTGTTCCGTTCTGGAGGATCCTACCATTACGCTAGTCGAACATCCCACCCTACAAGTCCTACTGACGAAACAGGGCATGGAGAATGAATTTGGACCAGTTCTGCAACAACTTGATGGAACCACCCTTAGCGATTATGTGGACTTCTTTTTCCACCGCGATTTGATCGACTCGAGTGTTCTTCGATTTTGTGGCATCAATGAACAGCACGACTTTATGGAGTGGGCTGTAGAGCTTGGATGTCTTCCCAATATGACTCACGTACCACCTGTATCCGCCAGGAGCGAAGAGGAGGAGACACCACAATCTGAATTGTGTGCAGAGATCCAACGTGTCCGCGCGGACGAACAGGCACGCGCCCGCCAAACAATGAATGCACCTCGTCAATCCAACCAACTCAACAAACATGTCATTGAATCAATTCGTCGACTCACAGAACAGCAAAACGCGATTCGGGATCTCCGCATACAGTTGAAGAATGTGGTGCATGCGGGGGTCCGGGCGTTTTTGAATGCAAAGATTCAACGAGCACAACGGGCACTTGAGAAACAGAGAGCGTGTGTAAGTTAAAGACACTGTACATACGCTCTTAATTCCACACAAACCCATTCAAAATGTGCAGAAACTGGATTTTGTAATTTCGCACGGGCGCGGTGGACAATCGCCGCCATTACACGTGCTACACGTGGTGGTCCGTCCTGTAAATGGTTTTGAAGCCATGGTAAATTATCCACTGTATGAGCGCAGTGCAAAAAAGCCCCGACAATTTGTTCCATCAAGGTTACAAATAGGCGTGTTTTCAAAAAACAAGGGTCTGTGTAGGTTAACGCGTCATACAGCATCATTTGATTGACAAACGACAGAGTGTCGACATCGCTCGCAGGTGTCAACCCTGCCTCAATAAACTGTTCCGTTGCAAATTGTACATCCAATGAATCGCGACTGACAAACGTGTGGGTCATAAAAATCGAATCGAGGTCTTGTGGGACAGTTGGATGCCCACTGTGCCACAGCATCCACTGAATTGTGGACGGATGGGCCGAGTCCCACAAGAGTCGCATCAACTGCGTTTTCCATTCGGTGGAGGTTGTATACCGCCTGTGACTCCCTGATTGAATATGAATGGTCTCTATGATGCGCTTGTTTTGGTGCAATTGCCGACATGTAGCACATAATGCTCGGCGCTCTGGAATGGTCAACCATTCACTGATTTGATGCACCCACACTTCGACAGGAAACGTCATTGTGGAGACAGGATTGGCAGACAGACACCGCACTCGGTGCACTCTACTACGATTCATACGATTGCAACTAATTACACGTAGTGCGCAAATCGACCAGTACAACTCGCTCTCAGTTGGCATCATGGGATATATTGGTGTTCAGGCAGGATTGTTTCAAGGATACATTCTTCCCCTGGATCGTGTCAAACATGCTGTGATTGATCCAGACTCGGGGGAGTGGATTGTGGAACATATTCCATTCTCCACCAAATGGGGTATTTTCGCAAAGAACGAGACGCAGTTCATGGTCGGACATGTCACACGATGGCTGTCTGCATACGAATTAGATGAAATGGAAGTTGCAAGTGTACCGTTCTACAATCCACCGACTGCAACCCCCACGCAAACCGAAATGCTGGACCTCCTTGAAAAACTCCAAATCGACATTCAACCATCTGATCAATGGGTGACTGAAGTGGTGGCCAGTGGGTATTGAGTCGTTTGCTCCGTAAATCTTATATTACAATGGCGATCCACAACCAACAAATTCACACTCCTGCCCATTGAATTCGATCTATTTTTGTGACTCCCAATGGTGCTCCTTGCCCTTTTGAGTCACTGGCTTCAAACATACAACCCCCATACCGTCCACCATATTGCACACTTTCTCGCCATTCCAACTTTCCAAGATACCACCCCACCAAATATGTCACCCTAGTCACTCCGTCTGGCGCAATTGTTCGAGTTCTTCAACTGACTCCACCCACAACGGTTGCGGATATACTACCGTGCGACGAATTGTTGTGTCGTGCAGGTCACTGTGATGCACCATTCAACCGTGCGACACTTCTCTGGAATCACGTGCAATCCGGCGATCAATTGACGATTGTTCCATGGCGGTTCCAGGGATCGAATGTACTCAATTCCCAGGAGGGTGAAGCACCCATTTTGGCAATGTGTTGGCATCCATCTGGAAACTGGCTTGCATGTGGATCAGAGAATCGAACAATACGGATTTGGGATACAAACACTGGGCAATGTATCCATCATCTTGAAGAGCATACTTCAAGTATTAATTCGCTCACTTGGAATCGAGATGGTACTATGTTGGTGACCGGATCCACCGACTGCACGATGCGCAGTTGGGATACATCAAACCTGTCAGCAACTAATCCAATCATATGTGTTGGCGTGATGCGGCATGTTTCGGTTGTCACCTGTGTGGCGTGGTGTCCATTGGAGATCTATTTAGCAAGTGCATCGACAGACTCTACTATACAAATATGGGAGACATCAACAAATCCATTCAAGCGCATAGCCAGACTTAAAGATTGCATTGGTGCAATCTTGTACATCAGCTGGAATACCACGGGCACACAACTTGCAACCGGATCTACCGATGGGAAACTACGAATATATTCATCCGTGGATAATCAGTGGACCTGTACCACAACACTGACAGGAAATGCATCGTTTATTTTGTCTTTAAGTTGGCATCCACATGGACGATACCTGGCAAGTGGATCCACTTGCGCAACATTTCAAATTTGGGACACATTGCCCAGTTGTCAATCGGGACCTGTACTACTCTCGGGTCATATGAGTTATGTTACTTTCGTGAATTGGCATCCTTCTGGAAAGTATATTGCAAGTGTAGCCGAGGACAGCACAATTCGAATTTGGGATATTGAAAACACAACATGTCAGGTAATTCAGTCACGCAGTCGTGTTAACTATCCTGCGTACTGGAGCCCGGATGGTACAAAACTGGCAAGTGGATCCCACACGGGTACTGTTCGTATTTGGAAGTAATGTATTATGGTTCAATGGCCATTCGCCATGGAAGGTGTGCGGCTTGATACAAATGCACCGCGATTTTTGCGGCATACGGCATCTGCACCAATTCACACGTGCCAGGGATCCCGCATTGTCTGCAATAATACCGGTTATCCCGCGCCGTTTCGGCCAGTAAATTACACATGCAACACACGGGTGCGTAATAATTGTCCGAGGCGAGCAACATGCGCTCGCGAAGGAGGGACGCGGCACCGTGACCCACCACGGCATCCACTTCCATTGTGCCAAATCGCAGTCCGCCCTTTTTCGCCCGACCATTGGTTGGTTGACGGGTTCCTTCATTCAGAGGCCCCCCATTCCGACTGTGAATTTTGGCGGCGACAAAATGGGCCAGCCGTTGGTAGTAGACGATGCCCATGACACATCCGCCTTTTCCCATGGAAGAGGACCCTGCGATATGATTGTCGCCGCAGATCCGTTCGCCTGTAATCCCGGATCGCATTTGTTCTTCACAAAACCGGTTCTGTCCTGCCTTCTCAAGCATGTCGCCAATTTCATCAATATCGAGGTCTTTCATACTGAACGGCGTGCCATCAATTTGGACACCCAGTACACATCCCAGCACACCAAGCAGCATTTCGACCATTGGGCTTCCCATTGTCATGCGGCTGGGAATCGCGTCGGGGCTCATCACGATATCGGCGTGCATGCCCATGTTGGGCCCTTCGCACACAAAATCCATGTCGGCTTCGGGCACAACTAATCCAATCACTCCTTTTTGTGCAGACCGACTGGCGAATTTTTCACCTTTGGCGGGTACAGAGATCCCGGTCGGCCGGGTGGTGGTCCATCGACCGGTTGTGGATTCACCGCCACGAAGGGCACGGACCGGAAACGGTAGTTCCTTGTTGGTGGCGATCACTGTAAAGTTCACCAATGGATTCCCAAATCGGTTGGTTGTGCGCGTGATTTTACAGACCCGTGCAGGGATTTTTTTCGTGTAAATCAGCGATACATCAATTTTCACCTTGCCTGTGTGACTAAAAGCAGTCACTTTGGAAGTGAGTCCAACAAGGACATCATTTTCTTGAATACTGGCGCCAACCCGCACAATGCCTGTTTTGGGGTCCAATTTGGAGTAATCTGCTTGTTTAATGTTGCGACATGTTGATGGGGGGACCTCAATTTGCTGGTTTTTTTCGGCTTCTAAAATCAGATTGTAGGTGTAGGTCATGTGAAACATGCCACGGTCGATGGATCCCTGGTTGATCAAAATGGCATCTTCCATGTCATACGCCTGCCGTCCTAATTGCACCACACAATTCAACCCGCTTGTAAACTCGCGGAGGTCGTCATACAAGCACGTCGCAGATTGCACAATGGGCGCCTGTCCATAATTCAAGCAATACTTGGTGCCTTCCGTCGAGGTGCGCCAAATACAGTCCGGTAAACTCACGGCCTGCGTCAACATCTTTGCTTGGTAGGTATTGCGGGGTCCTTGGTTGCATTCCGGGAAAATCATCGACGCAATCGAATAGTCAAACAACGCGACGGCATGGATCATTAAATGTGTAAACATTGGTCCATCGTGAGACCGCGATTCCTCCAATTGAACCATCCAGTCTGCCCAGGAAGTGGCGATCCAATAACTCGCTTCTTCATTTGCACACACGTATTCAATACAGCCTTGACGCATCAACTCCTCCAGCAAGTTCCCAAACGAATGATGAGGGTTCAACGCCACACGACACGCCTCAAAGAATCGACCATCCAGTACAGACTCGGTAATTAGGAGAGGGTCCATCATCCGCCCTGCATTGGTATCCACATGTAAAGTACACCCGTCTTCCTCCACATAAATCGACGTGTCCCAACTTAAATTGGCGAATCGCCGACACACGCGCAAATGCGCACACAGGACGTGGATCTGTGCAGGGTGGATGAACGCTTTGATCACTCCATTAATGACAAGTGTGTACTGTATATCCCAAGCAAGTTCGGACGGTGTGCTCAGCCAGGAGGGATCCGGCACTAAACAATGAATCAGTGCCGCCATGTCATTGGTGGACGTGGAGCCGACCGACACGTGCACCAAAAGGGCCAAATTCTTCAACAAGCCGCACATGGTCCCCTCGGGACTTTCACCCGGGCAAAAGCGCCGGACATCCTTGGCGTGCACCATCCGCGGTTTGATGGCTTTGTTGTCTGCATTCACATGCGCATGGCGCACTCGGCGTACGTGGGAAATACGGGCCATCATGTTGCCCGTGGTTTGTTGTACGCCCCCACTCCCATTTTGTCCATTTTGTTTACTGCCTGGACGCTTATCACTTATTTTCGTCTTACCCGTCGTAATCGGATACCGTATGCTGTTTTCAAACCGTTTGTTGGCAATCAGTCCATACAGTAGTTTGGCATCAATGTGAACCCCTGCACGGGCCTCTCCTTGAATTAACTTGGCCAACGTCCCCCGATTCGACTGCGATTGCTGTCGAAAGTAAATGCCAATGATTTCATCAAATAAATCCAAACGCTTGTTGCCCATGGAATCTTTATCGCTGGGGAATTGGCGGCGGTTCGTGTACAAATCGAACAAAGGGCGAAACAATTGACTCATTGCATACAAAAGCTTGTCGCGACGACTCTCCACAGATGCTGTATCGCCTAAATGGGGAAACAATTCACTACGCAACACGTTGTTGAGCACGTAGGACCGCTGCGCGCGCAACGTGCGCTCCCGGGCACCCTCGGACGCAATATGGGACAACACGTGGCCCGGGCTGCGAGTAAAGTGCTCCTCCGTCGTGATCTCCTGAACAAGGGTCCGGAGTTCAAAATACCGATCCCAGTGTGCAGACACATTATCGCCACTGTGTAACCCAAAAAAGGACAAATCCAATACAGAGGTAACCGCATCCACCGTGCGAATCGTACGCCGGCCTAAGACTTCCAAGACTCGATGAAGAACCCGGCGGAGTGGCACAGGTGATGTAAAACGCTGTTGCGCGTCCGCGCGCTTGGCCGCCATTGAACTCTTTTTACGACGCGTTGGCCTTTTTTGGGCATTCGTGGCATTTTGGGACGTCGGCCACGTCGAGATGGACGAGGCAGCCAAGTCGATTATTTGAAGCAGTAGTGAAGCGCGTACTATTTGATCTCGAAAGAGTGTCTGTAGAATCCACACAGCACGGACTCGCGGAATCGACCGGCGGATACAAACCGCGCGTGGTGCTGTGTTGATTGGATGGGTGGCAATGGACAGTGTGTGGAGTATCCACGAGAGTGGAGCCCAGCTGACTGTCTTCAAATCGGGATCTTCAAAAAAATTGTATTCCCACAAAAGACGTATAAAGTCGACAATATGGACACGCACGTCGGTGCCCGAGGCGCGCTTCAAAAAAGGCAACAAGACGTAGACCCCGTCTTTGGGACTGAGAATCAATCGAAATGCAGAAGTGGATCGGCGTTTGCCAATATGGGCACTGCGCACTTCCGCAATGACTTGGCCCGCTTTTTGGTTGAATAAAAAAACCCGGTTGTTGCCTAATTGTTGCTGCATGATCACGACCTTGTCACACGAGCCTGTGAGGACGGTGCCCGAGTCCATACGCGGGGCGGATCCTTGCCGCCGTGTGTGACAATATTCGGAGCCCAGCATGCACGGAAGTCGAACAAAGGGCACCCCATAGACATACTCGGTTGTCGAGCCCAGTCGCAGCGCCTCACATTGTTCAATGTAGGGTGGCAGGGTCGCCAACACATCGCCATAGGTTTCAAAAATGGTTTTCTTGCCCATTTGTTCAACCACAAATACATTCGTTGATTCATCGCGGTATCCAATAAACACTAGTAGCTTCAGACACGCCATGCCGGGAACGGGTGGGACATTCTTGGAAGGGGGGGACATCTGATGGTATTTATTCCAAATCACTTGGTCGTGCTGAGACAGCTTCGACCACAATTGGCGCTTGTACCCCTCCACCGTGACCGGACACTTGGAGCGACGATTGTGCCGGTCGCACGCATCCTTGTGAAAGGCGTCCCACACACCCGGTAGGAACTGTAATTGCTGGCCGTGTTTAATGTAGTGCTGCGGGGTTGCAGCGGTGCCTCGGCCAATCACGAGGCCGCGGTTCTCAAATTGATAGGGATTGCGGACGATCAAACAAGGTGCGTAAAACACACGGCCCTTTGCATAGTTTCGAAGGGGTGGGACAATTTCGTACATCGTCTGACTCATACACAAATCCACCGACACGTTGATATCATATGGGATGCGTCGTTCGCTGACGTCGCGTGGATACAAATGAATCCGCGTGCCATCTGGTTCTGTGTGTGTGGGTGCTTCAATTGAAATATCTGTAAAGACAATTCGGATGGCGACATTGTTGACACTATTGATTGTGTGGACATCAATTGGTTGGTTGTGTTCCCGGACGACTTTGTCCAATTCGTGATTCACAAAATTGTTGTAGGCATTCAACTGTGCCTGCCCCGGTAGGCGTGTGCGCAGGGCTTCGTGAAGCAGCACATAACTGAGCGATTTGATGTCACGGACTTTCTGAAGACGACTGGGAGTCTGGGTCGCCGCCGTCGCCGGGTCTGTGGACACTCCTTGACGATGGACTTCCTGTTCGATTCGGTTCACGCTGGCGGGCGTCAAATGGAATGGAAACTCCATGGAGTGAATCCGTAAACACATGGGGAAGTGGTGGTAATGGTCGCAACCGATGCGAAATTAATTCACGACGTGGTCGGCGAGGACAGACACTGAAAATATGCCCATACACTTGACAATGA
>Ga0209533_1001664_pt1 | contig 20776 bp, 18 predicted proteins | sample COG_04_FD_184748 | JGI IMG/M metagenome (GOLD analysis project Ga0209533, IMG submission 184748) | Pelagic Microbial community sample from North Sea - COGITO 998_met_04 (SPAdes) (version 2) | ecosystem: Environmental > Aquatic > Marine > Neritic zone/Coastal water | place: Helgoland, sampling...
GCTCATTAAGGACTTCGAGTAAAAATTGGGTTTTAAACATACCAATTTTGGAAGACTTGTGAGCAAGTCAAGCTTTAAACCCTATTAAATCAACATTTATACGCTCATTTTTTGTCGTGTAGTGTGAATTATCTTATGAAAACTTATATTAAAATTCTATGTGTCATTGCTGTTGCTCCTTTTTTATATGCAGAGGAGAAAAGTTATAGTGCCAAATTAAAAGAAGTAGTAGACACTAAAAAAAGAAGGATTAAACCTTTGAAAAAGAATGTAGATACAAAATTAATTAGTATAGAGCAAGGAGCTACAGGGTTGAAATTTGGTGATAGCCTTGATGATTTAGTAGAGATGTGGGGAAAGCCTAGCGGAATCTATATACATAATCATGGAGCATGGCAGTTTTATATCGATGCCACTTACTATCAATTTATAGATAATAAGTTGGTAAGTATAGGAATACACAGTGCAACAATGCCAGATGCTTATATGAAAAATGGGCTGAGTTTTAAATCTACTTTAGAAGAGTTTAAAAAACTCTACCCTCAAGCTGAGGAAAAAAGGCGCGATACATTTACTCATTACACAGAGAATGATTACGTCATTGAGTTTACATTTTACCCGACCTATCCAGATGATGAATTGAAATTGTCAGCTATCACACTCTCTCATCCAGATGCGGCATATCATTATTAAATCTGTTTAGTAATGGCCCCAGATGCGGGAGGTTTTGACGCATTGGTTGGCTTCGTCGATTTCGTAGACGAGGCGGTGTTGGAGGTTGATACGTCTGGAGTAGAGTCCTTTGAGGTCTCCAACTAGTTCTTTAGGTTTGGGCTCGCACAGAAGGTTGTTTTCTAGCTCCTCTAGCATGGCGTTGACCTTGTTGAGCAGAGGTGATTTGGCGAGCTTTTTGTAATCTTTGGCAGCTTGCTTGGTGAAGACGATTTGATACTTCATTTGAGATCATTCCAAGCTATACAATCTTTAGTGTCTGTATTTTTTGCTTCGAGTAAAGAGTCTTTAATTGAAGAAAGGAATAGAGTCTCTTCGATATTATCCCAATCTTCTTTTGATAATAAAACGGCACCCCCAGTCTTATTCACTATGTGAATAGGGCTGTGAGTCTTTTGAACTTCAGAAATTAAATTAAATATATTATTTCTGGCATTTGTAGGTGTGACCGTATCCATAATGTACATAATAATGTACGCATGTGATTTTTTCAAGCTAATAATGTTTTAGAGCTAAACAAGCTGAATCAACCCTATAGGCACACAGATGATGAGAAAGTTCTCTGCCTTCTTGTATCTGTGCTGCCTATATCCTCGGCTATTGTCTAAGTTCTACGATTTTGAGTATCGTGGCCTCAATGAGAGAGGCGGGGCAGGAGGCGCCGGCGGTGATGCCGATGTTGAGGTGGCTGTCGGTGTTGAATCCTTGGGGGAGTTTGAGCTGGCTTTGGATCTCTTGTTTTTGTTCGAGGTCGTAGTGCCAGATAGACTCTAGGTTTTCAAGGCAGCTTGCCTCACGGATGAAATAAGTGGGCAGTTGTTGCTCGCTGATTTCGACGAGGTGGGTGGTGTTGGAGCTGTTGTAACCACCTACGACAAAGAATAGGTCTAAGTCGAGCTTTAGGATGTCATAGAGAGCGTTTTGTCTGTCTTGGGTAGCACCACAAATAGTGTCAAAGAGGTGGTAGTTGTCGCCATTACCATCGCGCTTAATGACTGCATCACCAATTTGCTTTTGAAAGGCTTGGGTTTGTTCTTTGAGCATGGTGGTTTGATTGGCCATGCCAACTCGTACAAGGTCACGCGCTGGCTCAAAATGCTCAGAAGTACGCCCCTCAAATCGCTGCATGAGAGTCTGTTCGTCAACCTCTCCTGTGATGTAGCCACAGAGAATATCTGCATCTTGTTCATCAAGAATCGTGACAAAATGCTGATCATTATTCTCACCTCTAGCTCGTGAAATAGTGGCTTGGGTTTCTTCATGGTTGTATTTGCCGTGAATAATGGTGGTGATGTTGTCCTTGGTGAATGATTTGATGCGTCTCCAGACTTTCATCACATCACCGCAGGTTGTATCGATGATATGGCAACCTTGCTCGGCAAGTTTATCCATAAAATGGGTTGGAGCTCCAAAAGCAGGCACAATGACGATATCTTTGTCGCCGAGCTTATCGTAATCGGTACTAAGCTCTTTCCACGGTAGAGTGACGATGCCCATGTCTGAGAGCTGCTGGTTGACAATCGGGTTATGGATAATTTCGCCAATGAGATAGAGGTTGGCTTTTGGAAAGGCTTCTCTAGTGGCATATGCTAGGTCAATAGCACGCTCTACGCCGTAGCAGAATCCTTGAGATTTAGCTAAATGAAAGGTGTTGTTGCCTAGGGTTATTTGATGGTTATTAGCCTTAATTTTTTCTAATAAACTCGAGGCATAGTGTTGCTGTACTTGAGCCTCAACCTCACGCATAATCTCAGGCTTGCGCACGTTGATGCGGGGGCGCTTTTTTGGCGTAGGTTTAGCTGGCTCTGTAGTGCTCATAAGAGAAAAATAGCAGAGGATGCTTGAGAATAATAGCTAATTTGACATTACATGATAAAAAAATCATGAAATCCCTTATTAGGGAATAAGAAAATCAGGGAACTCCCATAGTCGGCGACTCAAAGCGTCTTTGGCAGCGGCTTTTTCAGCAGCTTTTTTGCTATTGCCAGTGCCTTGTCCTAGTGGCTGATTGCACCAGTTGACTTCAATGGTGAATATACGGTCATGATCAGGCCCAGTTATATTGAGAGTTTTGTATTTAGGGCTTTCGGCTCTTATTTCTTGGAGGGTTTCTTGGAGGACGCCTTTGCTGTTTGATTCATCAGATACAGAAAAACGTTCGTCGATAGGGTATTCTTTGAGAATCGAATGCCAAGCTTTGGAGCTAGCTTCTAGCCCAGCATCGACATAAATAGCACCTAAGATAGCTTCGACTGTGTCCGTGAGGGTCGAGTCACGGTCACGGTCTCCTGAGCGTTCAGCGCTGGAGCTCATACGTACGTACTCACCTAGCTTTAAGCATCGACCTAAGTAACTAAGAGCTTCCTTGGAGACGAGGTGTGAACGCATTTGAGTGAGCTCACCTTCGGCTTTGTCTTTGTATTTAGTGAATAAGTATTCTGCGACAATCAGATCAATGACTGCATCACCTAAGAATTCTAGACGTTGGTTGTAGGATTGTAGGTTAGTGCCTTGTTTTAGGCTGGAGTGTGTGAGGGCTCTTTCAAGTAGTTTTATATCGGAAAATTGATACCCGAGGATGTCTTGTAGAGTTGTTAATTTCATACCAAATGACCTCATGAAGAGGCTAGGTTAATGGTTAATCACCACCTATCTATAAGCATGCATAAATAGTGTAGTGGGGCGATCGACGGGACTTGAACCCGCGACAACCTGAATCACAATCAGGGGCTCTACCGACTGAGCTACGACCGCCATATTAAGAACTCAGCAAAACTGCACTATCAAGTAGCCGCAGTTTTGCTGAACGCTTATTGGGAGAACTTTATTAGTCTCGTTTTCGAAAAAATACAAGAGATTATTTGAGAAATTTCTTAAGTTGTAGATATCAAAGAATTTTGCTAGTTTAGAAGTATATGGACAACGAAACAAAAATATCAAACTTTTTAAAAGATAATAGCTTATCCCATGGCTTCATGCTCAAGATGATGAAAGAGTTGGTTGAGGCAGAGGAGGCATTTGCGCCGTATAGGGATGTGTTTAAGGTCTCTATTTTTGGTTCTGCGAGAACTCAGGAGCACGAAGCTGATTACCAATTAGCTAAAGATTTAGCAAAAGGATGTGTCGATAATAACTGGATGGTGATAACAGGAGCAGGTCCAGGTATTATGAAGGCTGGCAATCAAGGTGCAGGTCATGGGCATAGTTTTGGGCTGCGTATTGAATTACCTTTTGAAAATGAGGCCAATGATTATATCAAGGATAATAACAAATGTTTAGATTTTGATCTATTTTTTACTCGCAAACTCTTTTTCGTCAAAGAGGCACAGGCTATTGTAGCTCTGCCAGGTGGTTTTGGTACTTTAGATGAAATATTTGAAAGTCTCACTCTAATTCAAACAGGCAAGTCACCCATGGTTCCTGTCGTTTTACTAGACTCTGAGGATAGCAATTATTGGGATAAGATTGATTGGTTCTCGCATGATAATTTGGTCAAACAAGGATTGATATCTAAGGAGGATCCTAGCCTCTTTTTCCATGCACACACCGTGGAAGACGCGATAGCTCACATTAGGAGTTTTTATCGCAAAATAAAACGTGTCGATGTTTCAGATGAACAGTTACTTATTTATCTCAAAGACACATTAAGTGCCGAAAATATTAAGTGTTTGAGTGAAGAGTTTGCAGATTTAGATGCTTCGACTTGGCGTTTAGGAACAGCGCATGATCTCAAGCATGAGTCGGTTCAAGGCTTTGTGAGTTGTGCACTCAATTATGCCATGGCGATCACCCCAGCACCGACCAATTACGGAAGAATTAGGCAGTTGATAGATGCTATTAATGCTATAGAATAAAGGTATTATTGTCAGCCTCGTTATGTCCAAGCTTATTGAGCCTAATTTAGAAATCCTAATCAACGCATGGAAGAGCTTGCCTTCACGCGATGAAGTAGAGGGATTGATGAGGCTGGCACATCAGGCTCAAGACAGAGGCTATTTTACTCCCAATGAAGATGAGCAGATAAGGGCGGTTTACCTCAAGTATTTATCTATTAGGCAGAACATATGGGAGCTACTTGAAGAAATACAACAGGAGTTAAAGCAGCTAGATAAAAAACAAGACATGCATTATCTAGCTTGGTTTACTTTAGGCTTTGCTAGCGCTTTTATTTTAATGCGCGCGGCTCATTACCTAGTTACTATTTCTGAGGATTACCCTGCGATTAGAGAAAAACTAGATGAAGCTGAGCCATTATATGGCATTGAGTGGGGTAGCTTTAGTGAGATTTATCATAAAATGCGCTCATCAAAAATGATGTTGCCGTTTCGTCGTGCCGTGAATTTTTATTGGAGGCACCAACGGGAGATTCATGAGCTTGCTGGTCAATCTGAGCAGTGGGCTGAGCTATTAACCGTCTTTGAAGAGGATGAAGGACTGTTATCTCAAAGAAAACGAGAGTATATAAAAAGGCGCTTAGTCTACCGTAAGTTCCAAAGCCAAGCTCGACAAAACATTATCTACCGTAAGGCCATGTATAAGGTCTTTAAATCTACGGGGTGTAGGATTGCTGATTTAAAAAACCCCACAGTAAGTATCAATACTCATAAACGAGTCACTCCTGATATTAGAGAGCAAGCAGCAGCTATATTACAGCCTGGCGATTATATTATCACCAGGCACGATGATGCGATGAGTAATTTGTTTCTTCCGGGTTTTTGGCCACATGCCGCTTTATATATAGGCACAAAAGAGCAAAGAGCTGAGTTAGAGATAGAAGAGCTAACTGATGCCAAAGAGCCGATAAATATATTAGAAGCCAAAAAAGACGGCGTCAAATTACGCCACCTTGATGAGACCCTCGCTGTAGACACCTTTGTTATTTTGCGGCCGCAGTTAGACTCAATCTCGCTTAAGCAAGCTTTACAAAAAGCGTTGCAGCATCGAGGCAAAAAATATGACTTTCTTTTTGATTTTAGAATCCCACAACGCTTAGTCTGCACAGAAGTGGTTTATAGAGGATTTCATGGTGTAGCTAATATTGAATTTAGTTTGTCTAAGCGTTCAGGGCGTTATTGCTTGTCAGCAGAAGACTTAATTAACCAGTCAATAAGTGCGAATTACTTTAATCCAGTTGCTATTTATGGTGTGACTGGTAGCGACTTGATTCAAGAACCATCACAAGTACGCGAAATATTACAAAACAGTTATGAAGCTACATGGAATCATTAAATTTTGCCTTAAAACAAGGGTAGTCAGCGTGCTAAGTATGCTTAGCTTACTTGCCTTAACCCAAGTTTACTCTCAGTCAAAGCCTCCAAAACAGGCAGTCACTATTGGTGAATCAGGAGTCAAATACCTCTACAATACATGGGCTAACTCTCTGTTTGAGCAAGATATTGAGATGTGGCAAAAGATGACCAGCAGTTACCAGCAGCGCAAAATTCGCAATGAACTCGTTTCCAAAAAACGTAATTTCCCTGCAGATGTCTTTATGAACGGCATTCCTAATTTAATTAATTTAGAGAATTTAAGCATGGTTTCTCTAACCCAAAATAAAGTCCACGCCAAGGCAGTTTTTTTTGGTGATTTACAACTCTTGCAAAGAGGAGAGGGCAAGACATCAAAGCCTGCAATGTTAGTAAGGCAATCACTCTACACCATTGATTTTTATGCCGAAGACGGCTGGTGGAAAGTGGGGCAAGCTGGGGTTTTAGATCTGCGTCACCAACCAGAGCTCAAAAAACAATTACTCCAATATCAATTTGAACCTATTAAATTACCCATAGTTAACCAGTTGCCTGAGCTCGACCCTCTGGTAAGTGAGGCCGATTATATTGGTAATGTTTGGGTGAACACTCAAGGGGTCGAGGTCGATATCATAGTAAATGGTATTTCCCTAGGCTCTGTGGCTGAATCCGAAAAGGCTCTTCTCATATTAGGCGGTCTCAAGTTAGGAAAAAATACTATAAAGTATAGAATAAAAACTCCTAATAATACCTCTAATTCTCTAGTCGCCGCCATAGAAGTTTTTGCGTTATCAGAAAAAAGGGGAAATAAGCCTATTAGACTTTGGTCATTAGAGAAAAGTAATAAAAATCGTCAGCCAGATATCAATGGTTTTTATTCAGACAGCTTCATGTTAACTGCTGAGCAAGCTTCAACATTATAACTTTTTGATAGTTGATTTTTGTTAATGAGGGTCGGCAAACTCATAGGAGCCAAAGTTTATCGCTCCGGGTAGCTGTCCACCGGTACTATTATTAGTATTAATATTGGAATTTCCTGAACCATCGTAATCAACATTGGCAAAAGCTAAAAAGTCACCTGTTGGAGCGGCAAAAATAGCCGTATTATAAACATCTGGACCTGGATCTACATCTCCATCATGAGTATAGCCAAAAATTCTATATTTACCCCCTATTAATTCCAAATTTAACCGATGATTAGTATTATTGAGTGTGATAATTTTGATGTCGGTATTTAAAGCATAATGATAGTCATCTAAATTATGAACATTGTTAAATGTTCCGTCAGCTTCCCTATCTAGGCTGACAATGAAATTAGCACCATCAATAGTAGTACGGTATTGAGCTGCTTTTACAATTTGTTTGGCATGTCTTTTTGCAATGCTAAGTCGACTCTGAGCACTAATATTCTGAAACTTGGGGATAGCTAGAGCAGACAAGGCTCCAATCACGGTTACGACAATAGTTAGTTCAATAAGGCTAAATCCAGCTTTATTTTTGGTGATTTTCATTATGTAATAGTGGTAATTTAGTATATATTATAATAATAACTTGTATATGTGTGCAAGATCATATTTAGAGTTTTGATTGATAAATATAAAATTGAAAAAGCTTGTCAAAATGTTTAAAATAAGTATTATGTGAGTAACTTTTAGATTTATTCGGAAAGCAGGGTATTTTATCCTGCTTTTTTTTATCCTATTTTTTGTAAGTTATGACCAGTGATATTGTAGCATTAATTGATTATTATGAGCGTGAGAGAATGTTGCCGCGCGAGCAGGTGCAAGAGGCTCTCGAGCACGCATTTGTAACAGCCTTCCAAAAGATGGTTCCCGGTTCCGAGGCTATTGAGCGTATTCGTGCCCATATTGAAAAACGTGGAGATGTCAAAATCTTTGCTGAGCTTTTAGTTGTTGAGCCTGAAAATTTGCGTGATAGTTTCAATCATGTGCCTTTAGCTGCAGCACAAACCAAGCATCCAGATGCGCAGGTTGGTGACTGGGTAGAATTTGAAGTCACTCCTAAAAACTTTAACCGTAAGGGCATTGATACTGCTAAGCAGACAATTATGCAGCGTTTGCGTTATGCTGAGCAAGGTAAACTCTACGAAGAATTTAAGGATCGCGCCGGTGATATCCTCAGCGGAGAAGTGTCTCGTTTTGACAAAGGAGATGTATTTATTTCTATTGGCAAGCATGAAGCACGTTTGCCAGCTCGTGAGAAAATCAGCACCGAAGATTATGCTGTAGGTGATAGATTACGTTTCTATGTACTTTCAGTAGAGCACAACAGTCGTGGTACTGAGGTAGTCTTGTCTCGTAGTCATCCTAATTTTGTGCGTCGTCTCTTTGAATCAGAAGTGACAGAAATTGCTGATGGTACAGTAGAGATCAAAGGTCTCGCTCGTGAAGCTGGCCAAAGAACTAAGATTCTAGTTAGCAGCGCAGACCCTAAAGTCGATCCTGTAGGTGCCTGTGTGGGCTTACGTGGTATTCGTATTAGAGCTATCACTCGTGAATTAAATAATGAGCGCTTAGACATTATTCAATGGAGCGATGATATTGAGGAGTTGGTAGCAGAAGCTATTAAACCAGCTAACCCTATCACGATACGTATCAATGAAGCAGACCGCATTGTCGAAGTCACAGTGGCTGAAGAAGAGCTTAGTAAAGCCATTGGTCGTAGAGGGGTAAATGCTCGTTTAGCCTCACGTGTGATTGGTTGGGATATTCAAATTAGTGAAGATTTATCAGAACAAGAGAAGTTTGAATCTAAAATCACAGATGGTTCTTCTAAATTACACGAAATTCTTGAAATTAGTGATGAGCAGGCAGAAAAACTCTTTAGAGCAGGAGGTATTAGTCTTGATTTAGTGGTTCAAATGCCAGCAGAGTACATTTCTCAAGTCATTGAGATTACCGAAGAAGAAGCTACCTCTATTTTAGCCAAAGCTCAAGCAAACTTAACTGAAAACGCTTAAAATAAGTTTCTGAAAATTTGAAACTTATCCAATAAATATTATGATGGGAGACTCAACAAAAAAGCCTGCTAAAAAAGCAGCATTAAACCTTATAGACGAAAGTACAGTTTCTGATAAAGCGGCTCGTACAGCTAAAACTCAAGCTAAAGCTGATGCTGAGAAAAAAGCAGCTTTAGAAGAGGAAGCAACAAAGTCTGAGGAGATTGTTGAAGCTGATTCAGAAGAAAAAATTGCTGTAGACGGCAAAGTCGTTTCATTTAAATCTCCAATTATTGTTAGCGAATTAGCTGAAGCAATGGGCCTCAAAGCTTTTGAGGTGGTAGCCAAGCTGATTGAGTTTCAAATTTTTGCTAATGTTAATCAAGCGATAGATCCAGAGATCGCAGACAAAGTTTGCGAGGCTTTTGGTTATGTATTTGAACGCGAAAAACGTGAGAAAGGCGGTGGTGTCCACAAACCAGAGGAAGAAGAAAAAGCCCCAGAACTCATCGAAGAGGTTATCGAAGAAGACGCTCTAGAATTGCGTGCTCCTATTGTTACCTTTATGGGACATGTTGATCACGGTAAAACATCATTACTCGATCACATTCGTAAGGCTAAAGTCGCCGCAGGTGAAGCTGGAGGTATTACTCAGCATATTGGAGCCTACCAAGTAGACCACGAAGGTTCAGATATTACATTTTTAGATACTCCAGGTCACGCTATTTTTACTGCTATGCGTGCTCGTGGTGCAGATGTTACAGATATTATTGTAGTTGTAGTGGCTGCTGATGATGGTCTAATGCCTCAAACTATCGAAGCGATTAATCACGCCAAAGCAGCAGATAAACCTATGCTTGTGGCGATTAATAAATGCGACTTACCTGCTGCCGATCCAGCACGTGTTAAGACTCAATTGATGGAGCAAGGATTAGTGACTGTAGATTTTGGTGGAGATATTGAATCAGTTGAGGTTTCTGCTCACACAGGGCAAGGTGTTGATGATTTGCTCGAACTTATCAACTTACAAGCTGAAATTTTAGAGCTCAAATCAGATCCTAAGGCCAATGCTCGTGCTATCGTGATTGAGAGCCGTATTCATACTGGTAGAGGAGCGACAGCTTCCGTACTTGTTGAGTCAGGCACACTTAAAGTGGGGCAGAGTTTCATCTGTGGGCCTCACAATGGTAAGGTGCGTGGTATGATTAATGACAAAGGAGAAACTGTCAAAGTAGCTCTTCCAGGTACTCCTGTTGAATTATTAGGCTTTACTAATTTGCCAGAAGTAGGTCAGGAACTCGTTCAAATGAAAGATGAGCGTAGCGCCAAAAAACTCAGCGAGGAACGCATGTCAGAATCACGTGAAAGCAGATTAGGTCAAGCTCAAGAAAACCGTCTAGAAAACATCCTTAGTAGCATGCAAGAAGGAGGCAATGCTAAAGTAGTACTTCCTATTATCCTCAAAGGTGATGTGCAAGGCTCAGTAGGAGCTATCAAACATGCTCTAGAGGAAATCGAATCAGACAAGGTGGAAGTACGTTTCCTCCATGCAGCTGTAGGCTCTATTAATGAAGCTGATATCTTATTATCAAGCTCATCTCAAGCTGTGGTTCTTGGTTTTAATACCAAAGTAGAATCAAAAGCCATTAAAGCAGCCAAAGCAGAAGGAGTACAAATTAAACTTTATTCAGTCGTGTATGAACTCATTGACCAAGTCAAAGACGCCATGCTCGGACTGCTCGATCCAGAAACTCGTGAAACAGTCATTGGTCATGCTGAGGTTAAGCAAATCTTTAAGCTCAAGGGTAAAAACCGCGTAGCAGGTTGTGTCATCACCAATGGCAAAGTAGACCGCACCGCTCACGCTCGCGTACTCCGTGGAGGAACCCCAGTATTCGACGGTAAAATGTCAACACTAAGAAGGTTCAAAGACGAAGTCAAAGAAGTCAAACAAGGCATCGAATGTGGCATAAGACTAGGTGAGTTCAACGAGTATGAAGAGGGAGACATCATCGAATGTTATCTCCTAGAAAAACTCGAACAAACCCTTTAATTTGGCTCTTTTGGCAATTAAGCGACTTGCCTCATGCTGTCGTGGTGCTCGAGTAGGTTTTGTCTACACTCCGCTCCACGGTCATTCGTTAAGCCGCTTAATTATCCAAAATAACTCAAATTAAAGAAGCTGGTTTGCGTGCCACGATTCTCCAAATAAAATTTTTAGCTCAAAAATCTAACTATTTAAGATTTTAAACTAATTTTTAAGTTTTAGTGATTTTGGTCGAGTAGGTTTTATCTACACTGTGCTCCACGGTCATTCGTTAAGCCGCTTAATTATCCAAAATAACTCAAATTAAAGAAGCTGGTTTGCGCGCCACGATTCTCCAAATAAAATTTTCAGCTCAAAAATATAACTATTTACGGTTTTAAGCTATAACGTTTTTTTATTTAAAATAGCTCAAATTAAAGAATTAGAAGCGGAGATAAAAGTATCGCTTGAGGTTTAGGCTAGAAATTATCTATTTTTCAGCTATATTTTCTAGATTATGATGATGCATTTAGAACCTAAGCCTCCTATAGATAGGTTAGAGTTTTGGATTAGGTTTGTTTGTGCTTTTGTTGTAGGAGGCATAGCTTGTGCTTATGTTATTTTTAGGTATTGGGACACTGACTTAATCATATTACAGCTAGCAGTTTGGTTGATAAGCACAGTTGGAATAAGTATTTATGCGGCTAGAGTTGGTGATTACTTTTGGCAGGAGCTCGCAGAGTTTTTTGGTAGTACGAGGAATAGATGATGAGTGATATAAAACATAATTTCAGTAAGGGGGCGATTGAGGATGCTTCGTATATTCATGATTCTTTTACCAGTATTGCGCATAAGTATGAGCTGGTGAATACGGTGTTGAGTTTGGGTATGGATCGTTGGTGGCGTTGGGTGTCGACCAATAAGATGCTCGAGACTAAGCCTAATAATTGGTTAGATGTGGCTTCAGGTACTGGTGATGTGGCTGCTGAGATAGTGAGTAAGTCTCCTGACTTGGAGATGGTGGCTAGTGACTTTTGCCCAAAGATGCTGAGTTATGCGGCCAAAAAAGGATTGAACACACAGGTGGCTGATGCGATGAGTCTACCGTTTGAATCTCAGAGTTTTGATGGCGTGAGTGTGTCATTTGGCTTGCGTAATATGCCTGATTATAAATTAGCTTTACAAGAAATGCAGCGTGTATTACGCCCACAGCAATCACTCTTTATTTTAGATTTTTCTCTACCACGTCATAAGTTAGTGGCGAGATTGTATCGACTTTATTTACATCATGTATTGCCTAAGTTAGCTCATTTACTAACTGGGAATGGTGGAGCTTACAAATATCTAGCTGAGTCCATTGAGTCGTTTCCTTGCGGTGACGCTATGGTTGATTTGCTTAAGGAGGTAGGATTTAGCTCGGTGCAAGTCAGAGAGTTTTCACTAGGTACAGTTACCTTGTATCATGCACAGTTATAAGTCTAATTATCTAGAAAAACTGGCTCTGATTACTGACTACTTCTCAGCCTATGAGTTGTATTTAGGCGAGGTGACTCAACCTAAATTAGAAGCATGGGTTCAGCAGGAATTGGGTAACTGCAATGGCGATTGGCAACATTACGATTCGGTATTGCATGTGATTAGTGGCAATACTAATCATGCAGGTTTGCAGTCGGTGTTACGTGCGCTAATTGTAGGGGGGCAACATTATATTAAGCTACCTAGTCAAGGAGCCCAAGAGGTGGAGTCATGCTTGGTCAATCTACCAGAACAGCTCAAAAAAAACCTTAATTGGAGCAGAGAGTGGCAACCGCAATGGTTAGAGCAAGCGGATGTAGTCGTAGCCTATGGCTCTGATGAGACCATGCAGGACATTCAATCTCAATTAACAGATTCGCAAATTTTCATTGGGCATGGGCATAAGGTGGGAATGGCTTATGTGGATATGACTGCAAGTCAAGCTCTAGCCGATATAGCTCAAATAGCGCAAGACTTAGTCAAAGATGTGGTGGCTTTTAACCAGCAAGGGTGCCTTTCTTTGCAAGTGGTCTACGTGGATGGGTCAGTAGATATGAGGAGGTTATTAGCTCAAGCAGTGGCGAAGGAATTTGAGCAAGTGACGCAGGGACAACAACTTGCTGAATATATCGAATATGCTGTAACCCCTGATGAGTTGGCTCGTATTGCGTATGCTCGAGAGGCATTTGAGCTCAAAACTTTGCTTGAGAGTAGTGATTTTCAGCTATGGAAGTCAGAGTTAAATTCAGAAAAACCTGTGTGGACGGTAGCTATTGATGATTCTATGGCTGTTGAGCAACTGATGGGGAATTGCTGGTTGTGGGTGAAACCTTGGGGTGTAAGTGTAGAAAATCAATTAGATTTCTTAGAGCAAACCCAGTTGAACCCATCGCAATTATCAAGTCTAGCTATCTACCCATACAACAAGGAATATAGAGATAAACTAAACTATGCCTATTGGGATAGGCGTTCTCCTTTAGGCTATCTACAGCGACCTGATTTAGACTGGAAACAGGGAAACAGAGAAAATTTAGCAGATTTAATTAAAAAGTAGAGGGCATATTCTCTATATAAAACTTGTAAAATTTTTTATAATAGTTAATAAATATTAACTATTAGTATTACTTAAAAGATAAACGGTCTATAATGTCTATAAATCGCCTAGAGCTATTTGTTTTAATTTTGACTCTCTGTTTCTGTGGCTGTAGCCTAGATTTAGAGGTGGCTTCTGAGCGCGAATACATGTTACAGGCGCTTAAGTATCAAAAACAAATGGAGCAGCAGGATAAAGAGCCTGTGATAGCCCCGCTGGGTTTTTACGAGGTGCTGGCTCGAGTGCTTAAGTATAATTTAGATTATAAAACTCAATCAATGAGGCGTACTTATGCCTTTGCTCAATTTGAAGACTCGCAGATGGCTTTTTGGCCTAGTTTAAATTCTAGTGTTGATTTTAATAGTCGAGAAAACTTCTCAGGTAGTGTGAGTCAATCATTGATTACGGGCACAACTAGTTTAGCTGCGTCTACTTCTGCGCAACGTAATGTGTGGCAAGGAGAGCTAGATTTAAGTTGGGATATCTTAGATTTCGGCTTGTCTTATGCTCGAGCCAAACAATTAGGGAACCAGGTATTAATTGCACGTGAGGAAGAGCGCAAAGTGATTAATAATTTGATTAAAGAAGCTGTAGCCACTTATTGGGAAGCCTTGCTAGCGCAGCGCATGATGCCGCAACTCTTAGAAGTAGATCGTGAAGTCGCTAAATTACTTGATCAGTATAAAAAAATTAATGAACAAGGATTAAAAAACCCTAAAGAACTTTATCAATTACGTCGAGAGCTATTACTCACGGCGCGTCAGATTAAAAACTTACAACAGAGGCTTATCGGTGCAGAGATTAAGTTAGCTAGTCTAATGAATCTTAGTCCTAATACTCGCTATCAATTAGCAGAAAATGGATTGCCGACTATCTATAAGTTGGAAAATATGGATTTAGATGCTTTGACGTTATATGCATTGCAGTATAGGCCTGAAATGAGAGCCATAGTTTATCAAGAGAGAATCACTCAGCAGGAGAGAAAGGGAATTTTCCTTGAGATGCTGCCTAACCTTAAATTAACTGCCAGTAATACAGCCTCAAGTAATGCATTTTTAGTGAATCAAAGTTGGATGCAGAGCGGTATTAATACTAGCTGGAATTTATTTAATATTCTTAAAGCTCCTAAGAAATTAAAAACAGTTGAGCTTAAAAAATTGGTCGAATCTTATGAAGCGCAAGTCTTGGCTAGAGCTGTAAGCGCCCAAGTGCATATTAGTTTAGCTCGTGCTTTGCATGCTGAAGAATCATTAGGTATTGTGCTCGATTACAGCTCTAATCAAGACAAGCTTTATAAACAAGCAAACGCCGAGTTTGTCGGTGGCAAAATTAACAAACAAGAACTACTCAAAGAAAAACTAGATTTGCTAATCGCGAATTTAGAAAAAAATCAAAGTTATGCTGATTTTCAAAAAACTGAAGCGGTTTTACTAGAAACAGTTGGCCATGATTTGTTTCCAGAAAAAGACATAGTTGACGATTATAGTGTGCCAGAATTAGCTGACTTATTAAAAGTAAGTTGGAAGCACAAATTTAAAATACTGAATAATTCAACAAAATTATAAGTATCATCTAGCTTTATAAGTGCGGTTATAAATAAAACTACACTGTAAATATTGTAGACTCATCTAGAAATAGTTTGACGAGTCAGATTGTTTAGACTAGTTTGCGGACTCATTTAGTAAATATGAAACTTTTTGCAGTTAAAGAACAAGAATCAAGAGCCGCTCTCACACCTGTATCCGCTAAGAAATTTATTGATAAAGGTATCGAGGTAGCTATAGAATCAGGCTTGGGAGAACAGAGTAGTTTTCCTGATACAGCCTACACTCAGGTGGGTGCAACTATTCAGTCTAGAGAGGAAGGCATCAAAATTGCTGATATAGTGATCAGAGTTTTAGCACCAAGTGTGGATGAAGTATCCTTAATGAAAAAAGGTGCCTGGCATGTAAGTCTCCTCAACCCTTGGGCGAATGCAGATGTCTTAGCAGCTTTGGCACAACAAGGGATAAATGCTGTTAGTTTGGAGATGATGCCACGTACGACGTTGGCTCAGAAAATGGATGTGATTAGCTCACAAGCTAATTTAGCTGGTTATATGTCAGTAGTAAAAGCCACTGATTATTTTTCAGGAATTTTACCAATGATGATGACCCCAGCAGGAACGCTGTCTCCAGCTAAAGTTTTTGTCTTAGGTATTGGGGTTGCTGGTTTGCAAGCGATTGCTACAGCTAAACGACTCGGAGCTAGAGTCACTGCTTTTGATGTGCGTGAAGAAGCCTTGGAACAAGCTGAGTCACTCGGAGCTAAAGCTCTACGTATTGATTTAGGGGAAACAGGATCTACTGACCAAGGTTACGCTAAGCAACTCACTCCAGAGCAAATTGCTAAGCAACAAGAGGCTCAAGCCGCTGTTTGTATAGATTCAGATATTGTGATTACCACAGCCAAAGTCTTTGGCCGCAAACCACCTATTCTTATTAAAAAAGAAGTGGTGGCTCAAATGAAAGCTGGCTCAGTCATTGCTGATTTAGCAGCAGAAGGAGGCGGTAATGTCGAAGGTGTCGTGGCTGATGAGGTTGTCACGACAGAAAATGGTGTGACCTTACTGGGTTACCATAAATTTGAAAACTTTGTCTCTCGAGATGCAAGCTCTATGTTTGCTAGTAATATCGAGCATTTCTTCAACCATTTTTGGGACAAAGAAACGAGCACATGGTTGGCAAACACACAAATTCAATTACAGTCTGAAGAGCAGGATGATATCCTCAAGGGCTGTCTTATAACAACTGGTGGTGCTATTGTACACGAGCAGTTTAAAGCTTAATTCATCATTCTTTTTATTTATTAGTTATGTCTATTTATTTATTACTTGTTTTTACTTTGGCTGCATTTTTGGGTTTCGAACTCATTGCTAAAGTTCCTTCTCAATTACACACGCCACTCATGTCAGGCTCTAATGCCATTAGTGGGATTACACTTGTTGGAGCTCTGTTTGCTACAGGCTCAATAGAGGGCTGGGGCGGATCTTATGCGACTTGGTTAGGTCTTGCGGCTGTTATTTTGGCCACTATTAATGTGGTTGGCGGCTATTTAGTCACTGATAGAATGTTGGGGATGTTCAAAAAGAAGGACAGCTAAGTGAGTCAGCATTTTTAATTTTAATTATATCATTTATTATGAATCAGTGGATTGAGATAGTGTATGTTGTGGCTTCGGTCATGTTCATTTTGGGTATCAAAATGATGGGTAATGCTGATACAGCTAGAAAAGGTAACCTATTGTCAGCATGGGCAATGTTATTAGCTGTAGTAGTCACCTTGTGGAATCAGGAAGTGATTTCCTTTGGTTGGATAGCTGTAGGTATCTTTATAGGTGCAGTGATCGGTGTTGTGGCTGCTAAGCGTGTCGCATTAACCGAAATGCCAGAGCTAGTAGCTCTATTTAACGGATTTGGAGGTCTTGCCAGTTTACTTGTAGGTTGGGCAGAGGTCAAAAGCACAGGTAATTTAACTAGCCTTGCTTCCATCTCTATTTTGCTCACTGTCTGGATTGGCTCAGTAACCTTCATTGGTTCAAAAGTAGCCTATTTAAAGCTTTCAGGTAAAATGCCAGGCCGTTCTATAGCTTTTCCTGGGATGAAGTGGCTCAATATATTTATCGCATTGGCTATTATTGCAAGTGGTGTTATTTGGATGACAATGGGTATTGGAATCGCTTTTTATATCACTCTTGGTCTAGCGCTTATTTTAGGTTTCTTGGCTGTTATCCCTATTGGTGGTGGAGACATGCCAGTTGTGATTTCCTTGCTTAATAGTTGCTCAGGTCTTGCCGCTTGTGCTGCTGGTTTTGTGATTGTGAATAACGTGCTTATTGTGGCAGGTTGTTTAGTTGGAACGAGCGGACTTATCCTTACCGTAATTATGTGTAAGGCAATGAACCGTACGTTATCCAATGTATTATTCGGTGGATTTAGCGTAGCTTCAAGTAAAACAGGAGCTATTGTAGAAGGTGAAATGAAAGGTATCACACCTGAAGACGCTTATTATGTTTTAGAAGCAGCTCAGCAGGTGGTGGTTGTTCCAGGTTATGGCATGGCAGTAGCACAAGCTCAGCATGCCGCTAAAGAGTTAGGAGAAATTTTGGAAGCCAATGGTACCGAAGTTAGGTACTGTATTCATCCTGTAGCAGGTAGAATGCCAGGCCACATGAACGTCTTGCTTGCAGAAGCCGATGTGCCGTATGAACAACTCCATGAAATGGACGATGTCAACCCAACTATGGAAATGGTAGATGTGGCGATTGTGATTGGAGCTAATGATGTGGTTAACCCATCAGCTGCTGATGATGAAACAAGCCCTATTTATGGTATGCCTATTATCAATACTCACGAAGCCAAAACTGTGTTTGTCTTAAAACGTGGTAAAGGAGCTGGTTTCTCAGGTCTTGAAAATTCACTTTTTTTCAGAGAAAACACTCGTATGATTTACGGTGATGCTAAAGCTACATTGACAGCACTCATTGCTGCTTTTAAAGGTTAATTAGTATCCTTTACATCATAAAAAAGCCCTCTAGCTAATCAACTAGAGGGCTTTTTTCTTTTTAATAGTATCTTTAAACTAGGTTTATAAATATTTTTTTGCTAATAACCTAGACTAGTTTCGTTATCTACATATGTTGAAAACCTTTTTTATTATTTTTTGGGCTATTATTACGGCTGCTTATTCTGTAGTGACAGCTCAAAGTCGTTATGAATGGCACACACAGGGCGACACTGTAGCTGCAGGTACTCAGTATGAGTTGATTTTAGAGATTGAGCATCAACCTACCTTTCATAGTTACTATGTGAACCCAGGAGCTGTAGGTAGACCTCTAGCGGTTAAATGGGAATTACCTCAAGGGGTGACCGTAGAGCCACAGAAATGGCCCACCCCTAAGCGTTGGGAGCAGTTTGGGATGATGAATTATGGTTATGAAGGCCGCCAGTTATTTATCTATACTCTTAATATTCCAGCCGATTATTCAGCAGAGAATTTAGCAATCAAAGGTGGTGCTCGCTGGCAGGTCTGTGATGATCAGAGCTGCGTTTTTGAACCGATGAGCCGTCAGGGATTTATCATTGAGAAAAACCTCAGTATCGTCAACCCTAGTGAAGTGGTGGTTGATGAGAGCTTTCAATCGCTCAAGCAACAAGCTGTCAAAAAGTTACCACTCGAACCAGCAGATATTAAGCTCGATGAAATCAAGGTTGCAGATCAGCAGGCAACACTAGTCATTGCAACTAATCAGAAAATAGCTAAAAATTTAGCATCAGTTGAGTTGTATGAGGCGGCTAATTGGGTAGATGCTCAGCAAGCGATTGAGGTGAGTCAGGCAGAACAAGGCTGGCAAATTATAGCGCCGATCAAAGAGGGGGCTATAGCTCCGTCTCAATTCGAAGCTATCTTGGTGAGTGACGAGTTGAAAGAAGGAGTACTATTGCAATACCAATTATCTTCTGAAGTTGCTGCACCAGCTAACGAAATCAAAGAGGAAAACAATACGGCAGAGAGTGACTCCGTAAATTTTAATGAAATAAAAGCAATCGCTGCTCAAGCTTACGATGCTCAACAGCCGATTAATTTTGTACCGTTACTGGCTTCATCTAATGAAGTAACAGGAGGTATCCAAGCGTGGCTACTTATTTTTGTGGCAGGTTTGATTCTCAATCTTATGCCCTGTGTTTTCCCTATTTTGAGCCTTAAGGTTATGGGATTTGTCGATCAGGCAGGTGAGTCTAAATCTAAGATTCGTGCTCATGGGTTGACATTTACCTTGGGAGTCCTTTTGTCGATGTGGGTATTGGCTATTATTGTGGCTTCTTTAGGAAGTAACTTTAGTTGGGGGCAACAATTATCTGAGCCTATCGTTGTCGCTGTTTTGATTATTTTATTTGCCTTATTAGGACTGAATTTAATGGGTCTATTTGAGATGGGGGTCAAATTAACTAGCTTAGGAGCTAAACAGCAATCTAAGTCTGGTTATGCAGGGTCTTTCTTTTCTGGGGTTCTTATGACCTTGGTGGCGACACCTTGTAGTGGTCCATTCTTGGGGCCATTGATGGCGTATGCCTTAGGTCAGCCTATGTTGTCCTTGCTTGGTTTGTTTGGTATGTTTGCCTTAGGTATTGCGGCTCCTTATCTATGGTTTTCTATTTTCCCAGGGCATCTCAATTTTATGCCTAGACCGGGTAAATGGATGCTACACTTTAAGCACATACTCAGTGTAGGTATGTGGGGGGCGGTGATTTTCTTTGCTTGGACCTTCTGGAAGCTTACAGGTAATAGTGGCTTGATATATCTTGTTATAGCGATAGTAGCACTATCCGTTTTGGCATGGTACTATGGAAAGTCTCAAATAGGTAAATTTAAAATGCCTCAAAGTGCTTTAGTTATAGTTATTTTAGCAAGTATAACGCTAGGTCTTAGTTATTGGGCGAGCTTGCAAGAACCAGCATTAAAAGTAGTAGAGACGCCTCAGCCAGTCAGCCAAGGTGAGCTACAGTGGGAGCCTTGGTACCCGGGTAAAATAGAACAAATACAGCAAGAGAAACCTCAAATTATATGGGTGGATTATACGGCTACTTGGTGTGCGACTTGCCAATTTAATAAACAACGTATCTTTAACGATGAATCTGTTATTCAATGGATTAAGCAAAATGATGTAAGACTAATCAAAGTCGATATGACTGCAGGTGATGAGGCAACAAGCCAAGACTTATACCGTATCGGTGGACGCAAGAGTATCCCTGTCAATTTGGTATACCCACTGGATTCATCAAAGCCTGCTATACTCATGGAAGGGCTTATTTCTCCTGCCAATGCATTGGAGGCATTAAAAAAATCAAAATAAACATATAAAAATCTTTTAAATTGAATTAATATTCTTATATTTGCATCATGAAAAATCACTTTATACTCATCTGTTGTTTGTCATTTTTATCTTTAGCTATGGCTACTCACCCTAATGTGATTTTAGTCATTACGGATGATCAGGGATATGGAGATCTAGCTTGCCATGGTAATGAAATTATCAAAACACCTTCCCTTGATAAACTGCATTCAGAGAGCTTAAGGTTCACAGACTTTCATGTGAGTTCAACCTGTGCACCGACTAGAGGAGCCTTAATGAGTGGGCATTGGACAAATCGTGCTGGACCATGGCAT
>Ga0209533_1001665_pt1 | contig 20776 bp, 17 predicted proteins | sample COG_04_FD_184748 | JGI IMG/M metagenome (GOLD analysis project Ga0209533, IMG submission 184748) | Pelagic Microbial community sample from North Sea - COGITO 998_met_04 (SPAdes) (version 2) | ecosystem: Environmental > Aquatic > Marine > Neritic zone/Coastal water | place: Helgoland, sampling...
TACCTGCTTTTGCATCAAAAATTGAAGTTCTTGTATCTCCAACAAAATCTTGAGAAACCACTAAATCTTCAGTATATCCTAAAACACCAACCATTGGTCCGCTTTCTGAAGCAGATTTCATTGCTGCACAAATTTCTTCATATGTTGCTGCTTTCTCTAACTTTACCGTTAAGTCAACTACAGAAACATCCATTGTTGGAACGCGGAAAGCCATTCCTGTTAATTTCCCATTCAATGCTGGAATTACTTTTCCAACTGCTTTTGCAGCTCCAGTAGAAGAAGGAATAATATTATGAATAGCAGATCTACCACCTCTCCAATCTTTCATAGAAGGACCATCAACAGTTTTTTGAGTTGCAGTTGCGGCATGAACAGTCGTCATTAAACCTTCTACAATTCCAAAATTATCATTTAGTATTTTTGAAATTGGCGCTAAACAGTTTGTTGTACAAGATGCATTAGAAAAAATCTTTTGATCTGCTTTTAACTCTGTATTATTGACTCCCATTACAAACATTGGAGTATCATCTTTAGAAGGTGCAGACAAAACTACTTTCTTAGCTCCTGCCTCTAAATGCTTTCCAGCTGTTTCTTCTGTTAAAAAGAAACCTGTAGATTCAATCACATACTCAGCTCCTACTTCATTCCATTTTAAGTTTGCAGGATCTCTTTCTGCAGTAATTCTGATCGCATTTCCGTTGACAACTAGTTTTCCATCTTTTACCTCTACATCACCGTCAAACTTTCCGTGAACAGAATCATACTTTAACATGTAAGCTAAATAATCTACGTCTAATAAATCATTGATGGCTACAATTTGTACATTTGGTCTACCTACAGCAGATCTAAATGCTAATCTTCCTATTCTTCCAAATCCGTTAATTCCTACTTTAATCATTCTAACTATTTTTAATTTTTATTTTTTATGTGGACATTATTTCAGCAACTCTTAAGAGTTCTTTATTAATTTCATGTCCTCCTGTAATTGCTTCTTCTAAATCTGTTGCGGCCACCTTGTTATCTAATAAACCAACCATTAAATTGGATTTATTATCTAATAAAAGCTCTACTGCTTTCACACCTAATCTAGAGGCTAAAACTCGATCAAAACAAGAAGGGCTTCCACCTCTTTGCATATGACCTAACACAGATACTCTAACATCGTATTCTGGTAAATTCTCCTCAACGTATTCTGCCAATTCAAAAACATTTTTTCCTGTTTTATCACCTTCAGCTACGACAACAATACTCGATGATTTTCCTGATTTCCTACTTCTTTCTAGAGAATCTAATAAACGATCTAGTCCAATATCTTCTTCAGGAATTAAAATTTCTTCTGCTCCTGCTCCTATTCCTGCATTTAATGCTATAAATCCAGCATCACGTCCCATCACTTCAATAAAAAATAATCTATTGTGAGATGATGCAGTATCTCTAATTTTATCAATTGCTTCTACCGTAGTATTTAATGCAGTATCGTACCCTAAAGTATGTGAAGTTCCGAAAATGTCGTTATCAATTGTTCCAGGAATCCCAATAATTGGAAAATTGTACTCTTTATTAAATACAACACCTCCTGTAAAGGTTCCATCTCCACCGATTAGGACAAGTCCATCAATATTATTTTTGATTAAATTATCGTAAGCTTTTTTACGACCTTCGGGAGTCATAAATTCTTTTGATCGTGCAGATTTTAAAAACGTCCCTCCTCTATTGATAATCCCTTTAACGCTTCTTGCATCTAGAGAGATGAAATTGTCTTCAATCATCCCTTGATATCCACGATAGATACCAAAACATTCTATTTTGTAATAGGCACAAGTTCTTACTACAGATCTTATTGCAGCGTTCATTCCAGGAGAATCTCCTCCAGAAGTCATTACACCAATTTTCTTAATTTTCTTCATATATATTATAGTGTAAAATTAACGATTTAAAGTGAGTATTAATAAAAAAAAAAACGAAATCGATTTCGATTAAACTTAGCTAAAAATAGTAACTTACAAGGAAGTATCCTATCTCTTAACCTAGAAGTTATACTGATTAAAAATGATTGACTATTTTAGGACTCTAAAACATAATTCATGAATCTTCAAACAATAGATTATAGCATTATTATAGGATTCTTTATTCTTTCATTAGCCATTGGTATTTGGGTCTCTAAATCATCTGGTAAAAACACCAAAGAATATTTTTTATCTGGAAGAAATATGCCTTGGTGGCTTTTAGGTGTTTCTATGGTTGCCACTACATTTGCTGCTGATACACCTGGTTTGGTTACAGAACTTGTACGATTGGATGGTGTTTCTGGAAACTGGGTTTGGTGGGCTTTTCTATTAACAGGAATGTTAACTGTAGTTTTCTACGCTAAATTATGGAGAAAATCAGGGATTACAACGGATTTAGAATTTTATGAACTTAGATATTCTGGAAAAGTGGCGGGATTCTTAAGAGGTTTTAGAGCCATCTATTTAGGGGTGATTTTTAATATCATTACGATGGCAGGTGTTTGCTTAGCTGGTGCCAAAATCGCAAATATTTTACTAGGAATTTCACAGGGAGAAACCTTATTATACTCGTCAATTATAGTCGTTATCTATTCTTCTTTAGGTGGATTAAAAGGTGTGTTGATTACAGATTTTGTGCAATTTATTATCGCTATGGTTGGATCTATATGGGCAACTATTTATATTCTAGATCTTCCTGAAATTGGCGGACTAACAAATTTACTAACACATGAAAATGTAATTGGACAATTAGATTTACTACCCGATTTTTCAAATAAAGAAGCTTTGATTACATTATTTATAATTCCGATTGCAGTGCAATGGTGGAGTACTTGGTATCCTGGCGCAGAACCTGGAGGTGGAGGTTATATTGCACAAAGAATGTTAGCAGCAAAAGATGAAAAAAATGCAACTTGGGCAACGTTATTTTTCAATTTTGCACATTATGCTTTACGCCCATGGCCTTGGATTTTAGTTGGTTTAGCATCCTTGATTATTTTTCCAAACTTAACAGATTTAAATACTGCTTTTCCAGATTTAGCGGTTGACATGCAAGGACATGATGTTGCCTATGCAGCCATGATGACCTATTTACCAGCAGGATTATTAGGAATTGTTTTAACATCATTAATCGCTGCATTTATGAGTACCATTTCTACACAATTAAATTGGGGAAGTTCTTATGTTGTCAATGATTTTTATGGACGTTTTATCAACCCTGAGGCTACTGAGAGACAAAAAGTAGTAGTAGGTAAAATCTCTGTTGTATTACTAATGTTATGCGCCGCTTTATTTTCATTTTATCTTACGTCCGCTAAAGATGTTTTTGACTTATTACTTCAAATTGGTGCCGGAACTGGATTACTCTTTATTTTACGTTGGTTTTGGGATCGAATTAATCCTTATAGTGAAATTGCTGCGATGGCTATTTCTTTTATTATCGCCGTGACCTTCTTTATCGATAAGAAAGCAGAATTGAGATTATTTGATGGTCTGGTTGGATATGAGAAATTAATTCTTGGCGTAGTAATTACAACGATTGGTTGGGTTTTAGTAACCTTTCTAACAAAACCTAGTGATCAAAAAACAATAGAAACCTTTCAAACTATTATTTTTGATAATGAAAGTAAATTTAAAAATGTAGGGAGTAAAATTCTTGCCTTTGTCTTAGGGATTACTGGTGTTTACAGTTTCTTGTTTGCAACTGGAAATTGGATTTATGGAAAAACAAATCTAGCCATAGGACTAAGTGTTTTGACAGTAATTTGTGTTTTTGGACTGCAAAGACTTTGGAAGAGAATATCTTAAAGTTAACAGGTATTAATCTTTAGTTTTTTTCTTAAAATTAAAGAGCCCTTTATGCAATGAAGTGATTGAATCTTTCTTTTTAATCACTTTTTTCTTTTTATCTTTTTTCTTTAATCCTAACTTTTTTAATAGTTCAGAAAGTGAATTAAAGTTTACTTGGTAAGACAATCCAATACCTTGAGTATATCCTTCTTCTTGAGCTGAATACTGAATTTCATTTTGTCTGTTGAAAATAACTCCTCTAAAGTTCCCAGCCTCATTTAAAAGGATCTCAACTTTCACTTCACCTACAACACTAGATTGTGTTTGCGCCCCAACAGGAACTCCCACTTTACCATTTACAATCACATTTTTACTTAATTGAGTTGTTAGAGATACATCAAATTGACTGTCTGTATTTAAGTTGTCTTGTATGTTCTGTTGCTCACCATTGGTATATCCTAAATCTAATCGGACTTTATTGCTACTAATAATATCTGACAGAATTGATCCTATCGCATTGGATGTAGTACCTGTTATTAAATCACTTCCGTTAATATTCCCTCCATTTGGGCTTGCAAAAGTACCTGCGGCTAATAAGGTTAAAAATTGACGCATTTTTGAGTTCACATCATTGTCGTTCAAGACAAAATCTAGTTCAGATGCAATCGTAGAGTTTGAATTTTGTATCGAAATGTCAAATTCTTGTTTCGAGTTAAATAAACTTCCAGAAATCTTAGTAATTAAATCTACTGGAATTTTTCTATTGGTATTAAAATTCTCTAACAGTACTGCAGGGTTAGCATTGGTAGTATACACTGCTGTTACATTTAAATTGGCTTCATACGGATTTCCACTCCAAGAAATAGTACCACCTTTTAAGATATTAAATGGTTTATTAATAATACCTCCATATCTAAAATTATAGATTCCATTATCAATCTTATAATCTCCAAACATATTAAATTTACCACGCGTATTAATTTCAATTCGCAAATCACCCGTACCTCTACCGCTTAACTCACTTCCATTAACTTCATCAATAACTACTTGTGCTCTTGCATCTTTGGTAACTTCTAAATCAATGTTTAGTGACACACCTTCTATGGCATCTATGGCTAATTTTTCTTGAAGTTCTTTTAAGGTTTTTTCTGATTTAAAGTGAATCAATCTATAATTATCAATAGAAGCAATATCTTTTAAAGGAATTACAAAGTTGGTATTAGGCATTGTCTTGGCGTTCACATCAATAGTAATATTGTTTGTTAAACCAGTAACACTAGCTTTTCCGCTAATAAAACCTGTTCCGTAATACAATGCTTCATCAGAATCTTTAGTATCTAAAACTAATAAATTAGGTGTAGAAATATTGATATCTAAAGCCCATTTATCAAAATTTTGGTGTGTAATACTTCCATCTAAAACTCCTCTTGTTAGGTGTTTAGAATCTTGTAAATTTATTTTATCAAACATAAAAGATTGACCATTTAATCCAACAGTTGCGTCACCTTCAAAATTATAATCAACATTTAAATAAGGAAATTGAAGACCAGCATTTTTTAATACCATACTTCCATTCATTTCAGGGTTTCCTAAAAAACCTGTCAGCTTAAAATCTCCGTTTGCAGTTCCTCTAACTTTTGATAAAACATCTTCTCCTAGCGGACCAAAAGCGTTTAATTCAAATTCTTCTAGAAATACTGATAAATCAACAATTGGTCTCGTATTTGAAAAATCTAAAGAACCTAAAGCTGAAATGCTTTTTACTCGTTCTCGCTCAAGTGACATGACTACATTATACTTTTCGTACGAGCTTTCTCCTTCAACATTTAAGAACAAATCTCCTTGTTTATAATTATTTATATGAAAGTTTTTGACTGTTAGATTTCCCTTAGGACTGTAAACTCCTTCTTTTTGAGAAATATTAATGGTTCCATCTAACTTTCCTCTTAGTTTTAGACTATCAATTTCTGGTAAGAAACTTTTTAAATAGACTTGCTTAAAATCAGCTTCTAGTTCTTTGTAAGTAGAATCTCTTAAAATCCCTTTGAAATTAATTTCTTGTTCTTTTGATTTTAACTTAAAAGGAGAAAAAACATACTCATCCTTTTTTAGATCAAAAACTAGCTTATTTTCTGAATTATTTTCAGGGTTTAAATCCCAAATATTTCCTTTAAAATTAAACGTAGATTTCTCAATTCCAACAACAGATTTTTTTTCTTTATTGATGGTATAATAAAAATCTAAATTAAATTTCTCTTCTTCTAAATCACCTCCTGCAAAAGCCGACTTAAAGAACAATGTATCGTTTATTGTTTTGTTAAATAGCAATAATTTTGACAATTTATAATGAGGAGTTTCAATACTTTTTGCTCGTAAAGAGGTATCGTATAAATTTCTTTTATTGTCGGTATCTAAGAATAATGAGTCAATCACAATACCATAGGCTATAATCTGAGGTGAGGATATTTTTAATTTTAACTGATTTTTATCTGCTTTGATATTCCCTTTAATAATGGTATTTGGGGCTACAGAAACTTTAGGAAAAAAAACGTCAATAATTTGATTATAAATTACAAAATCAAATTTTAAAAATTGATGTGGCTCAACTTTAAAAGGATTATAGTTTGAGTAAATACTCCCTAATGCATTTTGTGTTAAAGGAACAAGTTCTCCAAATTTAAAATCACCAATGAGTTCTCCTTTGACAATATCTTCAGAATCGACTCTAATATTTCTAATACCTTCATTTAAAGTAGAAAAAATTAAAAATTGCTTAAAAGGATAGGTGTCTTTTTCATTTCTATATTCAATATTTTTAAAGTTAGCTATCCCTACAATATTATCGAGTTGATTCCCTTTTAAATCTAAGTCTATGATTCCTTTTAGTTCAGAAATACTATCTCTATTGTATAATTTTAAAGCCTTTAAATCTGCATAATTAACAATTGCTTTAAAATCGAATTTATTCACTTCTTCAGATAAATCTGCTAAGCCTTCAAAAGAGCCTTTTAAGTTGATATCGTTAGATTCTAATTTCCCATCAAACAAATTGTTTTCATACAAACCATTGACGGTTATGTTTTGATAATTATATCCGCTAAATTCTATTTGAGATACATTTCCAATTAACTTTGTGCTGATATTTTCTATTCTAAATCCTTTTCCATCTACTTCACCTTTAAAAGAAATTTTACCAACTAAAGGGTCGTTAAAAAACTTTTCTAAATCAAATCTTAATAATTCAACTTCACCTTTGTAAGCAGCGTCGTCAATACTTGCAAAATCTCTTAATTCTAAATCTGTAATTACCTCTCCTATTTCAGATTCAATTTCTAAAGTAGCTTCAATATTTTTTGGTGTGATTTTGGTAAATCCTGTTACTGAGAATTTACCTAGCTTTTTAAATTCAGTTGGTAAGGTTTTTCCTAAGAGATTTGGTAAAATACTTTTTAGTTTATCATAATCTGCAGAAACATCTTCTAAGTTAGCCGTTAAGAAAAACTCTTCTTGCTTTATCGCATTTATAAAATTAAAATCTCCATAAATTCTGATGCCTTTATCTGAATTTAATTGCAAGTTTTTAAGTGAAAAATTATTTAAAGATCCTTTTAAATCACCATCAAATCTCAAAATATCATCACTACTAATTTCACCATATAATTTCTTCAAATCAAATGTTGACAAATGACTTTCCTTAAAAACTGCATTCAAATTAACTAATTCATTAAACTCACTTAAGTTTTTTCTATCATAATTGAATTCCATTTCTGCTCTAATGGTAGATGTTTGCGTTTGAATCGTACTATTATAAAACTGCATTTGAGATTTTGTATACTTAAAATCTGTAGTAAGATTAGTGATGTCAATTCCTCTATTATCAGTAAAATAGAGCCCTCTAATTTTTAAACCAACATTAGGCCCTACTATAGAAAAATCTTGTAAACTTCCGCCTCCATTGTAGGCTGCAAAATCTAATGGAACTTTATTGTTTTCATTAATCTGTTTATAGTTTAAATCTTCTAAATAAATATTAGAACTTCTTAACTCAAAAGGATTGGAAGTTGAATCTCTGGGGTTATCGTCTTCAAATTTTTCTATAAAAATGCTAAGATTGTCTGTTTTCTCATCTTTATAATTCTTAAGATAAACATGCACACCTTTAAATGAAGTACTACTTAACTGAACATTATTATCTAAAATTCGTTTTACATTTAAAAGTGAAGTTCTTAATCTATCAACAAAAATAAGGGTATCTTGATGATGATCTCTAATTTCTACACCTCTTAAGGATACAGAACCTAGCAAAGAAAGGTCTACCTTTTTAATTACTAGATTAGTCCCGTAATCTTCATTAAGATCCTCCGTTACAATTTTAGCAAGTCTTGTTTGTACAGCTGGTATAGAAAAAATGATGACTAGAAATATCAGGAATAGCACAAAGTACTTTATCCATTTTAACAATATTTTCCCCGCCTTTTTGATACCTTTTTTGATTATGAGATGTTGTTCTCAGAAAGTAACGCAAAAATAGTTCCTTTCTATACAAAGAACGATAAAATTAACAAACTATTAAATTTCTCATTTAAAAAAGAAAGAGACAATTTTTTAATAGTTAATTTTGTCAATCAAATTATGGACTCGAAAAAAATATACATCCTAGGAATTGAATCATCTTGTGATGATACCAGTGCAGCTGTTATTTGTGATGGAAAAGTCTTAAGTAATATCGTTGCTAATCAAGAAATACACGCTAAATACGGTGGTGTTGTTCCAGAATTAGCATCAAGAGCACATCAACAAAATATTGTTCCTGTGGTACAACAAGCTATAGAACAAGCAGGAATAACAAAAGAAGATTTAAATGCAATTTGTTTTACTAAAGGACCCGGTTTAATGGGGTCTTTGTTAGTAGGAACATCTTTTGCAAAATCTTTAGCTTTAGGTTTACAAATTCCACTGATTGATGTTAACCACATGCAAGGTCATATTTTAGCACATTTCATTATAGAAGAAAATACGCCTATTCCTCCATTTCCTTTTGTTTGTTTGACCATTAGTGGCGGACATACACAAATTGTAAAAGTTTCTAATCATTTTGAGTTGGAAATTTTAGGAGAAACTATTGATGATGCGGTTGGTGAAGCATTTGATAAATCTGCTAAAATTTTAGGATTGCCTTATCCTGGCGGACCTTTAGTTGATAAATATGCGCAATTAGGAAACCCAAAAACCTTTTCATTTACCAAGCCAAAAGTGGGCGATTTAGATTTTAGTTTTAGTGGTTTAAAAACTGGAATTCTTTATTTCATTCAGAAGCAAGTAAAAGAGAATCCGAATTTCATAGAAGAAAACCTAAACGATATTTGTGCTTCTATTCAACATACTATTATTGAAATCTTAATGGATAAATTAAAGAATTCGGTAAAACAAACGGGTATTAAGCATATTGCGATTGCAGGTGGAGTTTCAGCAAATTCTGAAATAAGAAAACGACTACAGTTAGCTCAAGAACATTGGGGATGGACGACTTATATTCCTAAATTTCAATATACTACAGACAACGCAGCAATGATTGCTATTACAGGATATTTAAAATATTTAAATAACGATTATGCCGATATTTCAGTAAAAGCCGAAGCTCGTTTAAAAGTCACTGAATAATATTAATCATAAAAAAAAGCGAACTCGAAAGTTCACTTTTCTTATACTGATTTAAGTTGATTTTATTTCACTGTTTTAATAGAACACCCAATTGCTCTAGTATACGTAACTTCTGGTTTTTTACCCGCCAATAAATTATCTACTGCATTTTCCACAAACTTTTTTGTTACAGCATCAGGATTTCTAGAACTGTCATCGATAGCTCCTATGTATTCTACAATATTTTTCGCTCCCTCTTTTCTAATCACGTAAACATGTGGTGTTTTGGTAGCTCCATAAAGTGGATATACCTTTTGCCCCTTATCTACTAAATAAGGAAACGTAAATCCTTTCTCTTCGGCTCTTACTTTCATATCTGCCATATCATCACCTTCAATAGCTTTAGGGTCGTTTGGATTGATTGCAATTACTGGATACCCTTTAGCCTTATACTTTTTATCTAATGCAATAATTCTATCTTCATTGGCAACAGAGTAAGGACAGGTATTACAAGTAAAAATGATGATAAATCCTTTGGCTTCTGAATAATTAGCCATAGAGACCATTTTCCCATCGATGTTTTCTAATTTAAAATCTGCGGCGTCATCACCAACTTGATATCCTTTATCAGGATTAATTGTAAATGCAGTTGCTATGATAAGCACAATAATTACAAGAAATGATTTCATTGTTGTTTTCATAATTTATGATTTAAGAAATGATTGAACTTCTTTTTGTAATTCTTCTTCTGTAAAAGATTGTTCGTAAAATTTGCGTTTGTTTTTATTATAAATGATTGTTGCAGGAATAGCTCCAGACCAATTTTTATCAATTTTAGGAATCCAAACCTGTTCGTTAAAATCATCAAAATGAATGACTTGAGATTGTATTTTCTTTTTGTTGACAAATGAAATTAATCGTTTTTCTTTTTGCTTAGGAAAATCTAAACTGACTAAAATTACCTCAACATCTTTGTATTCTTGATTAATTCTTTCAAAATATGGCAATTCTTTTACACATGGCAAACACCATGTCGCCCAGAAATTAATCACATAGGTTTTATCATCCTTCTTATTAAAAATGGGTTCTAACCCTTCATAATTTACGGTGGGTATATCTTCAAGTGTAACTTCTATAAATGTTTGATTTGTAGTTGCTGTTTTTTTGACTTCTACATGTTCGTTTTTACAAGAACTAAGTATAAGAATAAGACACAAAAAAAATAGAAAATTCCTCATAATTGTTAAAAGTACAACATAAGAAACTTTCTATTTATATTATTAACGAATTCTTAACGAGTATTGACTACCCAAACAATTCATTCAAAACCTTTGCTAAACGAAGTCCGCCTTTTTGTAATTGCGTTTTTACAGTAGCAAAATTTTCATACATATATCTGTAACTTAAATTCTCATCAACTTTTGCAGACTCGTATACTTTCATGGTAAGAAATCTAGTTTCATTTACCCAGTCTAAAACAGTTCCTTCTTGAATCGCCTTTCTCTGATTCTTTGAAAACTTATTCAAGTTTGAACTTAATTCAGTGTAGGTCATATTGTAAGACTCAATCATTTTTGTATCCCAAACAGAATGCAAATTTGTATTTCCTCTAAACCATTGTACCTTAATATTATTACCTCCTCTATCTTCTGATCTTCCAATGTGCAATGGTTGATGTAAATCTCCTAGTAAATGAACTAACAACTTTACATAAAATATTTTTTCTTCTTTACTAGCATCAGGATTAGAAATAACTTCTTGACATTTTTTTATTCCTTGAATTAAATCTCCTTTTGGATTCTTCTCTGAAGTTTCATAAGATTCCCCATCTTTAAAATTCACATAATGCCAAGTACCAAATTCTCTGTACTTTTTATCAGATTTTATTTCATCTGCATAGGTAGAAATAATAGCCAAACCTTCTCCGTTCAACAATTTCTCTATGTTTCTCTTTGCTTTATTTGTTAAATGACTATAGGCTATTTCTCCAACAACTCTATGTCCCGTTTGCCCCCAAATAGCAGTATTTCCTGTCGCGTAAGTAGAAATACTTATGAATAGAAAGAGGATTACTAATTTATATTTCATGATTCTGTATAATTGATATTATTTCTGCTAAGGTAAAAAAATAGTGAATGATAAATTTGGAAATATCAATAAATATTTGATATATTTGTAATATCATTTTGATATCACATTAAATTTATAAAATATGGACGCAGAAAAAATCATCAAACCAACAAACGGTTATTTAATGTTATTAGTAACATTTGTATTATTTTTTGGAGGTATCGCAACTACAATTCAACAAGAAAATCCAAAATATCTAATCGCAGTTTTATTTGGATTAATTGGTTTTTTTGGATTTATCTTAGTAAATCCTAACACTTCAAAAGTTGTATTGCTTTTTGGAAAGTATGTAGGGACTGTAAAAGACAACGGATTGTATTGGGCAAATCCTTTTTACAGAAAAAAAACAATATCATTAAGAGCTAGTAATTTTGATAGTGAACGTTTAAAAGTAAACGATAAGCTAGGGAATCCAATTATGATTAGTACGATTCTTGTTTGGAGAGTAACCAATACATTTAAAGCTGCTTTTGATGTAGATAATTACGAAAACTTTGTACGAGTTCAAACAGATGCTGCGGTAAGAAAATTAGCAAGCATGTATCCGTATGATAATTTTGCAGATGAAGGTCATGCTGAAGATATCACACTAAGATCTAGTGTTAATGAAGTAAGTGAGGCTTTAGAAAAAGAAATAGACGAACGATTATCAATCGCTGGAATTGAAGTTTTAGAAGCTAGAATTGGGTATTTAGCGTATGCGCAAGAAATTGCAAATGCAATGTTAAAAAGACAACAAGCAACTGCTATTGTTGCCGCAAGACATAAAATTGTTGAAGGAGCAGTTAGTATGGTAGAGATGGCTTTAGAAGAACTAAGTAAAAAGAACATTGTAGATTTAGATGACGAGCGTAAAGCTGCCATGGTTAGTAATTTAATGGTTATTTTATGTGGTGATAAAGAAGCTTCACCAGTATTAAATACTGGAACTTTAAACCATTAAAATGGATAGTAATAAAACTTTAAATTTAGGAGTAGCTTTGGCTCTTGGAGTATCTATTTTGGATCCTCTATAGGAACTGTTATAGGTGCGACAACCAACAATGTTGCAAAGGGAGTTTCTTTTGGAATTTCATTTGGCGCATTAGCTGGAATAATTTTAGGAGTCTTATTCAATCATTTTTATAAAAAAGTAAAAAAGTAATGCTAGGAATCCAGTTATCAAATAAAAGAACAAGACTAATACTACTTATCGTAAGTATTGTATTATTAACCATAGGACTTGTAGTGTTTTAAAAATATGAGAAAAAATAGTGAATTATTGGGAATGATTTTTGGAGCTGGAGTTGGAATCATATTTAACAGTACTGGTCTTGGCTTATCATTGGGTGCTGGAGATGGATATCTCTTGGGTTATATTATGAAACAACAACAAATTAGAAAAGAAAAATGAAAGAATATAAATTTTTAAAACAAAAAGCTAGTTGGTCTAATAGTCAAGATAAATTTGAAGATGAGATTAATTCGCATGCAAAACAAGGCTGGCGAGTTATTAGCGTATATACCAATACAAGTGGAGGAGTTTACGCCGTTTTAGAAAAAGATAAAAACAGATAGATGAAAGAATACAAAGTATTTATACCGAAGTTAGGTTTTAGAAAAAGATTGCAAAATTTTGAAGACCTTTTAAACCAATATGCTAGAGAAGGTTGGACAGTGAATCACATTGCTCAAGGCTCGTCTAGTGTTATCTTAGAAAGAGATAAGAATAGATAAAATGAGAATTTTTAAAGAAGAACAACGGTTTACTCAAACTTGGCTGATAGCTCTTTTAGGTATTAGTGTTATGTTACCAATGATATTAATCGTAAAAGAGTATTTTACAGAAAATTCTAAAATGACAACAAATGAATTTGTCTTCTCATTACTAGGAATTACTGTTTCAGTACTATTTATTTTCATCTTTAAATTAACAACAAGAATTGATGAAAAAGGAATTCATTATCGATTCTTTCCTTTTCATAGAGCTACAAAAACCATATTATGGTCTGAGATTAATTCAATATCCGTCAGAAATTATGATCCAATTAGCGAATATGGTGGCTGGGGATTAAAAGGTGGTTTTAGCAGAAAAAGAGGAAAAGCGATTAATGTAAGTGGGGATGTTGGAATTCAATTAGAGCTTAAAACGACAAAAAAATTACTGATAGGTACACAAAAAGAAGTTGATGCAAAGAAAGTAATACACACCTATCAACATAAAATATTAACTGATGAAAACTAAAATTTTTATACTAATTGTAGCTTTAGTAAGCAATTACATTATCAATCAAGATACTGTTACTGAAAAGAGTTTTCTAATTAAAAATGGAAACATTGAACTTCCAGGAACTTTAACTTATACCAAGAATAGCAACAAGCTAATCATTTGGGTTCATGGTTCTGGAAATGTAGATAGAAATGGAAATCAAGCGGGGTATAATGTAAAAGCAAATTATATCAAGCAATTTAGAGACGAAGTTAATGAAAAAGGTATTGCTTTCTTTAGTTATGACAAACGTACTTCAAATCCTAAAAATGCTGCTTTCTTAAAAGGAATCATTCTAGATGATTATGTAAGCGATGTAAAAACTGTCGTGCAACATTTTAAAAATGAAAATCAATTCAAAGAAATTATTTTGATTGGACATAGTCAAGGTTCCCTTATAGCAATGCTTGCTTCAGAAAAAATTGACAAATATATTTCATTAGCAGGCCCCTCTGAGACTATTGAACAAACTATCGTAAAACAAATCACGAATCAGAGTGCCGATTTAGGAAAAATAGCAGCAAATCACTTTAACGAACTTAAAGAAACAGGAAATATTAAAAATATCAATCCAAATCTTGTAACAGTATTTGCAAAACCAAATTTTCCTTTTTTTAGAAATTGGTTGTCTTACAACCCCGTTAATGAAATAAAGAAACTGAATCTTCCAACACTTATTATCAATGGAACAAAGGATATTCAAGTTTCCGTAGATAACGCTAAAGCTTTACATCTGGCTCATAAAAATTCTCAACTGAAAATCATTGAGAACATGAATCATGTTTTAAAATACATTCAAAAAGATGAAGATAATCTATCTTCTTATTATTCTCCAGATTATAAAATTTCTATAGAATTGATTGAAACAATCACAGAATTTATAAAAAAATAAGAAATGGCAAAGAAAAAAGCCTTCGCTTTACGACTTAACGAAGAGATGCTAAAAGCCATAGAAAAATGGGCATCCGACGAATTTCGATCTACCAATGGACAGATTGAGTGGATGCTTATGCAGTCTTTAAAAGACGCAAAAAGAGACCCAAAAAACAAAGACGAGTAAATTCTCGTCTTTGTTTTTACAATTACTTCCATTAACATTTCTTTAAGATTTTTTAAAAAGTGTAACTTGTACCTTTAAGAACTTTAAAAAACAACTAACACTTTACCGATGAAAAAAATCTTCACATTACTCTTTTTAGGAGTTACACTAACACTTTTCGCACAAGAATTCTCAATGGACTTGGTTAAAAACATGAAACCAAGAAACATAGGTCCAGGAGGAATGAGCGGTCGTGTTACCTCTATCGACGTAGTAAACTCAAACCCAGACATCATGTACGTAGGTACAGCCTCTGGTGGAATCTGGAAATCTACTTCTGGAGGAATCAAGTGGGAACCAATTTTCGATAAAGAAATAACAGCCTCAATCGGAGCGGTAGCTATTCAGCAATCAAACCCAAGTGTTATTTGGGCAGGAACTGGTGAAGGGAATCCTCGTAACAGTTTAAATGGTGGTTATGGAATCTATAAATCTTTAGATGGTGGTAAAAATTGGATTGCCATGGGACTTAAAAAAACACGTCACATTCATAGAATTATTGTAGACCCAACAGATCCTAATACCGTGTATGTCGGTGCTATTGGTTCGCCTTGGGGAGAACACAAAGAAAGAGGTGTTTACAAAACTACCGATGGTGGAAAAACTTGGAAACAAATTCTATATAACAATATTAGAACAGGAGCTGCAGATTTAGTGATGGACCCTTCCAATCCTAATAAATTAATAGCTTCTATGTGGGAGCACAAACGTGATCCATGGTTTTTTAAATCTGGTGGTGAAGGAAGTGGTTTATATATTACCTATGATGGTGGTGATACCTGGAAAAAAATGACAGATAAAGAAGGTTTTCCAAAAGGAGAACTAGGAAGAATTGGTGTTGCTATTTCTAGAAGTAATCCAGATGTTATTTACGCATTGGTAGAAGCAAAAAAGAACGCACTTTACAAAAGTGAAGACGGTGGATTTAAATGGAGAAAAATCAATGATAAACAAGGAATTGGAAACAGACCTTTTTATTATTCTGAAATCTATGTAGATCCGCAAAATGAAAATAGAATCTATTCCATATTCACCTACATAAATGTTTCTGATGATGGAGGTAAAAGTTTTCGTCAATTAATGCCTGCTTACAATGCTAATAATGGTGTTCATCCAGATCATCATGCTTGGTGGATTCACCCAGAAAATGGTTCCTTTATGATTGATGGAAATGACGGAGGAATGAACATCACAAAAGACAAAGGAAAATCGTGGCGTTTTATTGGAAACTTACCCGTAGCACAATTTTACCATATCAATGTAGATAATGAATATCCATACAATGTATATGGAGGAATGCAAGACAATGGTTCTTGGAGAGGTCCGGCCTATGTTTGGAAAGCTCAAGGAATCAGAAATTCGTATTGGCAAGAAATTAGTTTTGGAGATGGGTTTGACGTGATTCCAGATAAAGATGATTCTCGTTATGGATGGTCTATGAGTCAACAGGGTTCAGTTTTAAGATACGATTACATCACAGGAAATAATTATTCTGTAAAACCAACACATTCAGATCCAGATGTAAAATTGCGTTTCAACTGGAATGCTGCTATTAATATAGATCCTTTTGATAATAATACACTATATTTTGGAAGTCAGTTTGTACATAAATCTACTGACAAAGGTTTGACTTGGAAAGTGATCTCTCCAGATTTAACAACTAATGATCCTGAAAAACAAAAGCAAGGCGAAAGTGGTGGTTTAACCATGGATGCAACTGGAGCAGAAAATCATACAACGATTTTAGTAATTGAACCATCGGAAGTAGAACAAAATATGTTATGGGCTGGTACTGATGATGGAAGGGTGCACGTAACTCAAAATGGCGGAGCAACTTGGTCAGATGTTAGTAGTAACATTCCTGATTTACCAGCTGGAAGTTGGATTGCACAAATAAAAGCATCCAACAAAAATAAAGGAGAAGCATTATTAATCGCTAACGACTACAGACGTTTTAACTTTACTCCTTATGCCTACAGAACCAAAGATTATGGAAAAACTTGGACTCGTATAGTAGATGAAAATGATGTAAAAAGTTACACGCTAAGTATTGTTGAAGATCCTATCAATGCAAATTTAATCTTTTTAGGAACCGATGATGGATTGTATGTTTCGTTAGATGCAGGAAATAAATGGACGAAATGGACCGCTGGTTTTCCAACAGTATCAACAAAAGATTTGGTCATTCAGCCTAGAGAACACGATTTAGTAATTGGTACTTTTGGAAGAGCCGCTTGGGTTTTAGATGATATTAGACCATTACGTGCGATGGCAAGTGGAAACGTTTTGAATAAAAATTTAGAATTATTTACACCACCTACAGCTTATCAAGCCGCTTATCAACAACCAACTGGAAGTAGATTTGGTGGTGACGCTATGTTTAATGGAGAAAACAAACGTGGCGGAGCAATTATTTCTTACTATATCAATCGTCCTTTTGAAAAGAAAGAAGAAGACGTAAAAGACAAAAAGAAGAAGCGCAATAAAAAGAAAGAAGAACCTAAACCTGTAATAGAGTCAAAAGTTAAATATGATTCAATTAAATTAGAAATCTTTGATGGCACTCGATTAATTCGCACACTTAAAAGAAAAGCTCCTAAAGAAAACGGAATTCATAAAATGTATTGGTATATGGATGAAAAAGGCGTAGACAGGCCTTCTAGAACCATCAGAAAACGAAGAGGTGAATCAGGAGGAATTGGTGTAAAGCCAGGAACTTACAAATTAAAAATGTCATTTGGAAATCAGACTTCTGAAAGTACGATTAAGGTTGAATTTGACCCGAGATTAAAAATGTCTACAGCTGCTATTACTGAAATATACAATGCTAGCAAAGACCTAGAGAAAGATCAACAATTAATGGCTGATGTTGTAAAACAATTAGTTGAAAGCAAGAATACTGCTAATCAATTCAAGTCTGATTTATCCAAAGAAGATAAGAAAAAGCACAAAGATCAAATCAAAGCTTCTACTGAGGTTGTGAAAGAAATAGATGAAATCATTGCTATTTTCTTAGGAAAAGTAGATAGAAGACAAGGGATTACAAGAAATCCTGAAGTTACTGTTAGTCAACGATTTTCTTCTGCAAGTAGATATGTGAGAAGTAGATTCGGCAACCTAACAAGTACAGAAACTCAATTGATAAAACAATACAAAGATGCTTTGAATGCTGCTGTAAAAAAATCAAATGATTTCTTTGAAACCCAATGGACAGCGTATAAATCTAAAGTTGAAACTATTTCCATATCTCCTTTTAAAGAGATTAAGAAATACTAAAAAATTAAAGCGGCTGTCTGAAAAGTGTCATTCTGAATGTAATGAAGAATCTCAATAATTTTCATGTAATTGATTTTCAATAGATAAGATTTCTCCATTACAGTCGAAATGACAGCACAATTGACTTTTCAGACAGCCTCTTTTTTATGGCTTGATTTTCTTATTTTAGCGAAAATCAAAAATTATGGAGCAACCACTTTTTACAAACGACGCAATAGTATTTGGAATATTAATGATTTCACTTGGGTTCGTGTTTTACACAGAATCTAAAACATCAGGTTTTTGGCATAAATTCTACAAAATAGTACCAGGATTATTTATGGCTTATTTTATTCCTGCAATTTTTACCACTATTGGTGCAATTGCTCCTGAATGGGAATCAGTAAACGCAACAACTGGTGAAGTTGTAAAAGGGAAATCTCAGTTATATTATGTTGCTAGTCGGTTTTTATTACCTGCTGCCTTAGTTTTAATGACCTTAAGTATCGATTTAAAAGCAATTTTTAATTTAGGCTCCAAAGCTTTAATTATGTTTTTTACGGGTACAGTCGGGATTATCATTGGTGGACCAATTGCTATTTTATTAATTTCTATTGTTTCTCCAGAAACCGTTGGTGGAGCTGATTTTGATGCGGTTTGGCGTGGTCTTTCTACTCTAGCTGGAAGTTGGATTGGTGGTGGTGCTAATCAAACAGCCATGTTAGAAATTTACCAATACAACCCTGCAAAATATGGAGGAATGGTCTTTGTTGATATCGTAGTTGCAAATGTTTGGATGGCAATTTTATTAATTGGAATAGGAAAAAAAGACAGAATTAATAAATGGTTAAAAGCGGATACTTCTGCTATTGAAGAATTAAAAGAAAAAGTGACAAGATTTACTCAAAAAGTAAAAAAGAATCCAACCCTAACGGACTATATGATTATCCTTGCCTTAGCTTTTGGAGCCGTTGGTTTTGGCCATTTTGCTGCAAAATATCTAGCCGAATTTTTCAGTAATGTTGTTGCTGGTATTGAATCTGATATTATGAGAAATATTTTTACTTTCTTAGGATCTCAATTTTTCTGGCTGGTAAGTATTTCTACAATAATTGCTGTTTTACTATCCTACACAAAAGCAAGAAATTATGAAGGTGCTGGTGCAAGTAAAATCGGAAGTATATTCATTTATGTATTGGTTGCAACCATTGGTATGAAAATGGATTTAGGGATGATTTTTGATAATTGGAGTCTTATCGTAATTGGAATTATTTGGATGTCTATTCATGCTGGCTTATTAATTTTAGTAGCTAAACTTATAAAAGCTCCATACTTCTTTTTAGCCGTCGGTAGTCAAGCCAATGTTGGTGGTGCAGCCTCTGCTCCTATTGTTGCACAAGCTTTTCATCCATCCTTAGCAACCGTTGGAGTTTTATTAGCTGTTTTTGGGTATGCTATTGGTACAATTGCTGCCATTGGATGTACTATTTTGTTAGAATTAGCCGCTCCTATGTAAATAGAAATCTGCATATTTGCAGCCTAAAGTTTTAGAGATTATGAAAAAAGTATTGGTGGTGTTTTTATTGTTAATAATTGTAGCATGTTCTAAAGAAAAAGAACTAGGAAATATGATTATACAAGGGCAAATAAAAGGGCTGAAAAAAGGAACCCTATACTTACAAAAAATGAAAGATACAGCTATCGTATCTGTAGATTCTATTGCTTTATTGGGGAATGATCTTTTCACATTAACAGATAATATTGAGTCTCCTGAAATGTACTACCTAATTCTAGATGACAACAATACACAAAATAGAATCTCTTTCTTTGGTGAAGAGGGCACTATTACAATTAATGACAAGGTTGATAAATTTGGTGTTAACCCAGAAATAGAAGGCTCAAAAAATCAAGTAATATTTGATGATTATAGTAAAATGGCTAGTAGATTTCAAGGAAAACAATTAGACCTTTTAGCCGAGAACTTACAGGCTCAAAAAGATGGTGATATAAAAAAATCTAAATCTTTAAGAAATCAATCTGAAAACCAAATTCGTAAAAAATATATTTACACTATAAACTTTGCCCTAAATCACCCTGATAGTGAAGCTGCTGCTTATATAACATTAACTGAATTGGTAAATGCTAATGTGAAATATTTGGATAGTATTCATAATACAATGACAGATAAAGTAAAGAAATCTTTATACGGTCAAAAACTAGCCTCTTTTATTAAAACAATTAAGGAAACTGAAAATTAAATCTATTATTTTTTAACTTTTAAGCTCCATTCAAACTCAAAAGCACAAACCGATATTCCTTCAGAATTAAATCCTTCAGATTTCATTGTAATAACTTTTCCTTCACCTGATGTTGAAGACATTTTGATTGCTTTAGCAACTAAATCACCATCATGACATTCGAATCTAATTTTACCTGTTGCTTTTTTTGTAAAACTCCCATTTTGATGAGTAACCAACATGGAAACATTTTTGCCTGAATTTTCTATTCCTTTCATGACTAAAACACCTGTAGATAATTCTGCTGCCATTCCTTGAGCAGCCCAAAACATCGATTTAAAAGGATTTTGATTAATCCATCTATGCTTAT
>Ga0209533_1001669_pt1 | contig 20764 bp, 15 predicted proteins | sample COG_04_FD_184748 | JGI IMG/M metagenome (GOLD analysis project Ga0209533, IMG submission 184748) | Pelagic Microbial community sample from North Sea - COGITO 998_met_04 (SPAdes) (version 2) | ecosystem: Environmental > Aquatic > Marine > Neritic zone/Coastal water | place: Helgoland, sampling...
CCAGCAGCTCTAGCTTCGTTAGCAGCGCCTAGCCTTTGACCAGACATACCCATTAGTGTACTTACTTTGTTTAACTCAGCGGCTCTCGATTGGCCTTCACCTTGTCTTTCTAGTAGTTGATTCTGTGCGGCTTGTTGCATTTGTGCTGCTTGATTAGATCTTTCTTGCTGACCTATTGATATACCTGCTCTTTCTGCGTTTTGCGATCCTTGGTTCGCCATGGCTTGAGCTAAAGCGGCAATACCAGATCCTCCGGCTGCGCCTTGCATAGTGTCCATAGTATTAGCCATTGATTGTTGTTGAGCTCTATTAGTAAATTCTGCTTGCTGTTGATTTACAGTAAGATCCTCATATACGTTTTCTAAATTGCTATATAGGTTAGAAGTATCTAAGCCTTCAAATTGACTTTTTCTTGTATCAAATTCAGCTTGAGCAGCTCTTTGTTCTCTTTTTCTTTTGCCAGCTCCAATTAAACCACTTGCTATTCCAGCGACTCCTTGAACTCCTGACATTATTGCACCCATTGGTATCATATTCTATTACTTTATATATTATTATTACACGTTATTTACTACTCTCAAATATTTCTGAGCCCACAGAAAATAATTCAATTTTTTCAGTAGAGTCGTTTTTAAAAGTTGTTTCCATATAGTAACCCTTTAAGCCACTTGTATTTGCTAAATTAGTTTTGCTAAATAAAATAAAAGATGTCAGAGTAGGCCTAATAGTGCTACTAGGTATTTGAGCTGTGATAGTATTTGCTCCTATATTTGTTATGATGCCTATTTGCACAATTTCTCTACCATTAAGATCATCTGTGTAATAAGCCGTATCTCCAATTTGTACTGAAACATTAAGTGGCATGGGGAATTCTAGGGTTATTTCGTCCATAGTTTATTTTTATTTTTTATGGTGTTATATTTTCGTCACAATTTGAATCTGGGCAGCATAGTCTAAGCACTGACCACTGCGTGCCGACGTCGTGAGGTGCGGTAACTCTAAGTATAGCAGTATTGCTTACGGCATAATCTGCTGAATCATACAACCACCAAAGTACTTGTTGATAATCTACGCCACCAATACTCATTGAGGGTACGTCATAATTTCCTTGTGTTGCTGATTGAAATTCTACTTGTCTTGTAGGTGGGCTGGTGTCCGCGGCTATGAACTGCGGTACTGTATCAGCTTGAGCTTCAGTTGGGAAAACTCCCCCGTTTGGATTTGCATCACCAGTGTTTGGCGCACTTACTGCCGGAGGTAGAGGGTTTGAGTTCGATGTACCATAAACATTATCAAATGGCCCAGAGTTACCTGCAGCAGTTCCACCTGATGTTGATTTTTTATTAGCTATTATAGTAGTTCCGAAAGTGGGGTCTGCAGCTCCATGGAATATTTCAAATTTATCTGGATAAGTTGAACTACCCTCAACAAGGAAAGCTATTAACCCTCCTTGAGGGCTTAGCGCAATAGGGCTGTCTTGTATTCCTGAACCTCCAGCCGTAACCGTTGATCCACAAGCAATAACGTTAGTGGTTAAAAACTCAACAACTGGACCATATCCAGTTCCAAGTGAATTAGTAGCGTAAGCTCTAACATAGTAGTATGTGCCTTGTGATAATCCTGTAATATTACTAGTAAAATCTGAACCGCCTGAACCTTCATTTGTTGAGCCAATGATAGTATCAAAAGTAGATGTTTCACTCCATTCCACTCCTTTCTGCGTTATTGGTAAAGTTGGTAAAATATTATAACCACCAGAATCAGCGGTAGTGTTAGTTATATTTGTTATTTCTGTTGTTTGCAAAACCGGAATATCTGCAGCTTGTGATATAGTAAAAGGGTTTTGTTGAGGAAAAGGACTTACTAAATCCCCTGTTAATGTAAATGTATAATCTACTCCAAATCCTAAAGGTATATTTACATCTAAAAAATCTTGCCCACCAGAAGGCACTACGCTGCTGTAAGTGCTTGGTGTTGCTCCATTGTTAACCGTTAAGGTCCAGTTTGCGCCTTGCGTGCCAAACACACTAAACCTTCTAGTTTCGCCGTCTGAGCTAAATTCGCTATTTAAAAAAGAATATGACCGTATTTGTATAGGTGCTTGTGTTGGTAAAGCTACTGCAGAAGCGTTTATAGATATTAAATCCCCCGATACGTTAGCCGACGGAAAATTATATTGTGCTGTAAAAGATATGCTAGTTAGATTACTGTTAGTGTCATAAGTTTTAGTATTGCTTATAGTGTAATTATTAGGATCACCAACAGAAACCACGCATGTTGGTGTATTTAAAAAGTAATAATCAGTGTCTGCTGTAAAAGTAGCATTTGTAAATATGTTAGAAACACTACCGTAAATTCCTTCTCTATTTATTGTTACAGGAGGTAAGCTAGCGGATGCGTTTAATACGCTATAATTATAATCTACTTGCAAGGTAAAAACAATTAAATCCGAACGCCCCTGCATACATATAGGAATAGCTAAATCGCTAACAACAGGGGTTGAATCAAATTCAACTGTCATTGAAACATTGTCGCCTGATTGCGTAAAATATATATTAGACACTGGGCTGCTTATAGTTGCCGAGAAATTATTTGCATCTAAAAAATATCCTGCGTTTGGGGTTAATGTTAATACTGTATTAGGGATTTCTTCCCCAGTTGATATTTGCCATTTAACCTCTGACACTGTAAAATTATCAATTGATGTGCTCATGATTTTTATTTATATTTATTTTTTATGGACAATTTATAACTTCTTGAACTACAGAGCTGCCTGCGTTAAGTCTATAAAGAGTTTCGATTCCATCTCCACGCCAACGATCACTAGCGGGCAAAATTGGGATTAGTCCCTCAGAGTCCACGTATAAAGTATCTCCCGCCACAGGAAGCAAGCTTAACCCGTTGTGATATCTAGTATAAGTGATGTTCCCACTTAAATAGTCACAAGCACAAGCTTCTTGACAAATGGATCCTTCGACCCTTGAAACAGACGTATTAGTTAAAGGAAATGCAGTCAGAGGCGGTGCAGAAAAACACGAAGGATCTGCAAATACTCTTACATTAAACACGCTCACGCCCTCACCTTCTATAGAGGAGGCTCTTCCTATTCCTTGTACTGAAAAATCTTCTGTGCTAATGTTGTAAAGTGTAGTGTTTTCACCTTTTATATAATTAAAGTATTTACCTTCTTTATTTATAAACTCAGGTATTGAACCTTTTTCTAAATTGGTTTCAGCGTTATATACCCACCACCCAGGGTTTACGTCTACGCTTGTTGGGTTTGGCCCTCCGCCTGATTTTATAGCCTCAATTTGAGCTATAGAGTAATCAATACCAGTGTAGCCAGGTGAATCTATACTATACACATTTTCTCTAGACTTGCTACCATTATAGTTAATTGTCTTAAAACCTTTTACTGAATTAAATTCTTCGTTAAAAAGAAAAGTTAAAGAGCTATCGTATTGAACGCCGTAGAAATTATTATACAAATTATTTTTACCATGCTCATATATTAAACCATCTTTAAAAGAGTATAGCTTAGTATTTATTGATATTGCATTCTCAGGTGTATATGATTTTCTACTAGACCAACCATTAGAAGATTCATCAAAAGAAATAGTAGTAGATTTTCCAAACTTGCTAGCCCACTGAGAAGCTTGTTCAGGTAATGTTAGATTATAAGTACCTGTACTATTGTCGTAAAAGCCAAATACATTTTTATTTAAAGGTAAATTGTCTTGGAAAAAATCATCCATTCCGTAATTACTTATCTCTGTAACACCGTCGTTAGATAACCTAAGAACCTTGCCTTTAGCGTTGTCAGTAAAATATACTCTATACGCATAACTAGCAAACGATTCAGGGTTTTTACCAATTCCAAACATACCAAACGATGCTGGTATGAGCGCTTGGCCTAAAACATTTGTAGAAGCTGTTAACTGTGGGTTGCCATCAGCGTTGTATATAGCGTCTTTATCTGCTAAAATCTTTACAACTTTATCTTCACAAAAAGCTAATAAATCTGTTTCTCTAGCAAACATTTTTTGAACAGGTCCGCTTTGAGGATCTAAAGTTTTAGTTATTGCTTCAGCTTGTATAAATTGATTTAAATTGTTTAACCCAGAAGTAGTATTAAATATACCTGAAAATATTAAGGTATTAGTTAAGTTTTCTTCTTTATACGGTTCATCTAAAACCGTATTAGCTTTTGTACCTGTGCTTATGTAAGGCGCGTTAAAATCATCTCTAATTCTATTTGACTCAACACCGTTTCCAAAAGAATAACAATTAAACCAAGCGCTTTCGTGTTGATTATTGAATTGAGATATAGGTATAGCGTTAGATATTTCGTAATAAATGTCTAAATCAGCTCTTTCGGTTGGTTCAGTTTCAAAAATAGCAGGTTCAGAGGATGAAATCTCTATAACGTCCGCTGGTTTCAATACGTCAATAGTTACAAAAGCATCTGTATTAGGTGCTACGAATGGAGGAAAACCACTAGCCCCTACAAAAACTTGATTACCATTCACAAAAACCGGGCCGCTGCCATTATCTTGAGAAGCTTTAAATATTTGCCAAGGAGATATTGAGGCCTCCAGTGGTCTATCTAGTCTAGTATAGTATCTTATGTAAGAATTGCCGCTGGTTTGAGTAAACTGGTGAAGATACTTTATTTCATAGACTGAATCTGGATGCGTAGAAAATCTTATTTTAGCACCTGTCTTATAGGCTTTTTGAAAGTTAGCAGAGCCTCGACCTGTTAATTTTCTTTCAAAAACAAAATCCCAATACTCCCCAGGCTGATATGGAATATTCCAGATACTTCCATAATTACCATCATTATTGGGGTAGCCAGAATTAAGACCTCCATACACTTTGCTAGTGTTAAAATCTAATCTAGTTCCAGAGCCAATTTGCGTTCCCGACTCGTTTTGAAGAGGTCCTCCACCTCCTGAAAAAATCGTGTATCGATCAGCGTCGTAAGTCCTACCCACTACAGTTGTCTCTAAAGGTATTAACTCTTCATCAGACACGAAGTTGTCCATCAATGTAGGTGTTTTTTGTAGTCTTATAAAAAATCTTCCTTCGAATTGGCCTTTACCTAAAGTTTCAACTTCATTTGAAATTTCTATAGTATTAGCTTCAGGTGATACCAGTGGAGAAGCTGGATTAAAAGGGTCTGTATATAAAAAATCTATATCTGTTGTAAAAGGTGTAGATATTGAAACCCTAAGTTCGTTAGCTCCTGCTGGATCTTGCTCTACTTGAGATATTTCATAATATTGACTTCTATTGATACCATCTGTAAAACGTATTTTATTACCCGTAATCCAGTATTCCATATCTTGAGCACTCAGTCCCTCGCCACCAACGCTTCCTTCAATTAAGAAAACACTGTAACCAGCAACTGGAGTAGCTCCTGGTTGACGCGTCTCTTGAACCTGACCTGAACCAAACTGCTGATCAAATGTGTAATTAGTAGTATATACAGCTTGATTCTTTTTAACAAGCTCAGCTGGCGCTTCATTTTTTTTTGATAAAATTTTAAATTTATTGTTAGGATAATCTTTTACCGCTATATTAGCACCGTCTTTTTTCTTTAAAACAATAAAATCTCCTTCTTTAACTTTGTTAGTTTCTGCAGAAGGAACTGAAATCCAAACGCTTTCACCATCTTCAGATAGGTACAAGCGATCTGCTATTACATTGTAATACTCAGCGGACGGGTCTTTTATGAAAATTTTAAAGCTATCAAACATTTCAGAACCGTCAGTGTTCTTTGGACTAGGTGATTCAATTTTTAGCTTTAAATTATTTGCGGTATCAGAAACATCAGCGAGCAAAGGAATTACTCCAGTTGTATCAGTAAAAACAGGTGTTTCTCTTCCGTATGTATCTTTGAACACAACTCCTAATTGGTAAGTTCTTAAAGACTTAATAGACTTATTAGGACTTCCAACTAAGCTAATAGGTATCTGGTTAACCAGCGTGTTAGCGGTGTCAAATTTTAAATTAGGTGGCACGTTGTAGTTTTGAAGATAATTACCGTATATTATTCTATTAGATATAGCTTCTTGAGCCTTTGCTTTCCGTGGCACATTATCCCAGGGTCTTAATAGTTGGTTTGAAGGTAGAAGCGAATATATAAGCTCGCTTACTACTTCAAAAACAGTGCCTAAATTAATACTAGTTATAGTAACACCTGGCTCAGAAGAAGGAGATAAAGAGCCTTCAGCAGCTATTAAGGTTACAGTTTGTGTAGAAAAGGCAGATATTTCTTGTTCATTTTTCTTAGTATTAATAAAAGAAAACGTTACAGTGTTGGCGGTATTGTTTGTTATAGTGTGTTCTACATAGTTTATTTCAAGATCACTAGGAGATAAAGTGTCTACCTTGTAAACAGCTGTAGCGCTGTCTTGCTTGTATAGAACATCAAGCTCTACCACGTCTGCTGGTAGAGGTGAATCAAAATCCCCTAAAACAATTCTTCTAACGTGGTTTGTCATTCCTGAATTATAGCCATTAGACGCGGTATATTCAAATTCACCAGGCAAGAACGCTACTTCAGAAAAAGGAGAAAAAGGGGAGTATTGATTATTTTGGTATTTATACCTATAAGCAAACCTAGGTAACCCTAGTTCAAAAAGAGTTTTCTGTCCTGCTGTTTCAACCTCGTAGTCAAATGAGCCTGAAATCAACTCAGCGGTTCCGCTTTGCAACACACCATTAGCAACAGTACCGCCTAAATCCATAGACGTAACGCTTATAGTAAAAGTATAAGTATCTAAATTTCCTTCATCATCTACAGGTTCATAGCCTTCACTGCTAGCGGTGCTACATGAAAAGGTTAAAGTTTTTCCTGCTTCAACGTTTATAGGAGAGCTTAAGTTTATAGAGACAGAAGTGCCAACTTCTATTGCATCACCTAAAGCTCCTGATGCGGTAGTCCCATCTGTGAAGTCATATACAGCGTTAGTTGAAGTAGGCCCAAGCCCTAAATCAGTACTTAAAGTTAACGAAGGTTGTTTTAAAGGAGCTGGCTTAATAACTACTATATCTCTTTCAACAAAATCTCTGTCATATATAACAGAGTGAGTAGCAAAGTTTGGTGTAGAGTTTGACCAACTTTTTATATTTAGTGTTTTAGGTTCTTTTTGGTTATCTGTCCAAAATAGTAAGTCTTCTATTATGTTTATACCCGTTATCAAATAATCTTTAGAAAAATTAAGTATACCTTGTGTGTCAACTAAAATAGGTTTTATTAAATCTCTATTCTTGTCGTATTCAGCGATGGCACTTATATTTTCAGAAGCTATAAACCAATATATTTTTTCGCTAACATTATTAGCTATGGATCCTATACAAGTAGGATTTACCATCGCATCGTCTATGTAGCCAGCTGACCACTCGGTGTATATGCCTGTAGATTCGTTAAAAGATTCATATTTTAATTCTAAGTTTCCTTTAATGTTTTCAATAGCTCCAAGATCACTTCCTTCTGAATTAGATATATTAATATTCAAGGCATCCCTATACTCTCCATTCGGAACTAAACGTTCGTCAAGGTCTTGGTTCATTTTACCCTTGATAAAATTACGAATAAACTCTGGCATATGTTAGTGTTTTATTTGCTTAGACTTACCTCTCATTACTTGAGTGATTTCCTCTAGTTTTATATTTGATAATCTTAACTTAGCATTTCTCTTTGCAACAGCCGCCTCTCTTTTAAATCTAGATACTATGTATTCTGGAACGTTAATTCTTGTTGCTAAGATAGCGTGCGCGATGTATTTATACATAGCTTCCTCAGCTAGTTTATGAACAATCATTTCTCCATCGGTTGCTAACCCATCGCTTATGTATTTTAATGTAACTATGCGACCTACCATGTCAGAGCTAAACCTTATCAAGCCTTTTATTTGATCTATAAAGAAAACACCATTTGATTGAGCGTATTGAGGGTCTAGTCCATATCTTTCACCATTAACTCTTCTGTGAAGTTGGCCTTCTAGGCTATCTTGTGAGTTACGAGGATTGCTAAATCGCTTCCAAGTTTCAGAATCTTGAGCGTATAATATCTCACCGTCTTCATCAAAAGTATACTCATAGCTACTATCCTGTATGATAGGTAGGGGGTCGCTTGTTTTATGAGCAGGGTATATGACTCTTTCAATACCGTCTTTATCTGTCCATGTTACTTTTACGTAGTTTACATAGTCTTGTGGTAACACAAAATATAGTTGAGGAGATATTTCAATCTCTTGAGATTTAAAAGAAGGTAGAGTATCAAAGCTTAACTCTTGTATTCCTCGCTGAGCATGGAAAGCAACATCAGTTCTTTTTATCTTACTTATAATCTTATCTTCTCCAACATATGAAATTATAAAGTTATTTACAATATCTTTTAAGGAAATAGATTGGTAGTCGCCGTAGTTTTCGTCTAAACTATTCCAAATCCCATCAGGACCTAAGTAGTAGTCTTCGTTTGTTTGATTTATAAGTCCCATTTATTAAGATTTTTCTTGTTGGATAGTTTCTATTTCTTCTTGATTAGCAACGTTATATAGGTTATAGTCTTTAACTAGTAAACCTGACAGCTCTAGTATTTTTGTAACTAACTCAACTTCTTCTGAAGGGTGCAGCTCGAAGTCTACAGAGTATGTTGAATCATATAAAGCCTCACCAAGCACCATTTGGTATTTCCATTCTACTTTAGCTGGCTTCTTTATATATTGAAACTCTACTTCAGTAACATCCGTTATTTCATTGTTACCGTAAACTCTGACTCCGCTTGTATTTGATACAAACACAGGTCTAACATTTTTTGGTTTAGTTAATGGAGATGAATTTATGTATAAAAATTCATTAGCATTAATGCGCTCCGCTTCGATGCTTTCTGTAGATGCCACACCAAAGGTATTTGTAGTTGTGTTTTTATATACTACTGTTCCTAATCTATATAGATCAGTTGGCTCGTCAAAAAAGCTTCCTGTACGAGTTGGCGCAGCCGTAGTTTCAAATACATTAATTTTTTCATTCAATATATTAAGCATATCAGAATACTCTGTGCTATTACCAGGCATTCTACCGAACTGATTTATATCATAAAAGTATTGCTCAAAAAGATCTAGTTGTGCTTGATTAGCAAATAAATTAAACTCTTGAGCTGTGACGTACCCACGTTGTTCTTTATTAAGTATACCTAAAACTTTCTGATATACAGTATCTATGCTTACCGCCATATTGTTGTAAATTTATTATTTATAGTAATTAGGCCACCATTACAGCGGCCTAGCTACTATAATTAGTGACTTATAGTCTTTTAATTAAATGCTTGTAAACTTCCATACCATCATCCGTTTTAAAGAATGCAGCTAATGCTGAATATGGATGCTCATCAAAAGGAACTGTCATTAATTTCCTTTTTGTTTCACCAAATGTAAATGTTCTTTGATCTGGTGATAATTGTATAATACCTGCTTGTGTAGCTTTAATACCAATATTTCTAAGCTCTACGTTTTCATCGTTAGCTAATTCTATGAATAAATAAGGATTTTTTTTAGCGAATATAATTAAGTCTCTTTTTAACTCTGAGCTACTTAATGTATCTACTTTATTTCCATATTCAACTCTTAAAATACTTTCTGCTTGATTTATGTCAAGTTCTCTAGCTAATGTTAACGCATCAATTTCCATGTTTATGTACTCTAGCTCGTCAACAGATTCTTGCACTGGATTATACTCTGTATATAGTTGATCTTTTAAAGGGTGATATAGAGATAGTATTTTTTGTAAATTTTGCATCTCTTTTGGAACTGTCAAAGCTCCATCCCTAAAGATAATACGACCTAATGTAGCCGTTCCCTGTTGCTCTTCTACAAATGGTGAGTTTTGGTTTGTAGCATACCTTATTTCTTTTTGTTCTCCAGTTTCTGGGTTAAACCATAACAAAGGTCTAACAGCCGAGTGTTTTGCTGGTAGTGTAAAAATAACAGGTTTTTTATTGCCTTTTAATAGATATAATCTATCTTTAATTTCCCAGCTTGGTTTAACTGGTGTATTTTGAACTGGTGCAGTTTTTGCACTAGTTGGCTGAGGTGCAACCTCAACAGTTTCTTCTGCTTTTGTAGCTTTTTTAGCCATAATATAATATAATTAAATAGTTTAAAATTGTGACAATAGCCTTAGTATATAACTAGTAACGGGCTAATGTCATATAAAAGTAATAATTACCCCCGTCAGTACAACGAGGGTAAGAATTACATTAATTTACATTACGAAGTTTTCTTCAATAATACAAAGTTGTTAGCTCCTTGAGTACATAATGCTCTTTCAGAAAGGAAGTGTACGTTCATTTCATCAACAGCAGAAGTAAAGTTACCACCAACAGATCCAGTGATCCAAGACTTCATTTTACGATCGTCAGCTTCAGAAGCTCTGTAGCGTACGTGTAAGAATGGTCGTTGAATGTTTTGACCTAATTGCTGATCGTAAACAGTAGATACTCCAGCAGGTACAATAACACCTTGAACGTCGTTAACTAATCCACGAGTTGTAGAATCGTTTAAGTATTTCCAGTCAGTTTTGTAGAAATCGTAAGATCCTCTACGGAAACCAGAAAAGCCTAAGTTAAGCGCCATATCTTCAGAGTTTTCGAATACACCGTAAGATGTTCCGCCAACTCCTGTGTTGTTAGCTTGTGCTAGCATGTTATCGATAGCTAAAGAAGTTGAACGATCTAAGAATAACATATTCTCTTCGATTGCTCCTTGCTTGTCTAGCTCTGCTAAAATAGCGTCAAATTCAGTTAATCCTCCAAATGGTGCACCTGCAGTTGCAGCAGCTCCAAAATCTTGATCGTTATAGATAAGACCTCTATCTTCGATAGCAGCAAATAATCCTTCAGAACCTGTGAATCCAGCAGCTCCAGCTCCTCCAGCAATACCAGAGTCATCTTTAACAGCTTCGATCATAGACATTTCTAATTGATCTTCAAAACGTAATCTAGCTTCGTGCTCAGATTTTAAGTACCATAAGTAACCAGATGTTCCAGCTTCTGTTGCTACTTCAACCCATCCAATTTGCGCAACGTCAGAACCATTTACATTATACTTATCTCTAAGAATAATTGGCTTGTTGTTAAATTGTGTGAATTTAGCATCAATAGAATTACCTACATCTCCTGATCCTTTTCCATACTCAGAACCGTATACGAAAACTTTAACACCTGTCAAAGCAGATAAACCTAGAGCAGTTAAATCAGCAGCTCCATAAGGAGTAACAGTTACTGTAGTGTCTCCTGCAGTGTAAGTAGAACTTACTCTAGCTTTCACAGATACAACACCTGCAGTGATATTAATAGTAGCACCTGTTGCTAATAATCCAGCTTTCTGAGTAGCAGTTTGAGCTCCAGCAGTTCCAGCAGGATCAGCTACAAAAGTAATTGTGTTAGTTGCAGCTACTGATTGATCGATAGTACAATCGTCAAAAGCAACATGCAATCTTCCTTGTTCAGACCATACAATAACATCTGAAGCCATTGGCATTTCAGCACCTACCATACGTAAGAATCCAGAGATCGTACGGTTTCCGTAACGTTCTACTTCTTTCTCATACACTTCTGGTAAGAATTGTTGTGTAAAATCTAAATCAGTAATTGATAAATAATTGTCTCCAAATAATCCTTTAATAGGACGTGGAGTTAAATGGTTTAATTGAGCACCTGTGCCCGGACTTGGAAATCCCATAATTTTTAATTTTTAAATTTGTTTATTTTCTAATTTTTACTCTTAATTTAGAAGAATCAACACCATTTACAGATCGCACAGTCCAGCCATTAGGAGCCGTTGTATTTTCATGAACCCCTCTCGGATCCATATTAACGTTCTTTGTTTTAGCCATACTGTCTTTTATTGCATCAGCCTTGCCTTGCTCATAAAAGTGTTTTGCTACTGCGTCAGGATTCATAGCTGTAAATAATGATTTATGATAACCAGAAGCATCAGACATTTCATTTTTTTCATTCAAGAACTTCTTGATAAAATTGTTAATGTCGCTTTGGTTAGTTTTAACCTCTTCTGCATTTTTAACATTAAACCTGTATTTCTTGTCCCCAACTTGATAATCAAAACCTTTGAAATCATTATTGAAAACTTTACTAGTTTGGTCTAAAAATACATTTTTTTGATTTTCAGCTAATTTAGTTGTTTCCTCTTGCTCTTTATTATATCGGTTAAAGAACTGAACCGCTTTTTGTTGTTCTGGATTTAACTTTGATCCAGCTTTAATTTCTTCGTAGTATTTAGACTTTAAACCATCTAAATGGTTTTTAGCCTTTGCAAGCTCTTCTTTGTGAGCTATTTTCTTTTTACGTATATCTCTTTCCTCGTCTAGCTCTTCATCATAAGCAAAATTGTCTTCCATTAAAAAGTCAATCTCTTCTTTATCGAGGTGAGGTCTAGTGTTTTCGTAATACTCTCTTAGCAATTGAGTTTCGTTTAACGCAGAGTAATCAGTGTTAAGTTTTACGTAATCTTCCAAGCTTCCGCCTGTGTCATTCATAAAATCAACAGCTTTTTGAATGTTTTCTGGTAACTCAATTCCTGCGTCAGCCTCTATCAAAGCTTGCTCTACCTGATCTTCAAGTTCTTCAGCTTGCTCTACAACCTCTTCTTCTGTTATTTCTTCGAGAACGGGTTGTTCAGCTTGAACAGTCTCTTGCTGTTGTGGTATTTCTTCAACCACTTGTTCACTAGTTTCAATTGGTTCATTAACATCCACTACATCTGCTTTCTGTTCTTGAGCAGTGTTTTCTTGTGTTTTGTTTAACTCTGCTAAGTCCACCTTAATAACCCCATCTTCGTAAGACATAGGGGATTTGTCTTCGTTTGTAGGTGTTTCTTCCACTTTAACTTCTTCCTGTGGAACACCTTCTTGTAATTGTTCTTCCATGATAAAATATTATATAATTATTATTACTATTATTACCTAGGCTCGAAAGAACCTAAGTCAAATCCACCACCTAATATATCATTACCTGCGGATTCAAAGTTTTTAGGCGGTGTATTGTTTTTTCTTTGGTCTATCAGCTCACTTTGCTGAGTACCTTGTATTTTTACTCTTTGATCTTTTCTGTCTTCTTTTTCAGACTCATCATTAACTGCTTTAGCAGCGTCCATATCTCTAATTTTCATGTTATATTGGAACTCCAATTGCATTAACTGCATTTTAGATTGCACTTCCATCTGCATTTTTCTTTCATCAAGCTGAGATTCTATTTGCATTAATTGAGCTTTTTGATCTGTAATAACTTGATTTTTTTGAATTTCTGCCTGCGCTGCCACTTGTTGAGCTTGAGCGTTTGCTTGTGCTTGTGCTTGAATATTCTGCTGCTGCATAGCTTGATCTCGCTGTAATTTCTTTTTTCTTCTAATCTTCAATACTTGATTAGCTAGCTTTATGCTTCTTATTTCCCTGATGTCAATCGCATCTTCTAAATCAATAAGTCCAGCAGATAAAGCTGTCTGTATATTGTTTTCTAGTCTTTGTTTTTCTTCATCATCAGGCGTAAGTTCTAAAAATATACCAAAATCATATAAATGAAGATCACCCATTTCTTGTAAAGTGGCAACGTTATGTCCTCCAATCTTTTGTATAAACGCTTCTCTAGTTGGAGAGTATTCTAATACATCGGAAATTCTTAAAGACAAGCATTCGGCTAAGTCTGCTGTTAAAAACAAACCACCTGTAAGTATATGCCTTGTGGCTGTATTTGAATTAGCTGCTGCAATTTTCTGCACACCAACTAAAGCTTTAGCGTCTGGCGTTGATCCATCTCTAGCTTCGTTTAATCCCGTAGTATCTCTTATCATTTGTAGATAATAGTTGTACGTTTGTATTAACGCAGCCATCTTTCCACCACCAGCTCCACTAGTTATTTCTTGTATAGGCACTTTACCAGGGTTCATATCACCCTCTTGAGTAAATGATCTACCAATTACAGAACCTGTTTGAAAGAACATATTTAATGCTTCTTGCGGATTATAATTAGTTCCATTACCTAAATCTATTTCAGCTAAACCATCAGCATCAAGGTAGACTCCATCCGGTACCATTCTTGATAACACCTGTTGAAGTTTTAAATGAGTTAATTGAATCATATCAGCAAAGCCAGTTATACGGCTCACTAAGGATTCAATTTTACCTTTATACATTCTTGGAGCTACAATACTATAGTTCATTTTGACTTTAGTATGATCGCTTTTAGGACGCATCATGTTTTTAGCTAATTCCCATTGAAGCAAGTAATCAGTACCTAATATTAACACACCTTCATACAGCACTTCTAAGGACCTAGATAATTTTCCAAACTGTTCTTCAAGCATTTCAACTGGAGGATCAAACTGGTCATCCCTAAGCACCACCTTTGAAGCTCCAGTAGCTGTTTCTTTAACCTTGTAAACTTCATTCATGTAAGTCTTAAAGTTAAAGTACAAAACTTGAACCGTATTAACGTCTGGGCTAGCAGAGTTATTTAGTGGGCGGTCGTAATAGCTATTGCTTTGATATGATGTTTTAGATATTTTTTCTAAATCATCGTTTGTTAATTCTGGAAATTGCTTTTTTATTTCATTTATAGTGACATCTTTTACTTCGCCAACATAATATACGTCTTGAAAGTTAGGGTCTTCAGTGTAGGAATATACTAAATTAGCAGGGTCTACGTATTCAACCATAATGCCCTCCGATAATGTAAATCTATTTTTTATAGCGCCAATACCTATTGTAGTTAGGTCGTAATAAAAACGCTTTTTAGTTAGATCATAATTGTTACCGTCAAGTAAAGTGTTTATAGCTTGCTCTTCAGCCATCTCAACAGCTTGCTTATATGTTAGCTGCATATGAACCTCTAGCTCTTCTTTAGTCTCAGGTAAATCTTCTTCTGGATTCTCAAATAAAGCTATATTAAAATTCTCTTGTACAAAGCTGTTAAGATCTTTAGTGTACATATCTCTAAGTACGCTTTCCATATAATCAGTTCTTTTACTGACTCCATAAGGATCTTGTGAATACGCTTTTATATCAAAAGCTCTTTCAGATATACCGTTAACAACAATGTCTACAAATTTTGGTATAATAGGTACAGGCTTCCAGTCTAAGTTTAAGTAAGATAAGTCACCATTAATAGATAGCTCGTCTTTGTATTTCTGTATAGGTTGCTCGCCTCTAGCATATAACCTTAACTTGTGAAATGTATGTTGATTGCTTCTATATCTATTTGTACCAGAATCTAATTGAAACCACTCGTCTTGAATAGCTCTACCAACCTTAAGTCCATACTCAGGCGACATTTTTTCAGCATCACTAGCTACTTGACTAGGAAAAGTACTTTTTACAACTGATTCAGCCATATTTATTTTATTATTTTTGAAATTGAATCGCCATTACTATATTTAGCGATACTTAAGTTTAATTTTCGTTTTTGCATAATCGGGTTGGGTCTGTATAAATTCTTATTACAAGCCATTATAGCTAATCCAGAGCTTATAGCGGCATCATACTTTGTTCTGTTGTTTATATCAAATTTTGCCCAATCATTTAAAGTTTCGCTGAAGTATAAATCTCCATAGTTACCGTCTTCTTTTAATCCAACGTATTTATCTATGTAAGACTCTATAGCCGCAGCGTGAGCTTGCTTTATATCTTCACTTGAGTTTGGTATTCCTCCTATTTCTTTTTCTGCCGTAGAAAGTTTGTTCCAAAGCTTGTCTGGTCTATTCATTGAATAACCTCTATAACCTCTTCTTTTAAAATAGTACAATAACCTAGGTTTATTATTTTCAGCTAATATAGGCATTCCGTAAAATACACAAGCCATAAGAACGTCTTCAAAAAATATCTCAGCAGTCTGAGGTCTTGCAACGTACTCTAAAAAAAATGTATTAGGTGGAGCGTCTTCCATGCTAAACTTAGTCAACCCGTGTAAAGCTCCTTTTGATCCGTTACCTCCAACTGTTCCGGATATATCATAACTATCACATCCAAAAGCCCCCATATGATCGTTACCTGGATATTTCATTCCATTTTTTAAAACTTGACGGTTTTGAATATCGTGAGTAGGAACCCAAGTTATTTTAAATCTTCCTTGAGGGTTTGGTGTAAATAAAACTCTTGAATCTTTAATTCCATTTTCCCAGCTAAAATTACCAGTACTAATTACTCCTGTATTTCTTAAATCCTGGTTGTAATCAATTTGCTCGTATATTTTTGCTAAGTTAAATAGACTGCTTTTCGTTTCGTCCCTAAATGCGTGTTCTTCCGTACGCGGAAATTGTCTATAGAATTCGTTTAAGGCGTCCTGATCGCTTTTTAATCCTTCAGCTTCATTGTTCCAGTGTTCTATAATTCCAGTGTCTATAACGTCGCCGTATGGACCTTTAACTTCATCGGTAGGCGTATCAAACACAGGGTGTCCGTAATCATCTATAAAACCCTCGTAGTTCCACTCCATAGGTATGAATAAAGAATATAAACCAGACTTTGTTTGACCGTTTTTATTTCTTTTTGTAGCATCAGAAGAGTAGTATAATTTCTTAAAGTTTTCTCCTCCTTTGTCTAAAGCATTTGATGTTGATCCCATCATACACTTACCTATAATTCTTGAACCTAAACGTAAACACGTTTTTGTTACTCGCCAGTTGTTTAAAATATTATCAGGTCTTTCCCACTTTCCACTTTCATCGTGTACTAGTAGCTTTAATTTTTCACCGTCATAAGAGTTGTCGCCTGTGTTCTTCCAGTCAATCGTTGTATCAAGACCCTCGAGTAACTCTTGGTCCTGCTTGTTTTGTATAGATTTCCTTGTTAATCTTGACGCTGGAATCCTGTAGGCCAATTCGGTCTTTGGGCGGTCCATACCGTCTTGTATCGGTTTGAAAAAGAACGGGTAGTTAACCGATATGGGTACGACTTTATCCGTGAACATTTTCTTCGCATCGGAGCCAGATTTGGACAATATCCCAAATCGTGCGTCGCTTGATATCGTTGCCATGTTGACTGTCTCTCCGGAAGCCATAAACGAAAAGCCTGAACGTCTGTTTTTGAGATAAGACATACCATAACATCTTCTGTCTGCTTTACAAGCTTCCCAGAATAAGTAGAATAATCTGTTAGCTTCCCTGAATTCGGGGTTGCCAACGTCAATCTTAGACCACTGCAAGTACATAAAGTGAGTGCCAGTAATGTAAGTAGCCACGCCCTTATTATTGAACCAATGGCCTTCTTCTCTGTGTTTGAATTGTTCATCTATATATGGTTCCCATTTGCTTTGAAATTCCTCAGGATATTCTCTCCATTCAAACACACTTTGTATTTGCTTTAACTCCTTAGGATATTCTTCTACAGTCCACTTATTAGTAGACTTGTTTATTTTAGAAGGTGTTTTTGGAAGTGCAATTTTTAATCCTTGTATTTCGTATATATCACCTATTTGACCAGTCTTACTTATAACTACAATGTCATTTTCCTTATTGTAACCGTATTCCCATTTTTTAGATTTGTTTAATCTAGAAATTGTAGTGAGCTTTACGGGTTCAACAATTTTATATAAAGTTTGCTCGTACATTATTTAGATCTTTTTTCAGCAAATCCACTAAATGACTTTTTAGCTACTTCTTCTTTAGGTTTATTATCGAGCATGTCTTGCTCTTCTTTTATTCTGTTTAATATTTCAAAAGCATCAAATATAGCTAGCTTTTTTGTAGCTGCGGCATTCTTTAATCTATCAGCTGATATATCATCATCTGAATCAACAATAGCTTCTTTAGCTACTTTAATTAACTCCTCAACCGCTCTGTGTCCAGCTTGGATTATATTCGACTTCGTTTCCTTGATATTCATATTTAATTGTAATTTGATTGGTTGGTACTCTATATAGTCTTTCTTTTTCAATGAAAAACTCATATTCCATACCCACTTTGAAAGAAACTAAAGATTCTTTCTCTATACTTCCGTCTGTGTATTTAACAACACCAAGCCCAGGTTTTTCAAAGTCTATAGAAAACATTTTGTCTTCTTTTATAGGCTTTATAAAACAAAACCCTTTTTCTGCTTTCCATTCATCACCTGACTTATAAGCATATATTTGATCTGGTTGAGCAAAGTATTTATCTTCTTCGAAATAGCTTTTGCTATTTTTTTCATTACCTCTAACGTCGTAAAACCTTCTAAACACGTTATGGTGTAATATAACTTCATCACCTTTTTTTATATTAGTATCTCCAAGTAATGGTTTTGACAAAACTATACCTTGTCTACTTACGTAATTATGGTTTTGAAGCTCCGTATTTAATAGTAGCTCCTTGCCTTCAATTGTTTTAGATGAAGTTGATCTATTTGTTTTTGGTTTTACTATAAAATTAAAAATTGATTTCATTAATACTGTAGATCATATTCAACTGCAATTGCCATGTTTTTATTGAAATCTTTCCAAGGCAATAATTCATTTCCTTTTTTTATATATATAGAATACTTATTTTCTTCTTCTATTATATTAGCTATAGTATGACCGCCATACACTTCCTGTCCAACAGAATAGTGCATAGCGTCATTCTTATAGTCTCTCCCAATACTAATTTTCCGTACTAGGCTCATTATCTAACTTCTTGTAAGATCCGTCGTTTATGTCTATAGTTATGTCTCCATAGATACTTCTCAGCTCTTCTTGATACTTTTGTAATTCTGCTTGAAGTGTACTAGCTCCATGAAGCACCTGGTGTTTTTCAATTTCTAACTCACCTATTTTTAACTGGTGTTGGTTGAAATTTTTAACTAAATCTTGTAATTTAACTAACTCTTCTTCTTTAATTGCTTTTACTTTTTCCATTTTATTAAATTTAATTGTTATTTATAAGTTTATTATTACGTGTAAATCTTATTATTTACTCTCCTATTGTCATTGTTACAGACGTAGGGTTTATTAAAGATTCTATTTGATTAGCAATACCAGCTTCAATAGATTCTACAGTTTCTTCGCCCATAGCTTCTTTTGTCCACTCCACAACTATTTCATTAGTTAAGTCTTCAAATGGTATAAAAGCACCGCCTTCACTTAAAGAGACGATTTGAGTACCTATTGCATTAGATGAATAATCGCCATCAGTCCCTGTTACTATCCAGTGCACGTTATATACTACATCTGTTTGCCCCTCTTCTTGAGGATGCACATCTACTGTTTTGCAATTCCAATCGTAAATTATCATATTTATTTATTTTCTAATGTTTGTATTCTTTGTTCTAGTTGCTCTATTTTTGTGATTGACTCTTGTAATGCCGCTGTTAATAGTGGTACTATTTTACTTAAGTCTAAACCCTGCAGCTCATCGCTACCATCTTCTCTTACAGCATCTTTTTCGCCTGTTACAGCTTCAGGTATAACTTCAGCTACTTCATGGGCTAAGAAGCCATCTACTGTGTTTTCAGAACTTATGTAGTTAAACCTAATTGGCTTTAATTTTTTTATTCTACTAGAAGCTTCTGTTAAAGGTGTTTCGTTCTCTTTTAATCTATAATCAGAAGTTATGTTAAAAGCAGATGCGTAACAAGCTTGTCCTCCAAACGGACCCCCTATATAAAGCGAGGAAGAGGTTGTAAAACTACCATAAAAATCACTTAACAACGGGCTTCCATAAGAGTTTATAATTTGGAATCCATTTCCAGCTGTAGAAGCAACTCTACCTACTACGTGAAGTTTTTGCGAAGGACCAATCGTTCCAATACCCACGTTACCTGTGCTGTCAATACGTAATCTTTCAATGTTTTGAGTTCTAAATGCTATATTCGCTGCTTGAGTGGCATTAAAGTTGAAATTCCCTGTTCCTCTATGAATCATTTCAGTGCTAGTATTAGCACCGAGATTATTTCTAATTATTCTAAGACCATAATCGCTGTAAGTTGAATCTCCTACAAGATCAATATAAGCGTAACCGTTTGTAGTCCTGCCGTTACCAATTTGAATAAAGTTTGTTCCGTTATTGGCGTAACCAACATCTAATCCGTTACCTGTTATTCTAGTGCTGCCTGCTACCTCTAGTTTTGCGTTAGGACTAGTCGTTCCAATACCAACATTACCTGTGGTTTGATCAATAACCATTCTATATGTGCTACTACTATCGTCGTATACTATAAAAGCACCATTAACATCTGAACCTATAGTGGTATTATTACTAGAAGAGTTTAACGCTAAATAGCATCCACTTCCTGTTGTTTCTACTGTTAATAATCTGTTAGGACTATCTGTTCCGACACCGACGTAACCATCACCATCTATAACCATTTTTTGAGTAGCATTAGTCCAAAACTCCATATTGTTACCAGCCATTTCATATCTAATTCTACCTTTAGTTTGAACTGAGCCGTTACCAAACCAAAGCTCAGCTTCAGCAGCTCCTGTTATTGTAACAAAATTCCTATTGCTGACTGTGCTCTCGAATATAGCTGATGTTCCTAGCGCAGGCGTCCAAGTTCTTAATATGCCATTTGCTACGTGAAGTTTGGCTTGAGGACTAGTCGTTCCGATACCAACGTTGCCACCAAGCGGTTGAAGGTTTAGGCTGTATAAGGTGGTATCACCATCTGCTCTTTGACTTTGAATAAAACTCCACCCGCTACCTGAAACACCCATATTGATGCCGTAGGTTTTATTTGTGTTAGAAACAAACAGTCCTCCAGTCGCAGTTCCTGCTGTAGGGGTGTCACTCCCATTTGC
>Ga0209533_1001676_pt1 | contig 20724 bp, 12 predicted proteins | sample COG_04_FD_184748 | JGI IMG/M metagenome (GOLD analysis project Ga0209533, IMG submission 184748) | Pelagic Microbial community sample from North Sea - COGITO 998_met_04 (SPAdes) (version 2) | ecosystem: Environmental > Aquatic > Marine > Neritic zone/Coastal water | place: Helgoland, sampling...
ATTAAAAATAAAAAATTAAAATTGTATTAAAAATAAAAAATTAAAATTGTATTAAAAATAAAAAATTAAAATTGTATTAAAAATAAAAAATTAAAATTGTATTAAAAATAAAAACTTTATATTAAATAATAAAGTTACAATTAAACTATATAATATAATGTATTAATTTTTTAAACAAAAATCTAATGTATTTTTAGGATTTATAATAGGTTTATTTCTTTTAAGTTTAAAATCATTCATCGTTAATAAAGGTTGTGAATTTTTTTTATCTATTGGTAAAAAAGTATTATTTAAATTTGTCTTTTTATATATTTCTTCTAAAATTGGTATAATTGTATTACAAGGTGGAAACTCAATATTATACATTTTATCATTTAATCCATTTATATTTCTATATTCATCAATATCTAATTTACCTCCAAATAATTTTAATGCCATTTTATCAATAGATGGTGTTAAATTTTTATAGTCTCCAAATACTTTAAAATATAATAAATTTAATAATGATATTTTTTCCCAATAACTATCGTCATCTTTATAATACTGTAATATATATGCTAATGCACAATTAGGTAAACAAAAATTACCAAAGAGTTGAAATTTATTTTTTATATATTTATAAGGTATTCCCCAAGGTATATTAGTAAATGAATGACAACACCATAAACAAGCATTATTTGTATTAGTAATCCATTTATCACCATTAGTATTTAAAGTTAAATGAGTTAATACATTTAATTTATCAGTATTACTATTATATTTATTATTTAAAATAATATCTATTTGTCTAATTGGTTCTTTTTTTGTAATATTAGTTTCATTTAAATTACTATAATTATTATTTATGTTATTTAATATTGTTTGTTGATTATATGTTTGTATTTCATTTTGTTTTAACTTATTATTTTTATTTTCAATAGTATTATTTAGATTATTACTATTTAAACTACTATTATTTTCATTATTATTGTTTATATTAGTAATATTAAAATTTATATTATTTTCAATAGAATTATTTATACTACTATTATTTTCATTATCAATAAATTCAAAATTAGTATTATTCATATTATTTGTATCACTTGTATAAGGTAATGGTTCGGTAATTGTTGGATTATATTGAAATAAATCTTTACCACTTGAAAATTCTTCAGTTAATTTTAAACAACTTAATGGTAATTTTATAATTATATTTTCATCTTTATTAATATGATTTAAATCTTCTATATCATTATTTTCATATTTAAATTTGTCTTTGGGTTTTCGACCTCTTCTTTTAGTTTTCATAATACCATTATCTTCATTATCATTATCATTATTTGTTTTATTCTTTATTTTATTTAACTTATTTTCTTTTTTTAATTCTTCCATTTTAATTTTATTTTCTTTTTTCTCTATTTTGTGTCTTTTTATTGTTTCTAACATTTCAATTTCAGATTGTGTTTTAATTTTAGGTTTTCGACCACGTTTTTTTATTATTTTTATAATAGTACCATTTTCAATTTCATTTGTTTCATTATTTTCAGTTTCATCATCTTCAGTTTCATCATCTTCAGTTTCATCATCTTTAGTTTCATCATCTTCAGTTTCATTATCTTCAGTTTCATTATCTTCAGTTTTTTCGATGTATTTATTTGTTTCATTTTTTATTTCATTCTCAATAACGGGTTGTTTATTTTTTTTTACTCTTCCCATTTTTAATTTATAAATTATCAACTTATTTAAAATAATATTTAAAATAATAATAAATATAATAATAAATATAATAATAAATATAAATTATTTATTAAATAATATAATATGTTATTTATTTAAATTAAAAAATAAAAAGCAAAAAAATAAAAACTTAAAAACATTAGTTTAAAAAAAATAGTCTAAGACAATAATTGTAAAATATTAGTATAAATTATTAATTATGTAAATGATTAATACATACAGGTTGGTAACTTTCAGAACCTCCTATTAAAACTACATCAGTTGATTTTATTATACGTTTTGTAAACGGTGCTTTTTCATTACAAATAGAACATCTAGCATTTAATTTTTCAACTGTAGTGGCAAATGGTATTAAATCTAATAACCTACACTCACTAAATGGTTCTTGTTTATAATCTCCATCTAATCCACATATATAAATTTTTTTTTTATGGTCAAATAATAATTTTTTTACTATATCATATAAATCAGGAAAAAATTGCCCTTCATTTATAAAAATATAATTAATATCTGTTAAATCACTTTCAAAAATACTATTTAAGTGTGTCATTGAATTACAAGGTATTTGTAATTTATCGTGAGATGATATAAAACTATTATCACAATACCTTATATCTGAACTATGATTAATAACTAGTATTTTTTCATTCATTAATTTACTTTTACTATTTGCATAATTAATTAATGAAGTTGTTTTACCAGCAAACATAGGACCTAATATTAAATGTAATTCAGACATACTTAAAATAGAATATTTAAAATTATTTAAAATTATTTTATAATATATAATTCTAAACATTAAAAACATTTTAAATTCAATTTTTAATAATTTAATTTAATTTAAATAAATGTGAAAAAATAAAAAAAGTAATGAAATTAATTAATTTAAATATATATAATATTAATTTTTAATAATTTTTAATAATTTTTAATAATTTTTAATAATTTTTAATAATTTTTAATAATTTTTAATAATTTTTAATAATTTTTAATAATTTTTAATAATTTTTAATAATTTTAATAATTTTTAATTTTAAATTTAATCTGAGTCTGAGTTTTCAACTTCTGAATCACTATCTTCAGTATCATTTTTTTCTGATTTAGTATCTTCATCATCATCCATATCCATATCATAAACAGGAACATCATAACTCACATTACATTTATTTAATGTTAAATTAATACTTGTTCCTTTAGGACCAAACCAAATATGGCGACTATAAAATTCAATAGATGAAATATTAATATCTTTGTTAAGAATATCTTCAGTATTTGTAATTGCTTTATTTGTTTCGTTATTTACAATTTTACCATTAAATCCTGTTTCATCGCTATGAAAAATTTTTAGCCAAATAGATGGGTCATAAGTTGGCTTTTCACCTTTTTTAATCTTTTCTTGGTCGGCTTTATTGTAAGATTCCAATTGTTTAAGAATAGTTTTTAATAATTTTTCAGTTTTCTTAGAACCATAGTAATCTTTACTATTCGCAAGTAAAGTAGTAAAAATAACCTTATCAATATCTTTAATTATAGAATGTAATTTTTCATCTCGTAAACGAATACTCATTGAATAACTAACACCATTGTCATTTTCTAATTTGAAAATACGTCCTACAATATCAGTTAATTTAATACGCAATTTTTTATCATCATAAAGTAAATCACAAAATTTACCACCTTTTTCGTGTTGTTGAATCGCACCAATACTAATTTTTTCTTTATTAAAATTTTCAGGAGTAAATGCATTACTTTCATATTGTTCATTATTACTAATACTCTTAATATTAATTTGATTAAACTCAAATCCTAAACTGTATTTACCAACACCAAGTTTAAGTTTATTAATAGAAATACAAACATCAATGGCTGTATTTTTTTGTAAAGCCTCTTCTAAATTAGAAACATCAAGATCATTACTTGTATCGTTTCTACAAACAAAATCATTTGATAAAACACCACCAATAGCATATCCTGGATATTTTTCACTCTTAGTTAATGTTGCTTTAAGCATATCAGCACATTCTTCTTCTTCCATAGTTTCATCAAACCATTGTTTAGAATTTTCAACACCTTTAGTAATTAAATATTTGTCAAATTTATTTACCATATTAATAAAATTTTCATCTTTTACAGCCATAAAAATTTGATACTTATCTTTTTTACCTTTAGCATCTTTATCATTTTCTAATTTTTTAAAAGTTATAATTTTACAACCACGCATAACTACAAGTAATTTTTTATCATTAGATGTAGCATCATCATACGTAATTTTACAATATTTAACTCCAATATCAGGAATATTAATAATATTACTAAATGAAGTTTTAGATGGATCAACATCATTAGGAGTTAAAGGTTTAATCTTCATAGGAGGCATATTGATATACTAAACTCGTGTAAATCAAAATAATAATTCGTTGGATATTTAAGACTAAAATTCGTGGAACTTAAGTTAATAGATTATTTAATACTCTATACTTTTATATTTTATTATGTTTTTAAATTTTTTTTTTCAATTTTTTATTTTTTGAATTTAAAGAAAAAAAATGGAAAAAAAAATTACTAATTTAATTTTTAGACTTGGTTATTGTATTAGTTTTTGTTAGATTTCTTAGATGTTTTTGTTTTAGATTTCTTAGATGTTTTTGTTTTAGATTTCTTAGATGTTGTAGATTTCTTAGATTTTATAGGTTTAGTAGATAATTTAGGTTTAGTAGATAATTTAGGTTTATTAAATAATTTTTTATCAATTTTTAAATCTTTCATTGTAACTTTATTTGCTTCAATTAGAAGTTTATTTAATGTATTCATTGTTTATTTTAAAATATTTTTATATTATAGTTATATAAGAAAAAAATAATATAATAATATAAATTATTATAATAATAATTAAAAAATATCAATACTATAATAATTTTATAAAAAATGAATAATAATATAGAATATATAGAAAATTATAAATCTATAGAAGAAGAACCTATTGATGAACCTATAGAAGAACCTATAGAAGAACCTATAGATGACCCTATTGATGACCCTATTGATGACCCTATTGATGACTCTATTGAAGACCCTATTGAAGAACCTAGTGATGACCCTATTGAAGAACCTAGTGATGAAATTAACAAAGCCAACCTTATCATTGATAATACTGAAGAAGAGTCTATTAATAATGATAATGATAATGATAATTATAATGAAAATGAAAATTATAATATAGAAAGTATAGATATTGAATACACTATTGATTTTCTTATTCCTAATGATGAAAAATTAGTTGATATTGAAAAAATAAATAATAAAGTTAATAACTATATAAATAATTTTAATAGTGAAATAATGACTAATTATAAAAACGAATACTCTAAATTATATAAGAAGTATTCTAATATGAACTATAAAATTAAAATTTTACCAAAAGATAAACATAATTTAGTTAAAATAGTTGTATTAAAAAATGATAAAAAAGAAACACTTATTAAAGAAATAACAAAACCTAATTATTTATATTATAATGATATACTAAATGAATTAAAAAATAATATATCTAACGAAAGAGCAAAAATATTATTTAACTATAAAGAATTAATATCAAATACAGACTTATCTATAAATGATAAACAAAATTTTGAAAAAGAAAAAGACAAATTTATAAATTTATTAGAAGACTATTATAGTTATACTTTATATCATAAAAAAATAAATAAAATATCTACTACAAATTCTAAATCTAATTTATTATTACAAAACTTAAATATAATTGATACTCTAGAAACATCTAAATCAAAATTAGTTGGTGAAATATATAGTATAGATACTACACTTATTAATGAAATAAATACATTGAATAGTAATAAATTAACAGAATATAATAGTATTATTCAACAATTACTTGGTAAAAAGATTGAAGATATAAAAAAAGATATTAAATTAAAAGAAGAAATAAAGTTATATCTAGATACAACAATAAAACACAATTTAGATAATAAAATAAAAAATGAAAAACATAAACAAGATAATTATATAAATTATATAATTGATAAATTACCAATATTAAATTAAAAAGTTATTTTACTTAACTACCTAATTTTATCTAATTACCTAATTAACTAATTACCTAATATTGATTGTATAATATCATTTTTAGAACCATAAGATTTTACTTTATATTCTTTTGCTATTTCTTTTAATTGTTTAGTTGTCATACCATTTAACTGTTCGCTAGTATATTCTATTTTAATAGTTTTATTATCTTTATTATTATTTAATAAATCATTTAAATCAACTTCGATATTTTCATTAGTCTCATTATTTTCATTAGTTTCAGTATTTTCATTAGTCTTATTATTTTCATTAGTTTCAGTATTTTCAGTATTTTCTAAATTTATATTTTTTATATTCTCTCCAGATACATTTGTATTTAAAATAGTTTCATTTAAACTAATTGTATTATCAATATTAATATTTTTTACAGTTTGATTATTATTATCACTATCATTATCATTATCACTAATAGAATCTAAATCTAACTTATCAATATCACTAAAAGTTTCAATAATATCATTAATATTAGATTGTATATTTTCTTTTATTATAGGAGTATTTATATTAGATACATTATTTATAATATCAATATTACCATTATCGCAATTATCACCACTATCACCACTATCTATTTCATTGGTTTCTAAATCTTCTAAATCTTCTAAATCTTCTATATCAAATTCATTATCTTCTAAATTATCAGATAATGGGTCTGTTGTTATTGAATCATTATCATTAAAAATTTCTGTATTTGCTTTTTCTGAATGTATTATATCATATATATTATCAGTAATTTCATTATTTTCATTATTTTCTTTTTCATATTGATTTCTTTTTTCTAATTCCTCTAAATCTTCTAAATCTTCTAAATCTTCTAAATCTTCTAAATCTTCTAAATCTTCTAAATCATCTAACCCTTCTAATTCATTATCTTCATTAATTATCATATCTTCGTAAGTTTCAATACTTATTACTTTATTAATATCATTATTATTAATAGTAGTATCTAGATATGTATCCATTTTTTTCATATTTTTAATATTATCTTTGGTTAATTTAATAATATTATTACTTTCAGCAACATCATTTATATTAATATTTTTAATTATATCTTCATTATTAGTTGTATTCTTCTCATTACTATTTTCATTTATAGTATTCATATTATTTTTACCACCGACTAATTGTATTATGTTATTATAGGTTTCTTCATTATGTTTTTGTTGATTAAAAAAAATAGTTTTTAAATCTTCAACATTTGTCTTTAATTCTTTAATTTCTTTAATTTTTACAAAATTAGAATATAATAAATATAAACAACATAAACTAATTAGAACAAAACTTATTAATAATAAATTTGAACTTATATTTTGCAAATCAACCATTTTTATTAATATTTAAATATATTAATTAATATTAATTATTATTAATATTTATATAAGTTAAAAAAAACGTAAAACTTAAATAAAAACTTTAATAAAAATTAATAAAATATAAAAAGAGTTAGAAAATAATATGTTGTTTCAATATTAATATTTGTTATTCTATATTAATATTTTCTAATTCTTTCTTATATTTCATTAATTTTTGATAACATTTATTAATTGTAACTTGAGAAATTTCACACGTTTGAAATATAAGATGTTTATTAATATTAATATTTAATTTTTCAATGACATAATAAATAATTGTAGATGTTCTAGATAAAGGTGTGTGTTTATCTAAAAATTTATTCGTTTCTATATATATTAATAACATACGACAATAATTAAATAATTTATCATTTAATCCTAGAGCACAAGAAAATCTATGTAATTTTGTGATACAATCTTTCATTATTTTATTATTTTCGATATTAGTTAAATGTTCTTCTGTATTATCTTTTATACCATTTAATTTAGTTCTATCATTAGAAATAGTAGTATTTTTATTCTTATTATCACTATCAACAGCACTATCAGTATCACTATCAGTATCACTATCACTATCAGTATCACTATCAGTATCAGTATCACTATCAGTATCGCTATCAGTATCGCTATCAGTATCACTATCAGTATCACTATCAGTATCACTATCAGTATCACTATCAGTATCAATATTACTATTTATATTAGTATTTGTATTAGTATTTGTATTAGTATTTGTATTTGTATTAACATTGATACTAATAGTAGAACTGTTTGTATTACTTTTACTTTCATTAACATAATTATTATAAATATCATTATCATTATCATTATCATTATCATTATCATTATCATTATCATTATCATTATCACTATTATCATAACTATTATCATCACTATTATCATCACTATTATCATAACTATTATCATCACTATTATCATCACTATTATCATCACTATTATCATCACTATTATTATCACTATTATTATCATCAATATTAGTTTTATAATTTTCTATCGAACTATTACTGTTTTTTTTATGTAATTTAATATTTTTCCATATTTCTTCAAATGTTTTAATGCTTTTACGAAATGTTTTATTATTTTTTAGTTTAAAGATTTCAGCAATTTCACTACAATTTCTAGGCACTCCTTTTAATTTACAAGCCAGCATTATACAACCTGCTTTCATCGCATCTTTTTTAGTTCTTCGTGAGGATTTAATTTCACTAACTTCTTTATACATATATTTGGCTTCTTCAATAATACATTGATTTAATCCTGCATTTTGTGCTATAATAGTAATATTATTAAAAGTTTCTATTAAACTTGAATCTCTATATGAAAATCTATTCCAAAAATTCATATTTCTAATTTTTTTAGATTGTATATTATTAGTTGATGAAAATCCTACCATCGCACCCATACTAGTATTTGGTAATAATTCATTTGTAGGCATATCGCATCTAGAAGGATCACTACCTTTACTATCATCATTACCATAAAATCTCCATTCTTGCCCTGCATCTATTACACAATCATTATATAATCCACAATCATTACAGACATTATATCCATCAATTTCAAATATTTTTTTAGAATTACAATTATTACATTTTATTTCACTATTTTTAATTATATCTTTACTAATATGATTTTCAATTTCATCTAAATTAAATTTTGATTTTTTTAAATTAGTATCATTTTCTATTTGTGTTTCTATTTTTTCTTTTGTTTCATTTTTTATTTGTTTATTTTTTCTTCTTTTTTCAAAAAGAAGAGATGACAGTATTGTATTGTTATCTAATAATTCATTTTCATTATTACTACTAGTTAAAGTAGTCATAATAAAGTATTTAAAATTATATTATAAATGTTATAATATAAACTAAACTAAATTATTAAATTTCAATTTTTACAATAACTGTTTTAATTCTAAAATCATTTTATTTTTATATTAGTTAATTATAATAATAAATAAATATAATTTAAAATATCAATTAAACTATAATTTAAAAATGTCTATTAAAAAAACTAATAAAAATATAAAACATTTTAAAAATGGTAAAAATATAAAACAAAATAAAAATATTAAAAATATTAAGAAATATATACCAAAATTTACAAAAAAAAATAATAAATTACAGACTGGAGGGAAACTTAAAGAACCATTTGAATTAAAACCATTATCAGATTTTGATTATGATAAATATAAATTATCTAATTATATGAATTCTACTATTGATTGGGGTTCTATGCCAGGTGAACCACCAATGCCTAATTGTAGTATTTTATAAATATTAGTTTATTATATTATTTTTTTATATAAATTTTTAATAATTAATATATATATATAAATATATATAAAAAAATAAACTTTATATATAAAATAAAGTAATAACTTATCTTATATTATGTATTATATTACAACTTTAATTCGACATATTATTTTTAATCATAATCCTAATTATACATATTCTAATAATTATAAAGTAAAACAATATAATACTATTGAAACTAATAAATATAATACTAATTTTACACTATTATCTAGAATTAATATTGACTATGATAGATATAAATTATCTACTTTTATAGAGAATAATAATATAATTAATAATAATAATAATATAATTAATAATAATAATAATATAATTAATAATAATAATAATATAATTAATAATAATAATAATAGTTTCTAGAACATCTTTATTTTTTTATTATAGTAATAGTTAATAATTTATAATTAAATGTTAAATTTTAATTATTAAAATCTATAATTAACATAAATAAAAAATATAATAATAAAATGGTTGTATTTATAACTCTTTTACCAAATATATATTGGATATATAATAATCCAATAAATCCAAAATCTCAAAATGAATATAAAATAGAAATGAGTAAATTTATAGAACAGAACACAATTAAAACAATAATTGAATTAGATGACAAACTTACATTCTGGAAAAAATCAAATGATTACATTAATGAAATTAAATTACAAATGGAAAAAGATGAATTTTCTAAATTATATACAATTTTAACAAAATTAAATGATATTATAAAACAAAATTATATTAATAATACACCACTTATTATTTCTACTTATAATACTAACTATATAGAAATCGGGTTATCCATATGGATTTATTATTTTAATAAAACAGCAAATATTCCGTTTGATACAGTTATTAAATTGTTATCTATTAAAATTATTGGTAATATTAAATTAAGCGACACATTAAAAAAATTCTTTGCTTTTCTGAATTTAAATAATCTTTCTGGGAAAACATAATTTTATAGTTGTGATTGTATTTTATATTTTTATAATTTTATTAGTTTATTTTATATTTTTATAATTTTATTAGTTTATTTTATCTTTTTATATTTTTATTTTATCTTTTTATTAATTATTTTTATAATTAGTATTGTTTATTTAATATTTAATTAGTTATTTTTTTAATAGCCTATTGTTTTCCACATAACTGTATGTGATGTTGTGCTATCTTGATTATATAATCTAATAGAAGAAGCAGATAATTTTACTGATTGTCCGTATGTAAAATTACCAGGTGCTGACGAGACTGGTTCACCACTTACTTGAGCCACAACAAAATAAGTTGATGTTGATGAATAAGGTAAATTTGTAATATCTACAGTGCTATCAGCAGCAACTGTTGTTTGACCATAGCAAATGTGTGGTTTTTTAATATTAGAAAATGTGGTTGTGCTTGAACCATAATATCTATATAAAGAATTTGTTGATGAAAATAAGTTTAATCCTTTAAAACTTTGTGGAACGGTATATTTTACTGATATTGAAGTTACATAATGATATGAACTATAATCAATAGTCGTCCAAGTTATTAAATCAGGACTTGAATAAAAAGTATAACTTCTATTTGTGTATGATGCTCTTACAGTAATTATCCATAATTTATTAGACCATTTAATATCCCAAATCCATAACGTAGAAGGTGATATACACACGGTCCAATTTATACCATCAATACTTTTAACAATATTTGTTGCACTAGAATCACTACCTTTAACACCTACACATACGAAAATTGAGCCATTCCACACAACACTATATCCTTCATGTATAAGTGTTAATTTATCAGTTACACCAACCCATGTAATACCGTCATAACTATATATAATTGAATATAAATTAGCATCACTATTATTTTCATTACCAGTAGCAACATATATAGTATCATTACCAGTAATTGAATAACAATCATTCATAAATGTATTTGCATTTGTAGCATTCCAAGTAATACCATCATAACTATAAGAAATAGAACCACCTATTCCTGCTCCATAATTTACACTTGCTCTTAAATAAATTTTACCATCATAAAAAATATCAGTAACATAGGAATTAATACTAATATCCCAATCTATTAAATTATAACTTATTAAAGTATTGCCAATATTTATTTCTCTTAGTAAATAATATTTATCAAATGTATAAACTAATTTATTGCCTGGTGAGGTTGGAGAACTATTTAAAACTTTCCAATGTATACTATCATAACTATATATTAATGAATAAGCTCCACTAACTCTTGCAATCCACATATTGCCGTCATATATAATACTATATACATTACTCACTGTATATACTGAACCATCATTATTAATTATATTTCCTGTTAAAACATTTGTAAAAGTAATACCATCGTAACTATAAGATAATGGGGAATTTGAACCAACCGCACCTAAATTAGAACCTATTACAACCATTACATCACTATTTTCATAGGGTATATTTGGTCCTTGTGGTCCTGTATCACCTGTATTACCTGTTGGTCCTGTATTACCTGTTGGTCCTGTATTACCAGTGTTACCAGTGTTGCCAGTATCACCAGTATTAAAATAATATCCAGCATGACCTGTTGGTCCAGTATTACCTGTTGCACCAGTTAATCCAGTATATATATTAGAATTACCTGTATTTCCTGTATTACCTGTTGGACCAGTTGCTTCATTTGCTGATAAACTTGTATTCAAATAACTAATTGATGTTCCCCTAAAATAGATTGTCATACTTTGAGGACTTTCAACACTATTAGAAAAATCAGCATATATTTTTAAAAGATATCTATACGTTTTATCTGGTAATACTGTATTTGGAACATAAAGTGAATGTGATAATATATTTAAATCCAGATACACTTGTATTGCACTAGAAGAATTACCTGCTGATATTAAAACTTCTGTTGCTGGGTCTGCTGTTGAATCAATATAATACAATTTTGTATAAAATTTAACAGATACATCATCAGTTGCTAATGTATATAATTTAGTAGTCCATAATCCACTTAAAACTATATTATTATTTAACAAATTTGCTGGAGAAATAAATGAACCCATTAATACACCACTCGTATTACTTTGAGTTCCTGATGTTATTGATGTTTGATAATTTATCGCTAATACAACACCTGCTCTCATAGATACCCATCCTTGCCAAGTTACTGGATGATATCTTAAATATCTTGCTTGTATTGGAGAATTAAATGTATTTTCTACTTTTGTGCTTCTATCTGTATTTCCTGTAAAAATTTGGGCAAGTCCCGCATCTGTAGTTGTTCCTGTTGTTGTTATATATAAATAAGTAATATTATCTGTTGATACTGATACTTTATATGTAGTAACCCATTGGTCAGAATCAGCACGACCTTGTGTAATTCCTCCTGATACAGTTTGAGTAGTATCTAAATCTATTGTCATATATTGATTAGCATCACCAGTACCTGCATCCCAAGACCGTGGTGAATCTAACATAGACTCAACATATACCTCTCCTGGATTTCTATTTAAATAGGTTGTTGAATATGACCTTTTATCTTCTTCTGGATTTGATGTTTCAATATCTAATATTTTAGGAGCACTTAATAAATCTCCATCAGTAAGTGGAGCAGTTCCTCCATCTGTGTCTAAATATAAATTTAATCCGTGAATACTTCCATTTAAACCTGACATACCTGTTGGACCTGTATTACCTGTATTTCCTGTATTTCCTGTATTACCTGTTGGACCCGTATCTCCTGTTAAACCAGTATATCCAGTATATCCAGTATTACCAGTATTACCAGTATTACCTGTGGGACCCGTATTTCCTGTATTACCTGCTGGACCTGTATTACCTGTATTTCCTGTTGGACCTGTATTACCTGTTGGACCTGTATTACCTGTAGGTCCAGTATATCCAGTATGCCCTACACCAGTTGGACCAGTATTACCCGTGTTTCCAGTTTGACCAGTATATCCAGTATGCCCTACACCAGTTGGTCCAGTATTACCAGTATTTCCAGTTTGACCAGTATTACCAGTATTACCAGTATTACCAGTATTACCAGTAGGTCCTGTATTACCAGTATTACCTGTATTACCAGTATTACCTGTATTACCAGTAGGTCCTGTATTACCAGTATTACCTGTATTACCAGTATTACTACCGGTTGGACCAGTATTACCGGTATTACCTTTAAATAATTTAACAATTTGAATTTTATTAGTATTTAATATATTTGCGATATTTCCACCTATGGATTGAGATTGAGTAGAGTTTTGTTTTGTCCATACTTCAAAGAACTCATTAGGATTTAATTTTAAAATTGTGCTAGCACGACAAGTTAAACCGTTATTTTCTTTTTTATTATAAGATAAACCATAACGTTCGTTAGATATTTCATTAATATCATTATAATTTAAACTTACATATGTAAATCTTATTGTATTTCCAGAATCATTATCAATATCACTATAAACAACTTGATAATTTATAACAACTTCTATAATTTCATTTGTAATATTTGTAAAACGCGTTCCTCCATCAATTGCTTCAAATCCAATATCTACTAAATCATTACTTATAGTATCTACTGTATCAAATAAAACTTTTGTAATTGTATTTTTCAATACAGTTTGTGTTGTAGAATTTCTTAATGCTAATTTTAATTCTTTTAAATTTTGATGATCTTCTTTGGGACCCATAATACCAGTATCTCCTGTATTTACATATAATCCAGAAATACCAGTTGGACCAGTATTACCTGTTGTTCCAGTAACTGCTGTTGAACCTGTATTACCAGTAAATCCTGATTTTACTTGATATCCATGTAATCCTTCTTGTCCTTGTGCACCAGTTGGACCAGTATTACTCATACTACCTTGAACATAGGTTTCACCTTTTAATAAAATATCTAAATTTGTATGTCCTACTGTAATTGTTTCACTATTAGTATCTATTAAAAATGTCCCTGAACCATCAATATGAATTATATGAGTATCTTCATTATATAATTCAATATTATTTGCTTTTATAGACTTAAATAAACTCATTATTAATTATTAGTATTTATTAGTATTTATTACTTATTTAGTATTATTACTTATTAATAATAATAATTTTTTTATAATTAACTAAATTATTATTAATTATAATTTTTTATAATTAACTAAATTATATAACTAAAATTATAAAATATTATATTAAAAAAAATAAAACAAAAATATTATTTAAAGTTTTAATAACCAACAGTATTCCAGACAACAGTTCGTGTAGCATTTTCTTGATTATAAACTTTGATAGATGAACCTGATATGATTTCTGCTTGTCCATATGTAAAATCTGTTGTTGAAACTGTTGTATTTGTTTGTGCTATAGCAGTATAAGTTGTCGCACTTGTATATGGTAAATTAGTTATTGTAACATTACTTTCTGCTGATATTGAAACTTGTCCATAACAATTAATTGGTGTTCTAACATATGTAAATTCTGATGTATTTGAGCCATAATTCATATAAATAGGATTAGTTTCAGGATATAAATGGTGTCCTAAATATGGAAATATACGTTTTGTATTACTAGTATAAACGGTATGGCTATGATTTACTGTTGTCCAAGTTACTAAATCCGGACTAGTATAAAAAGTTGTGCTATTTAATGCTAAAATCCATTTCTTACCATTCCACGAAATTGATTTACACTCAGATGCTGTTGGTGCTGTTAATAAATTAGTCCAGGTTATACCATTTAAACTTGTAGCAATAGGCGTAGCATTACCATTTGTACCTTTACTACCTACACATATCCATTGAGAACCATTCCATAATATATCATTACCAGTATTTATTAATGTTAAAGAATTAGAAACAGCATTCCAAGTAATACCATCTGAACTATACGCAATAGAATTTGTACCACTACCACACGCCACCCATCTTACACCACTCCAATCAAATTTATTACAACTATTAGTAATTGTTACATTACCTGACGATGAACTATACCAAGTTAGTGCGTCATAACTATAACTAATAGAACTTGTGCCTGTTCCTGCTCCACCTGCTAACCACGTTTTACCATTATAATATACAGAATTTACAGTATTACCAGCAACTGACCCAATATTTGTATCATTATACCAATTTACACCATTATAACTATATATAATAGGATTTGTTTCTTTACCTGTTAAAATCCATCTATCAAAATGCCACGCTACTGATATTATTGCGTCAGAACCACCAGCATAAAAAGTAGATATATTTGATAATTCATTCCAAATAATACCATTATTACTATAAACAGCAGTATCTCCTGTTGCTATCCATTTATAACCATTATATTTAATATCTTTTATATTTGTAATTAAAGAATTTGAATCTGCTATTGGAATAAACACTTTACTATCATAACTATATGATAAACTTGTAGAAGGTTGTATAATTTTAAATACTCTAACGTGTCCGGAATTAGAACCATTATTACCATCATTATAAGGTGCCCCAATCGCAACAGTTTTCCCATCAGAACTTAATGAAACTGAATAACCACTCTGATCATACTCTGCTTCTCCATCAATCTCTTGTCCTATTTGTCTCCAATTAATTCCTTTATATTCATATATTCTAACGTGTCCTGAATTAGATCCACCATCATCATTATAAGGTGCCCCAATCGCAACAATATTTCCATCAGAACTTAATGAAACTGACCAACCACTATTATCACCCTCTGCTTCTCCATCAATAGAACTTCCTTTTTGTGTCCAACTAGTTCCATCATATTCAAATATTCTAACGTGTCCTGAATTAGCACCACCATCATTATTTAAAATTGCACCAATTGCAACAATTGTTCCATCAGAACTTAATGAAACTGAATAACCACTCTGATCACCCGATGCTACGCCAGGAATAGAACTTCCTTTTTGTGTCCAACTAGTTCCATCCCATTCAAATATTCTAACGTGTCCTGACCTGTGACCATTACCATTATTACCAATTGCTCCAATAGCAACAATTGTTCCATCAGAACTTAATGAAACTGAACAACCACTATAATTATCTACTGCTTCTCCATCAATATCATTTCCTAATTGTATCCAACTAGATCCGTCATATTCAAATATTCTAACGTGTCCTGAATTAAGACCATTACCATCATTAACATTTGCCCCAATCGCAACAATTGTTCCATCAGAACTTAATGAAACTGAATAACCACTCTGATCATCCTCTGCTTCTCCATCAATAGAACTTCCTTTTTGTGTCCAACTAGTTCCATCATATTCAAATATTCTAACGTGTCCTGAATAAAGACCATTAACACCATTATTATAAATTGCACCAATCGCAACAATCGTTCCATCAGAACTTAATGAAACTGAATAACCACTATAATTAATCTGTGCTTCTCCATCAATATCATTTCCTATTTGTCCCCAATTAATTCCATCATATTCAAATATTCTAACGTGTCCTGAATAAGAACCATTATTACCATTATTACCAATTGCTCCAATAGCAACAATTGTTCCATCAGAACTTAATGAAACTGAATGACCACTCTTATCACCCTCTGCTTCTCCATCAATATCATTTCCTAATTGTCCCCAATTAGGAAATATTTTTTTAAATATTCTAACGTGTCCTGAAAAATTACCATTACCATCATTACCAAATGCCCCAATCGCAACAGTTTTCCCATCAGAACTTAATGAAACTGACCAACCACTATTATCATCCGCTACTTCTCCATCAATATCATTTACTATTTGTCCCCAATTAATTCCATCATATTCATATATTCTAACGTGTCCTGAATTAGATCCACCATCATCATTATAAGGTGCCCCAATCGCAACAATTGTTCCATCAGAACTTAATGAAACTGAATAACCACTCTGATCACCCTCTGCTTCTCCATCAATATCATTTCCTAATTGTATCCAACTAGATCCGTCATATTCAAATATTCTAACGTGTCCTGAATCAGTACCATTGACATCATTACCAGGTGCCCCAATCGCAACAATTGTTCCATCAGAACTTAATGAAACTGAATAACCACTTTCATCACCCTCTGCTTCTCCATCAATCTCTTGTCCTAATAGTCCCCAACTAGTTCCGTCATATTTATATATTCTAACGTGTCCTGATCTAGAACCATTGCCCTTATTAAAAGGTGCCCCAATCGCAACAATATTTCCACTATCACTTAATGAAACTGAATAACCACTCAGATCATAGGTTGCTGCTCCATCAATATCATTTCCTAATTGTATCCAACTAGTTCCAATATATTGAAATATTCTAACGTGTCCTGAAATATTACCATTATTATAAATTGCACCAATCGCAACAATTGTTCCATCAGAACTTAATGAAACTGAATAACCACTATGATCACGCTCTGCTTCTCCATCAATCTCTTGTCCTAATTGTGTCCAATTAGTTCCATCCCATTCAAATATTCTAACGTGTCCTGAATAAACACCATTAACATTATTATTATAAATTGCACCAATCGCAACAATCGTTCCATCAGCACTTAATGAAACTGAATAACCACTCTGATCACCCTCTGCTTCTCCATCAATATCATTTCCTAATTGTATCCAACTAGATCCTTCATATTTATATATTCTAACGTGTCCTGAAACAATACCATTATTACCATTATTACCAATTGCCCCAATAGCAACAATTGTTCCATCAGAACTTAATGAAACTGAATGACCACTATTATCATATGGTGCTTCTCCATAAATCTCTTGTCCTAATTGTCCCCAATTAGGAAATGATATTGAACCACCAATAATAGTCATATAATCTGTTGTAGATGTATCACCACTATGTCCTGTATATCCTGTTGCTCCTGTAGTTGATGATGGACCTGTATTGCCAGTATTACCTGTATTGCCTGTATTGCCTGTATTGCCGGTTGCTCCTGTTGTAACAATTGAACCATCCATACCAGTATATCCGGTTAAACCTGTTGGTCCAGTTGGACCAGTTGGACCAGTTGGACCAGTATTACCAGTATTACCAGTTGGACCAGTAGCCTCATTTACAGGTAAAGTAGTATAAACATTACTAATATTATTATTTCTAAAATAGATACTCATACTTTGCGGATTTTCAGAAGTATTTGAAAATACAGCATAAATTTTTATACGATATCTATAACTTGTATCTGGTAATACTGTATGTGGAACAGTTAATGAAAAAGGTAATATATTTAATTCAGAATACACTTGGACTGCATTACTTACACTTCCTGATGCTATTAATACTTCTGTACCAACATTTTCTGAAGCATCTATATAATAAAGATTACCATAAAATTTTACTGATGTATCATCAGATGCTAATGTATATAAATTAATTTTCCATATTCCTCCAATTAATATTAATTCATTCACAAAATCAGTTGGTGTAGTAAATGTTCCCATTAAAAAAGCAGTATCATCACTTTGATTTCCAGATGTTATAATTGTTTGTATAGAACTATTATTAAGATTATCTTCTAATAAACCATCATTTACTGGAGCAGTTCCACCATCAGAATCAAAATATAAATCTAATCCTGTTGATACACCACTATATCCTGTTGGACCAGTACAACCTGTCCAACCAGTTAATCCTGTGGGTCCAGTATTACCTATATAACCAGTACAACCTGTCCAACCAGTTAATCCAGTATTACCTGTTGGACCAGTATTACCTGTTGGACCAGTATTACCTGTATTACCCGTTGAACCTGTATTACCAGTATTACCCGTTGGACCAGTATTACCTGTATTACCTGTATTACCTGTGTTTCCTGTATTACCTGTTGGTCCAGTATTACCCGTATTACCAGTATTGCCAGTATTGCCAGTATTACCAGTGTCCCCTGTAGGACCTGTATTACCTGTATTACCAGTATTACCAGTGTTGCCAGTATTGCCAGTATTGCCTGTATTTCCAGTAGGACCAGTATTACCAGTATTACCAGTAGGACCCGTATTTCCAGTATTGCCAGTATTACCTGTATTACCTGTATTACCTGTGTTTCCTGTTGGTCCAGTGTTTCCAGTATTACCTGTATTTCCTGTATTACCTGTATTACCAGTTGGACCTGTATTGTCATTTGAACCAGTATTTCCAGTATTACCAGTATTACCAGTATTTCCTGTTGATCCAGTATTACCAGTAACACCAGTATATCCAATAATTAATTTAGTTATTTGTATTCTATTTGAATTTGATATATTACCTATTTGACCTCCTATTTCTTGTGTTGAACCTGAATTTTGTTTTGTCCATACTTCAAAATATTCATCTCTATCTAACATAATAATACAATTACCTTGTAAAGAACAACCATAAATTTGTGCTTGAACTGATATAAAACCAAATCTATCATTTGAATTACTGGTAATGTCATTATAATTTTTACTTATATATGCCATTCTTGAATTTTTATTAGAAAAACTATTATTTTGTGTATAAGCAAGTTGATAATTAATTTGAACGTGGAATTTATCTAATGAATCATTTGTAAATCTTGTTCCATCGCCATTTTGAGAATAACTTATATCACTTATACCTAAATTTATAGTATCTTCTGTATTAAATAGAACTTTTGTAAAAATATTATTATTAATAGTTTGTGTGGTTGAATTTCTTAATGCTAAAAGATTAAGAGGGGCAGAATACCCAATAGGACCAGTAGGTCCTGTCGATCCTGTATGTTCGGCTGTTCCAGTATAACCTTCTGGTCCAGTATTTCCTGTTTCTCCGGTAGGTCCAGCAATACCAGTTTCACCAGTTGCTCCAGTATTTACAGCAGTCCCATCTATACCTCTTTCTCCTGTAGGTCCTGTTATTACATCAATACCACTTAAAGTTCCTGTTACTGAAACATTACCTCTTAAATTTAAATTTATACCAGTATGCCCAAATGTTATATCACCATTTTCACTATCTATTTTTAATGATCCAGTTTCACTACTATGTAGAATATTTACATTATTATTAACTAATTCTATATTACTTAATTTAATATCATCATTTAATGACATTTTGAATATATTTATAAATAGTAAATATTAAATTATATATTATTATTTATAAATAATTATTATTTTAACTTATATATTTTATATTTAAATTTAATTATTTTTTATATATATTAATTTTATTATTTTTTATATATATTAATTTTATTATTTTTATATATTAATTTTATCTCAATTACCTAATG
>Ga0209533_1001680_pt1 | contig 20706 bp, 21 predicted proteins | sample COG_04_FD_184748 | JGI IMG/M metagenome (GOLD analysis project Ga0209533, IMG submission 184748) | Pelagic Microbial community sample from North Sea - COGITO 998_met_04 (SPAdes) (version 2) | ecosystem: Environmental > Aquatic > Marine > Neritic zone/Coastal water | place: Helgoland, sampling...
AACTAATTTTTCATGAGGCATTCTGCACTTTTTAAAGCTTCATTCTTGACCCTTGTTAAGAATGATTTATAACTCCTTGCATGATGTATAATTTAGCAGTTTTACCTGGTGATGGTATCGGCCCTGAAGTGATGGTTGAAGCCCTTAAAGTATTGGACGTTTTAAGTGATAAGTATAATTTTGAAGTCGAGACGCAGACTCATCTCGTAGGTGGTGCTGCTTATGATGAGCATGGTACGCCATTGCCAGAAAGCACAGTCAAAGCTTGTGAAGCCGCTGATGCTATATTATTTGGCTCTGTAGGTGGCCCTAAGTGGGAAGATTTGCCTGCTGAATTACAACCTGAGCGTGGTGCGTTATTACCATTACGCAAGCATTTTGGTTTGTTTGCGAATTTACGCCCAGGTGTGTGTCATCCTAACCTCATTGATGCTTCGCCAGTGAAAAATGAGCTTATCAAGGACGGTTTTGATGTGCTTTGTGTGCGTGAGCTTACTGGTGGCATGTATTTTGGCCAACCTAAATCTATCACTCAAGAGGGTGATGACGTAGTGGTGATTGACACGATGATTTATAAAAAGAGCGAGATTACGAGAATTGCTCATGTAGCTTTTCAAGCTGCGATGCAACGTGATAAGCGTGTCGTATCTGTTGACAAGGCCAATGTACTCCAAAATGGTATTGTCTGGCGTCAAGCTGTAGAAGAAGTCGCCAAAGAATACCCAGAGGTTGAGTTATCTCACCTCTATGTTGATAATGCAGCGATGCAGTTGATTCGTCGTCCAGGTGATTTTGATGTGTTACTTACAGAAAACCTATTTGGTGATATTCTCTCAGATGAGATGGCTATGATTTCGGGTTCGCTTGGTATGTTGCCAAGCGCTAGTTTGGGTGAAAAGAATGCAGATGGTTACTATTTTGGTCTTTATGAGCCATCAGGTGGATCAGCCCCTGATATCACAGGTCAAGGGATTGCTAATCCTATTGCTCAGATTCTCTCGCTAGCTCTTTTACTTAGATTCTCTCTTAATGAAGTAGAAGCAGCCAAAGCTCTAGAAGCAGCGGTTCAATCAGTAATAGATGCAGGTTACCGTACTGGCGATATCTACCGTGGTACAGATAGTGAAAAGTTAGTCGGTACCACAGAGATGGGAGAAGCTATTATTAACGCGCTATAAGTCATAATCAATTAGATGAAGTAGCTTTCCGGAACGTTAGATAAAGGGAAGCGACTCATCTTGAGAAGCTGTTTAAAATTACTAAACAGCTTTCTAAGTAAAAGTTATACTTTTTACTTGTGGGATTAGAGGTCTATACCTACAGTCACTTAGCTTAACCAGTTACACTATATATGTTTAAAAAAGCCTTACTAGCCTTGGAAGATGGACGTGTATTTGAGGGTGTGAATTTTGCCACCGCAGGTACAACTACTGGAGAAATTTGTTTCAATACCTCAATGACAGGGTATCAGGAGATTATCACTGACCCTTCTTACAGAGGTCAGCTGGTGGCCTTGACCTGTCCGCAAATTGGTAACTACGGTATCAATGACGCCGATTGTGAATCTAGCCAAGCTCACTTACGAGCTCTAGTAATCGAGGAATTATCTCCTTGTGTGTCTAACTGGCGTTCAGAAAAAGATTTAGAAACTTACCTCAACGAACAAGGTGTATTTGGAATTCAAGGTGTCGACACACGTGCCCTTACTAAGCATTTGCGTGACAAAGGAGCGATGAAAGCCTGCCTTACAACAGAGCTCACTCCAGAACAAGCAGTTGAGGAAGCCAAAAACTCTCAAGGTGTACTCGGGCAAGATTTCGTCAAAGAAGTGTCTACCAAAGAGGCTTATGACTGGGACTTAGAATCTAGAGAATGGACAGTTCCTAACGTATGCACAGGGCAAGAAGGCGAGTATATAGAATTACCACCTGTAAAGTATCATATCGTCGCTTACGACTTTGGGGTAAAACGCAATATCTTACGTCTCTTACGCCAAGCAGGTTTTGAAGTGCATGTAGTACCATCAACTACTCCAGCTAGTGAGGTATTAGCGCTCAAGCCAGATGGAGTGTTCCTCTCTAATGGACCAGGTGATCCAGCTGTGCTCCATGAAGCGCATAAAAATGTACAAGAACTTTTGGGTAAAGTACCTCTCTTTGGTATTTGTTTAGGTCATCAGATCTTAGCTCATGCTTTAGGTGCGACTACTTATAAAATGAAGTTTGGTCACCGTGGAGGCAACCATCCTGTAAAAGACATGCGTTCAGGTGCTGTTGCTATCACTGCTCAAAACCATGGATTTGCTGTATCAGATGAATCATTAAGCGAAGATATTGAGGTTACCCATATCAATCTTAATGATAATACAGTAGAGGGAATTTCGCATAAAACATTCCCAGCCTTTAGTGTGCAATACCATCCAGAAGGTGCTCCAGGACCACATGATGCTCATTATTTCTTTGATGAGTTTGCTGCGTTAATTGACGCACAGAAATAAAAAATTTAGTTAAATAGAAATGAAAAATACAGTTGTTTGTGGTTTGCAGTGGGGTGATGAAGGTAAGGGTAAAATCGTCGATTTTTTGACCGAGTCTGCCGATGTTGTCGTACGTGCTCAAGGTGGTAGTAATGCAGGCCATACCGTCATTGCCAATGGTAAAAAGTATGTGTTACATTTAATTCCTTCTGGTATCTTATGGCAGGACAAACTCTGTGTGATTTCCAATGGTGTGGTGCTTGAGCCTCAGGCATTACTCAATGAAATGTCCTACCTCGCAGATGAGGGTATCAATATCACACCAGAGCAGCTCAAAATTTCTGATAGAGCTCATGTCGTATTTGATTACCACAAAAGCCTCGATGAAGCTCGTGAAATAGGTTTAGGAGATAAGAAGATTGGAACTACCAAACGTGGTATCGGCCCTACTTACGCTGACAAAGCTAACCGTGTAGGTTTTCGTCTAGCGGATGTAACAGAAGACAACTTTTGGACTGAGATGCTTCCAGCTCGTATTGAAGCTGCTAACAAAGATTTAGCTGATGTCAATCTACCTCTAGTGGATGCTGACTCCATGATAGAGCAGGCTAAGCAAGCTATAGAGCAACTTAAGCCATTTATTGTCGATACAATTGCTATCTTGCATGAAGCCAAGAAAGCAGGCAAAACATTCCTCTTTGAAGGTGCCCAAGGTTCACTCCTTGATATTGATTTTGGTACATATCCATTCCTCACTAGTTCTAGTACGACCAGTGGTGGCGTGATTACGGGGAGTGGTATTGGTTTAGGTGTGGTTAATCGTGTGGTAGGTGTCTGTAAGGCATACACCACTCGCGTTGGTGAAGGGCCATTTGGCACAGAAGACGCTGATTTTTCAGACTACTTGCATGATTTAGGTCGTGAGTTTGGTGCGACTACAGGGCGTGCACGTCGTTGTGGTTGGTTAGACTTAGTCTTGCTTCGTTATGCTTGCATGGTCAACGGAGTCAGTGATTTAGCCGTGACGAACCTTGATGGTTTAGATGCTTATTCAGAAATTAAAGTAGCAGTAGCTTACGAGATTGATGGAGTTGAGTACACATTACCACCAGCTAAACGTTCATCTTGGAACAATATTAAGCCAGTTTACAAAACTCTCAAGGGTTGGAACGTGGACACCACCGCCTGTCGTACATGGGAAGATTTGCCAGCTGAAGCTCAGACTTATTTGAACTTCTTGGGTCAAGAAGCCGACGCCAAAATATCTTATGTAGGTATAGGCCCTGATAGAGATCAGACTATCATTATTGAGTAGTTTTTTTGACTGAGTTTTAGGGAAAGTGTTTATATCACTTCATCTATTTCGTTTTTTAAGGGCATGGCAGTAGGTTTCTACAGCCAACCCTCAAAAGTCTCATACCTCAAGCAATCTAAACACTTTGAGATTAATAGTTATCGTTTTAATTTTTCACTCTTCACTTTTAACTAAATTATCATGACTTGGTGGCAGGCTCTTATTCTAGGTTTAATAGAAGGCATCACTGAGTACTTGCCAGTGAGTTCAACAGGTCACTTGGTGGTAGCTCAGCAATTGCTAGGGATAGGTGTTGCTGGTGAGGAGGCTAAAATGGCAGCTGATGCTTTTGCTATTTGCATACAAGCAGGAGCGATACTTGCGGTACTAGGTATTTATCGTGCGCGTGTGTGGCAGATGTGTTTAGGTTTAGCAGGCAAGGATAAGGATGGGTTACGTCTTTTATGTTTTTTAGTCATCGCTTTTATTCCTGCGGCGATTATTGGTCTTACTCTCGATAGTTGGATTAAGACTCAATTGTTTGGCATGCTACCTATTGTTATTGCGTGGTTTATCGGTGGGTTATATTTGTTAGCTTTTAAAAAGAAGTTAGAGCGTAAAACTCTAGAAAATGAACCAGATATGATGCAACAGCTCACTTGGAAAAAATGCCTGTCTATTGGTTTGTTTCAGTGTGTGGCTGTGTGTCCAGGAGTGAGCCGTAGTTTGATGACGATTAGCTCAGGTTTATTTCTAGGTTTAACCATGGGAGCTGCACTTGAATTTTCATTCTTATTAGGTGTGGTGACTTTGGGGGCAGCGACGGTTAAGGATGCTTTTTTTCAAGGGCAGTTGATGCTGGACACTTATGGTTGGACACCGATTATTGTCGGTATGCTCGCTTCGTGGGGCTCAGCTGTGATTGCAGTTAAATGGTTGCTCAGCTTCCTAAAACGTCGAGGTTTAGGCGTGTTTGGTTGGTACCGTATTATTTTGGCCTTAGTTATTGGGGTTTACCTCTTTATTTAGCAGCTCAATTTCACCTTTGATATAAAGGTTTGCAACAGGAAAAAAGAAGTTTTAAAGCTAGGGATTAGCTTTTATTTTGCTTGGTTATAGGGTATAACTTATGCCGTAATGAAAGTAATTTTTAAATATGTAGTATTAATATTGTCTTTGCTAGGTTTGGTGACGCTATTAATAAGTATCATGGTGTCTAGCCAACTTAATTCTTCTTTAAAACCTCACATGAATGAACAAGCTTTAACTTACCAAGAAGCTAAAAAAATAGCTGACCAAAAACTCGGCAACTTATCCGAAGAGGAAAGTCAGCAGGCGGTGACTCGATTTGTAGGCTTTCTCTCTAATGTTGGCTCTGTTGATTATATAGAGCGTGAGATTGGGCATGTTTATGCGGAGGAAACATACTTGAATGACACGCTTAAGACGTTTCATACCAGAACGGCTATTAAGGAACATTTTCTAAAGACGGCTAAAGCGATGACTACCTATTCGCTAGAAACTACAGATATAACGAAATCTGAGCAAGGTTACTATATTTCTTGGGTCATGACTTATAGTTCACCTAAATTTGCCAAGGGTAAAGATATTGTGAGTATCGGTGTGAGTTATGTGATGTTTGATGATAAAGGGCTAGTGACTTTGCATCAAGATTACTGGGATTCAAATGCTGGATTCTTTGAGCACTTGCCTGTGGTGAGTCATTTAGTTAAATGGATTAAGAATCAGTTGTAGGGATTGTAGTTGACAGCTAACTATTAAAGCCTATTTATAACTATGTCTTTTAAAAATATCATCAAAAGTTTGGGGGTGATGTTTGCTCAGTGGTTAGACTCTGATTATCATCCTGATATAAGCTCATTAAAGAACGCTAAAGATAAAATAGACTGGGAGCGTTGTGTGCCATTTGTTATTCTGCATTTGGGTTTAGTTGCTTTGATTTGGGTTCAGTGGAGCTGGATTGCTGTGGTGGCTGCTATATTTTTCTACGTGGTGCGTATGTTTGCTATCACCGCATTTTATCATCGTTATTTTGCGCATCGCAGTTTTAAAACAAGTCGAGTGATGCAATTTTTGTTTGCTGTTTGGGGGAATACATCTATGCAGAGAGGGGTGCTTTGGTGGGCGGCTACTCATCGCCATCATCATACACATTCAGATACACATGAAGATGTTCATTCACCCACTTGTAGTGGTTTTTGGTGGTCACATATAGGCTGGATCACTTCTAAGAAAAATTTTCCAACCAATTATAAGGCTGTCAAGGATTTTGCTAAATACCCTGAACTAGTTTTCCTGAATCGTTATGACCAGTTGGTGCCCATGCTGTATGCGGTGGCAATGTATGCTCTAGGAGCTTGGTTGGAGACACGTTACCCTAATTCAGCGGTGACGGCTTGGCAGTTTTTTGTCTGGACGGTGATTGTGAGTACTGTATTTTTATTACATAGTACATTGTTGATTAATTCATTGGCTCATGTATCTGGTAATCAGCGTTATAAGACAGGTGATGATTCACGCAATAATATATGGTTAGCATTACTCACTCTTGGAGAGGGGTGGCATAATAATCATCATCGCTACCCTCATAGCACGAGGCAGGGTTTTTTCTGGTATGAAATAGATGTGACTTATTATGGTCTTAAGCTGATGAGTTGGTTAGGTCTGATTACAAACCTTAAGCCTGTGCCTAAAAAAGTTTTGAAGGAATCCGAATAATCATCATGCATACAGTAAAGATAGATAAGTCCACAGCCAAATCTCAGGGTCAGAATAAGCCGTCTGTGGCTATTGTTGGACTGGGCATATCGGGTTTAGGTTGTGCTCATTTTCTTAAAAATGATGTGGATTTAACTCTGTATGAAGCCAATGATTATGTTGGGGGGCATACGAATACCGTGACTATTGATGCTGGGTCTGAAGAGGTAACCATGGACACAGGCTTCATGGTTTACAATGAGGACACTTACCCTCATTTGACTCGTTTGTTCGCTGAATTAGGAGTTGAAACAAAAAAAACTTCGATGTCATTTAGCGTGAATCATACTCCTGATAATTTGGAGTATAATGGAGGCAAATTTAATCAATTATTTGGACAGCGTAAAAATATATTTAATTTAAAGTATTTAAAGATGCTACTTAAAATTAACAAGTTTAATTCAGAGGCTCTGTTAGATATTGAAAATACTAAACTACATTCATTGACGCTTAGAGAGTATGTAGAGTATCGTGGTTACGGAGAAGAGTTTTTGCGCTGGTATTTAGTGCCTATGGCGTCTGCAGTGTGGTCAAGCTCTATGGATAAAGTCGAAGATTTTCCTGCCATTACTTTACTAAGGTTTTGGTGTAATCACGGTTTTCTTGCGGTGGAGAGCCGTAAGCAATGGCGCACAGTGTGTGGAGGAGCTAAACAATATGTAGATAAACTGATTAAACCGTTAGTAGGCGATATTCAGCTTAACAATCCAGTTATTGCTATTTCTCGTGAAGGAGGAAAAATCAAAGTCGAAAGTCAAAATGAGGTTAGGTTCTTTGATCAAGTTATAATGGCAACACATGCAGATGATTCATTGCGTTTACTCAGCGACGCAACTACTCAAGAGCAAGAGGTTTTAGGAGCCTTTAGTTATCAAAAAAATATAGCGATTATTCATAAAGATGAGAGTTTTATGCCAAAGAATAAGCGTTGCTGGGCATCATGGAATTATTACATCACTCCCGCTGAATCGGCTAATAGATTAGTAAGCTCAACTCAGTATTGGATGAACTCATTACAAGGGGTTTCAGATCAAAATAATTATTTTGTCGCTATCAATCCTCAGCGATCTCCACAAAGTGCATTAAAGACAATCACTTATCATCATCCTTTATTTAATTTAGATGCAATTCAAGCACAGAAGAAAGTGCCTCAATTACATGAGCAGGGCTTAAATCAGACACAGACATTTTTTTGTGGCGCATGGCAACGCTATGGCTTCCATGAGGACGGGCTGTTATCAGCTGTAAATTTATGTGAGAAATTATTAAAAAAAGATGTATGGAGTTAATTAAGGCTACAACATCAATGAACTCAGCTATTTATGCCTGTAAAATTAAGCATAAACGCCTTAAGCCTGTGCATAGGCAGTTTTCGTACTCAGCATTTATGCTTTCTATTGATTTAGATGAGCTTGACCAATTAAATAAAAATATTAGAGGGTTTGGTTATAATAGGAGAAATATCTATGCGATTTTTGATAAAGATTATTTGCCTTTGCCTGAACTTCTAGAATCTGAGCAGCAGACTTCATTATCGATTAAAGCCAAGCTTGAGCACTACCTAAGGTCTCAAGACATAAAGCTCCCTGAAAACCCTCAATATCTACTCCAGACATTTCCGCGTATTTTTGGCTACCAGTTTAATCCTGTTTCTTTTTATTATATAAAAAATGGAGATGCAGAAACTCAAGTAGTGGTGGCTGAGGTAGGTAATACTTATCTAGAAAAAAAGCTCTATTTAATAGACAATAAAGAACCTGGCTCAGATTGGTTTACATTGAAAATAGCTAAGGATTTTTATGTATCTCCATTTTCGCAGGTTGATGATGATTTTTCTTTTAAGGTGAGCCCTCTTATCAAGCAAAGTGCTACTGAGGAAAAGTGGAGAGATAAATGGCTCGTCACGATTAATAATGAAAACCAAAACGGCTTGATACTCACCAGCTCCATTCAAGGGAGACGCAAGAGCCTTAATGCTCTAAGGCTCGCAGGTTATGTGTTACGCTACCCTTTAATGACCTTAGATATTATTATGACAATACATTGGCACGCCTTCGTGATGTGGTTACGTAAACTGCCTGTAACCAACAAAAGAGATACAGCCTATCAGCAGAAAAATGTATTAAATCCAAAATAGAATTCAAATCCATATTTTTTCATGTCTCCTAACAAAATAATTAAAGCCACTGATTTTCAAGAGTTCACTTACGGTTGGCGTCAAAAAGTTATTCATCATTTATTCAGTTCTATGACTCAGGGGGTGTTGATCCTGACTTACAGTGATGGCACGAGAGTTAAGTATGGTAGCCCCGCAGGAGAGGAAAATACAAGCCATGCAGAAATCCAACTATTAAAAGATAGTGATTTTTTTGAAAACTGCGTGGCTTATGGCAATATTGGTTTGGGTGAAAGCTATATGTATGGAGTGTGGGACACACCTGATATCAAGGCGGTGATTGCTTGGTTTATTCGTAATATCAGCCATAACATGGGGGCTAAAGCTTCTTCCAATAAACTCAAGTCTATTAATAAATTTCCTTGGTTCAATAAGCTGTTTCATCGACTCAGAGCTAATACGATTAAAAATAGCAAAAAAAACATCGCTGAGCATTACGACTTGGGTAATGATTTTTATGCGCTGTTTTTAGACGAGTCAATGACTTATTCTTCAGCTTTATTTACGCCAGAAGAGAAGAGAGCAACTCCTATCGATGCTTTAGCTCAAGCGCAGGAGGCTAAGTACGAGGCTTTATGTCAGAAAGTGCAGCTAAGCAAAGAGAGCCGAGTCTTAGAGATTGGTTGTGGTTGGGGTGGTTTTGCTGAGTATGCTGCTACACATTATGATTGTAAGATTACGGGAGTGACGATTTCTCAAGCTCAATTTGATTATGCAACTCAGCGTATTAAATCCAAAGGCCTCGATCATTTAGTCGAGATTAAGTTGCAAGACTATCGTGAAATTAATGGGGATTTTGATGCGATTGTATCAATTGAGATGTTAGAAGCTGTCGGAGATAAATTTTTGTATGAATATTTTAAAAAATGCAATGATTTGCTAACGGCTCAAGGTGTGCTCGCTCTACAAATTATTACTGTACCTGACTGTCGGTATGAAGCACTCAAGCAAGGCACTGATTTTATTCAGCGTCATATTTTTCCAGGTTCTCTGTTACTCTCGCTATCCCGTATAGCTCAAGTGCTCAAAAAAAACAGTGAGTTAAGCTTATTTGAGATTCATGATATGGGTTTTGATTATGCCAAGACGTTGGCGTGTTGGTATGATAACTTTAATCGACGCTTGCCTGAGGTGAAGCAGTTGGGTTTTGATGAGGTGTTTATCCGTAAATGGAACTATTACCTCAAGTATTGCGAGGCGGCATTTGCTACCAAAAATATTAGTGTAGTACAGGTAATTTATACCAAGCCTAACAATGAAAAACTAACCCCTTATCGAGCGTAACAATCAATATGATGCAGCTCAAAGAGAAAGCAGAATTTTTTTACCGTAAGCGGGTATTAAGCCCAATTAAGCAGCAGCTTACGCAGGGTGTTTCCATTGAAAAAATAGCTCTTACTTTGGCTTTATCTGTATCTCTAGGTATCTTCCCAATTTTGGGATCTACGTCATTAGTATGCCTATTAGTGGGAGGCTTGCTAAGATTAAACCTACCTTTTTTATTGGTGACTAAGTCATTTTTTGTAGGGCTACACTTGGCTTTAATTATGGTTTTTATTCGTATGGGAGAATCTCTAAACCGAGTTGAGCCTATTACTTTGGGAATAGATGAAATGCTTGCCGAGTTTAAGGAGAGCCCTAGTCAGTTTTTTCAAGATTTTGGTTTGACTGCTTGGTACGCTATACAGGCTTGGTTTTTGGTGGCTATACCACTAACAGTAGGTTTGCACTTTTTGTTTCGATGGCTTTTACGTAATTATGCCACTAAATTTTTGTCTTCAACTATAGCTGCACCATGATATTATTTATTAGCGGAGTCTTATTAGTTATTATTTTTTCCTTGGGGTGGGTGTATGCGAGGAGAATAAATAATGTAAGTTTGGTGGATGCGATGTGGGCATTAGCATTGCCGATTCCTGTTATTCTATATTTATATGCACATGATGGCTGGTGGGTACGTCAAATATTGCTTGGAGTCATGGCGGTGATGTGGTCATTTAGATTAGGTAGTCATTTAATGAATCGAATTGTTAGTCACCACCCAAAAGAAGATGCTCGCTACGCTAAACTACGCAAAATGTGGGAGGATAAATACTCTGACAAGCCACAACGAGTCCAAGTGAACTTTTTGATTATTTTTATAATCAATGCCATTTTAGTATTTCTACTTTCTCAACCTTTTTACGCAGCCGCACAAGTTGATGGCATATTTAAAGAGATTGAAATAGTTGGGTTAGTTGTGTTTATTATAGGTTGGATAGGGGAAATGATGTCTGATTATCAATTAAATAAATTTAAAAAACTCAAAAAATCAGGTGAGATTACAGATACGGTTTGTCAACTAGGCTTATGGAACTACAGTCGTCATCCTAATTATTTTTTTGAATCAGTTATTTGGGTGGGTATTTATTTGTTTTGTGCCACGACACTCTTAGGTATCACGACTATTTATGCGCCTATCATCATTACTTTCCTTTTAATCAAGGTTACAGGTATCCCTTCTCTAGAAAAGTCAATGCTCCAGAGCAAAGGCGAGGCTTATCAGCGCTACCAAGATAGTACGAGCGCCTTTGTTCCTTGGTTTAAAAAATCCAAACAATCTTAATCTTAGCTTTATTATGAAACCCATCCTCAATCAACTCTTAGAAAAAAACCTTATTCCTGATAACCTTATCCGTTTAGGTATACGTGGACGTCTGCGCCAAACCCTCAAAAAAGTACGCGCTCAAGATTGCGAAACACGCCAAGCAAATTTAATGCAGCATATCCAAGGACTCAATGAAAGTCCTCTAGCTATTGCAACTGACGAGGCTAACGAGCAGCACTATGAATTGCCTACGGCATTTTTTTTAGGTTGCCTAGGCCCACACCTCAAATACAGTAGTGGCTATTGGTTGGAGGGTGAAACTAGTGCAGATATTGAGCAGTCAGAGGCGCGTATGTTAAGGCTAACTTCAGAGAGGGCGCAATTAGCTGATGGCCAGCGTATTTTAGAACTAGGTTGTGGTTGGGGCTCATTGACTTTGTGGATGGCTCAGCATTACCCGCAGGCTCAAATCACCGCTATTTCTAATTCCAATACTCAGCGTGAGTATATCGAAGGACAGCTCAAAAAGAGAAATTTGACTAATGTCACAGTCAAGACAGTTAACATGATAGATTATACAGGTGAGGGAGACTCAGTGTTTGATAGGGTGGTGTCAGTTGAGATGTTTGAACATATGAAGAACTACCAGTTACTACTTGAGCGAATTAGCCAATGGCTCAAGCCTCAAGGTAAACTATTTGTGCATATTTTTACTCATAAAGATACTTCATATCATTATGAAATAGAGGATGAGAACGATTGGATGAGTCGCTATTTCTTTACAGGAGGGCAAATGCCGTCTGATGATTTATTGCATTACTTTCAGCAGCATTTGACTCTTGCGGACCACTGGCAAGTTAGTGGCACTCATTACGAGAAGACAAGTAACGCTTGGCTCTCGCGTATGGATGCGAATAAGGCTGAGCTCTTTCCCTTGATTCAAGAAACCTATGGCGAACATCAAGCCTTAAAATGGTGGGTTTATTGGCGTGTGTTTTATATGGCTTGTGCCGAATTATGGGGATTTGACCAAGGTGAGGAATGGTTTGTGTCGCATTACCTATTTGAAAACAAGTCTAAATAGTAAGTTGCTTTTTATTGACTCTTGACTCTTTGGAGTTGTAGCCAGTTGTAGTCTTCATCACTAAGAGAGTTGGTGCTAATAGTGAATTTTTCTTTGTAGGGTGTCTCTAGAGTGATACTGCCGACTTGGTAAAGAGTCATCCGAGCAAAGAGAGGGTAATCTAGATTGTTAAGGTTCCAAAATCTAAAGCCTTTGTGCATGACTTGCTTTTGATCTTTTTGTATGGCTTGTGTCGCAAGTTTTAGGTTTCGCCTAAGCTCTGCCCAAAGATAATTGGGATTAATGTTGATATATTTATGTTTACCAATGAGGTTGCTATTAGGAGTGTAAATAAGGAGAGTGGGGAAGGTTCTTACATCTAATTGATGCAAGAGTTGGTTGATGTGCTTTTGTTTCTTTGAGTAAACGGCGTTATTTGATTCTTGAATTTGTTTGTCAATTTTAAGTGCAACAAAGTTCTTTATAACCCATTGATTGAAATCTAGCTGTTTAATTAAGTCGTCATAAAGCTTTACGCTATTAGGACTTAAACTAGAGTTGCTATTAGTACACCAAATAAAGAGAGGTTTTTGTTGGCGACGAGCTTCTGTTAATGCTCGATTAAAACTTTTATGCCAGCCGTTTTGAATCATTGGTGTTGCTGTGAGCTGATTCAGTTTATTAGCGTTTTCGGCATCTGCGTAGGTTAGAGCTTGGTCTGAGTTATCAAGCTGGTCAAAAGAAGTTATCTTTTTGGTAGTTTGGGATTGGCTTGAATCGCTATCATCATCTAGACCGTTAATTAAGCTTTTTGGCGTATCATTTTTAAGGCCTTTTTGAGACTTCAGTTTTTTAATTTCATCATTAGAACTTGCTGTTGATATATTGGGTTGAGTAGTTTGACAGCTCTGCAACAAAACAAATATCAATATAACTGGATAGAGAGTATGATTTTTTATTTTTGAGGCTTGGTTTTTTAATGGCTTTAGCATAGAAACTTACAACTTTTGCATTCTGGCAAACGTTACCCACATAATTAATAATATTTACAATGAATTCAATATTTAAATTTAAAGGTTTATTAATAGTTTTAATAACCGCCGTGTCTATGTTGTCACTCGCTCATGGAGCAGGAGGCCCAGCTAAGGTCGATTATGCTTATCCTGATAAGAAGCAAGCAGCTAAGTTCCCTGTCCCTAATAGTTACTACGAGGCATCAGAGGATAAGTCTATGGGAGAAATCCTTATGTCACGCATCCAAAAAGACCCTTTTAATTTAGTGGCAACTATTATTTTCTTTTTAGCTATTTTTCATACATTTGCGGCAGCTAAATTTAATAATATGGCACATAAGTTTGAATTAGAGCATAGAGCAAAAATTGCCAAAGAAGGTCGACGCGCAGAAGATAAACCGCATCATGACGCAAAGGATGATGTTTCATTTAAAGCTTCATTATTCCATTTCTTGGGTGAGATTGAGGCTATTTTTGGTATTTGGGTGATTGCGCTTGCAGGAGCCGCTAGTTATTTTTACTCATGGGCTGATTTCAAAAAATATGTGTCAGTAGATAAGTATTTTGCTGAGCCTATATTCGTAGTTATTATTATGGCAATTGCCGCCTCGCGTCCTGTGTTGAAGTTTTCTGAGCAACTCATGGCTCAAGTAGCTAAATTAGGAAAATCGACACCACTTGCTTGGTGGTTGAGCGTGTTAACAGTAGCGCCTGTTTTGGGTTCGTTTATCACTGAGCCTGCAGCGATGACGATTGCAGCGTTATTACTCTCTAAAAAGTTCTATGCTTTTGACATATCAAATAAGCTTAAATATGCCACACTTGGTTTACTATTTGTTAATATTTCTGTGGGTGGCACGTTGACTCATTTTGCAGCTCCTCCAGTGCTTATGGTGGCAGGTACTTGGGATTGGAATATGGTTGATTTACTACTTAATTTTGGGTGGAAATCGGTGATAGGTATTATTGTATCAAACGCTATTTATGTAATGATATTCTCTAAAGAGCTCAAAGGATTAGCTGCACAAAAAACAGCAGGATCAGATACTGAGAACCTTTCTTGGGAAGATCGTGAAGAGCCAATTCCAGCATGGGTGACTATCGTGCATCTGTTTTTCTTAGCTTGGACTGTAATGAATGTGCATGACCCAGTGTTGTTTGTACTAGGTTTCTTATTCTTCCTCGCTTTTGTAACAGCGACAAATCATCATCAAAATCGTATTGCCCTTAAAACTCCTCTATTAGTTGGTTTCTTCTTGGCAGGGCTTGTTATTCATGGTGGTTGCCAAGGTTGGTGGATTGATCCAATTATTCGCTCGCTTAGTGACGGCACTTTGATGGTGGGCGCAACTATTTTGACAGCCTTTAATGATAATGCTGCAATCACTTATCTAGCATCACAGGTGCAAGGTATTAGTGATGGTGCTAAATACGCTGTAGTAGCTGGTGCTGTTGCAGGTGGTGGTTTAACCGTGATTGCAAACGCTCCTAACCCAGCTGGGCAGAGTATCTTATCTAAACATTTTAAAGATGGAGTGTCTCCGTTAGGTCTGCTCTTGGGTGCATTAATTCCAACAGTGGTGGTCTTTGTTTTTCTTTTGCTTTTACCAAGTTTGAGCCCACATCACAAAGTAGGGCCTAGCTACAAGAAAGACAAACCTAAGCAACATGTTCAGCATGAGTCTGCTCCTGTAAAGACTGTTGGGGTGCAGGTAAATCATTAATTATTAATTCTATGTTCACTGGATTAGTAGAGTCTGTAGCTACCGTAGAGGCTTTAAATATCACAGGTGATCAAGCAACACTTATACTCAATATTGAGTTTGCTGATGAATTATCATTAGGTGACTCGGTAGCTATTAATGGTTGTTGTTTAACAGTGGAAGAGCTGCTTGATTCAAGTCAAGTGGCTTTTCATGTTTTGGAGCAGACGCTCAAGATAACTAGCCTAGGAGATTTGACAGTAGGCTCCTTAGTTAATGTAGAGAGAGCTATGCTCATGAACGCTCGATTAGGTGGGCATATTGTGCAAGGGCATGTCGACGCTATTGGCAAGGTCGTAGCCTTTAATCAGCAGGGCGAGGATTGGCAATGGAGTGTTGAATTTTCAAAGGATTTAACATCATTTATCATCCACAAAGGCTCAATCACCGTAGATGGAATGTCTCTTACGGTAGCTGAGTTAGATAAATCATCTCGTATTATAACTATTTATATTACACCACATACTTACAAGGTGACTCATTTGCCGCAAATGAAAGTAGGTAAACAAGTCAATCTCGAAGCAGATTTAATTGCTAAGTATGTGCAAAGTATGGTTCAACCCTATCAAGGTAATTAAGGTTGCTGTAAGTCGATGTATAGATTCATTTTTTTAAAAAATAATTCTGCAATTTAACTTGCTTATTTTTAGGCATTATTTTATCAGAGGTGACACATTTTAAATTTTTGTTTAGACGATAAAAATCATGCAAGTTAAATCATTTTTTTCAGGACACTTAATAACAAGTATAGCTTGTGTTTTTTTATTATTTAGCAATACAGTTTTAGCAGCTTCAGATACAGGAGAGCACGCTTTTGATCATTTGCCAAAGCATGCGGAGAAATTAGCTACTTTTGATTTAGGTGGATTTCAGTACTCAATCACTAATTCTATGGTGGCTTGGTGGATAGTCTCTATTATTTTGGTGATAATAGCTCAATTAGTAAGTCGCAGAGTGGCAATTATACCTTCTAAGTTCATTAATGCTGTTGAGTCATTAGTTGAATTTTTGTTTAACTTTTATGAGAGTATAGTTGGCTACAATTTGGCTAAAAAGACTTTTGGTTTTTTAGGTGGCACATTTATTTTAATTCTTTTTTCTAACTATGCTGGATTGCTACCAGGTGTAGGGACTATAGGTTGGATGCTTTCAGGAGAGGGTGTTGATCCGCATGATACATTTAGACCGTTCTTGCGTGGAGCTAATGCCGATATTAATACAACTGCGGCAATGGCGTTTTCATTCTTTTTCTTTTGGTGGTATATGTCATTTAAGCAAGTTGGTCCCAAGTATTTCTTTTCTCACATCTTTTTGCCTTCTGGTGTTCAAGGCGTGATGTGGTGGGCGTTTCTTCCTATCTTCCTCTTCGTGGGTTGTTTGGAAATGGTTTCATTTGTGATTCGCTCTGTAGTGCTCACATTCCGACTTTATGGTAATATATTTGCTGGTGAAACTCTCATTGAGACTATGGCTCATATGCATGTGTTAGCTCCATTACCTTTTTACTTTATGGAATTGCTTGTAGGTTTCTTGCAAGCGTTAGTGTTCACACTCTTGTGTGCTGTGTTTCTTAACCTTAGTTGTTCAAAAGACGAGGCACACTAAATTCCACCACTTTTTCAAATAGACCATGGCGGAGTTAGATCTGTGGTATTTGAAAATCAAACTAAACTAAATTAAATATTATGACATTGTTAAACGTATTAGCAGAAATTAATGGTAACCTAACAGGAGCTGTTGCAGCTATTGGTGCAACTATTGGTATTGGTCTTATCGGTAGTAAAGCTGCTGAGTCAACTGGACGTAACCCAAGCGCTTCAGGTAAGGTTCTTGCGATTTCAATCGTTTTAGCCGCTCTTATCGAAGGTGCTTTGATTATTGCTCTTCTTTTGGGTGCTAAGTAATCTGAATTTGATGTCTCAGTCTGTGTCTGTATATTCTGCAAGACTGAGACATCACTTTTGTTATAATCCTTTTTAATGACTATGTTTGATTTATTATTAGCCGCGACCACCTCTACTCAAGAAATGGGTTTATGGGAAGATCTTACCAAGACCTTTCATATTGAATTGCCATTATTTATTTCTCAAGTAATTAATTTTATTATTGTTTTAGTTGTACTCTACTTTTTAGCTCTTAAGCCTCTAACTCAGGTGATGACAGATCGTCGAGACCGTATTATTGCTGGTGAAGAAAAGCTCAAGCAAATTGAAGCTGATTTAAAAGCTTCAGATAAAAAAGCAGAAGCTATTATTAGCAAGGCTAATGACGAGGCTAAGCGTCTCGTAGCAGAAGCAAAAGCAAGCGGAGACAAGCTCCTCGAAGCAAAAACACAAGATGCTATTAATTCAGCGCAAAATATCATCAAAAAAGCTGAAGCAGCCGCAATCGATGAGCGCAAAAAACTTTCTGAAGAAGTGAGAGCCGAGTTTGCCGAGCTCGTAGTCAAGACTACAGCCAAGGTTACCGATAAAGCTCTAAATGATTCTGATAAGAAGAAAATTAGAGAGTCAGCAGCAGCTGGAATTTAAGCTACCCATTACCTAAATGAAAGTATCTAAAGAATCACTTAAAACAGCACGTCGCCTCTATCAAATTTCTTTGGTAGATGGAGAGCTTAATGATAAAACTCTTAAGGCTATTCTTGCTAAGTTAACTGAGCAAAAGCCACGCGGTTATCGTGAGGTGCTTAGTGCTCTGCAACGTCTAGTAGAAAGATACTTTTCAGCTAAAGAAGTAGTGATTCAATCAGCTGAGAAAGTACCATCAGGTGAGAAAAAAGATTTAGAAGCTAAATTAGTAGCTGAGCATGGTTCTGGGTTAAACTTTAGTTACAAAGAAGATCCAAGCCTTTTAGGTGGCTTAAAAATTAAAGTAGGTAGTGTTGTATATGATGGTTCAGTTAAAACTAGGCTGAACCAAATTAGCGAAGTTTTATAAAAAAGATTTAAATTTAATTAAAAAAAGATAATGAGTAGTATTCTTGATCAAATCGAAGCAGAAATTAACAAGGTTTCTTCTTCTGTCGAAAAAACAAGTGTAGGTATCATTCGTGAGATTGGTGATGGTGTTGCCAAAATCGAAGGTTTAGCTGACGTTAAACTTAACGAAATGATTGAATTTCCAGGTGGCACTATTGGTATTGCTTTAAACTTGGAAGAGTATGAAGTAGGTGTGGTTCTCTTAGGTCAAACCTCTCATTTGAAATCAGGTGATGAGTGTAAGGGCACAGGCAAGCTACTCTCTGTACCTGTAGGTGAAAAATTACTTGGTCGCGTTGTAGATGCTCTTGGTAACCCTATTGACGGCAAAGGTGACATCGAAGCCGCCGATAATTACCCAGTAGAAAAAATTGCTCCTGGTATTATTCAACGTAAGTCAGTATCAGTTCCTGTGCAGACAGGCATTATGTCTATCGATTCAATGATTCCTATTGGACGTGGTCAACGTGAGCTTATTATTGGTGACCGTGCAACAGGTAAGACAACTATTGCTCTTGATACTATCATTTCACAATCTAAGCAAAACAAAGCAGCAGCATCAGGCAAACTTGCAGATCATAAGCCTCTTTATTGTATTTATGTTGGTATTGGTCAAAAGCTTTCTAACATCGCTCGCACTGTTAAAACTCTTGAAGACGCAGAAGCGTTTGAAGATACTATCATCGTTTCAGCTTCGGCTTCAGATTCAGCTGCACAGCAGTTCATTGCTCCTTATACAGGTTGCGCGATTGCTGAGTACCTCATGGATCAAGGCAAAGACTGTTTAATTGTATTTGATGATTTATCAAAGCATGCAGTAGCTTACCGTCAAATCTCTCTCTTGCTCAAACGCCCTTCAGGTCGTGAAGCTTATCCTGGTGATGTATTCTACCTTCACAGTAGATTACTTGAGCGTTCAGCACGTCTTTCTGATGCTGCTGGTGGTGGTTCATTAACTGCCTTGCCAATCATTGAAACTCAAGCAGGTGACGTATCGGCTTACATCCCAACTAACGTAATTTCTATTACTGACGGTCAGATTTTCCTTGAAAGTGATTTGTTCTACCAAGGTATTCGCCCAGCGATTTCAGTAGGTCTTTCAGTTTCTCGTGTAGGTTCAGCTGCACAAACTAAAGCGATTAAGAAAGTTTCTGGTACTATCAAGCTTGATTTAGCTCAGTTCCGTGAAATGCAGGCCTTTGCTCAGTTTGGTTCAGACCTTGATGATGCAACCGCAGCTAAGTTAGCTCGTGGTGAGCGCATTGTTGAGATGTTCAAACAGACTCAATACAGCCCACTTAGCCTTGAAATGCAGGTATGCTTGATGTACGCAATGCAAAATGGTTACTTTGACGGTGTTGAAGTCACAGAGGTAAAAGCTTTCCAAGCAGGTTTAGAAGAGCACTTGAGCACACGTTCAGTAGAGCTTCTCCAAAAAATTGCTAACGAAAAGGCTCTCAGCGATGACATCATCGATAGCTTAAAAACAACTTTATCAGATTTTCAAAAGAGCTGGAAGTAATCTAGCGTAACTTATTATTCTACTATCATGGCTAGCTTGAAAGATATTCGTCGCCGAATTAAATCAGTTAAAGGGACCTCTAAAATCACTAGAGCGATGCAACTTGTTGCAGCTGCTAAGATGAAGAAGGCTCAAGATCAAGCTGTAGCCGGTAGAGAATATGCGCAAAAGCTCAATCAAATTCTTGGTCAAATTATTGACAAATCTGAGGGTGAGCTCAAGCACGCTTTTTTAGGCAATATTTCAAGTGATCAAGAAGCCAAGCGTTTAGTAGTTATTATTTCTACAGACAAAGGGCTTTGTGGAGGTTTAAACAGTAATTTATTTAAAAAACTCCTACGTGATCAAGCTGAATCAAGCATCACTACTAATTACCTAACTATTGGTAAAAAAGTAGGAGCTAAATTGGTAAACGAAAACAGTGAGATTATTAAATCTTACTCTTTAGCAGATCCAACCGTATTCTCTGAAGCTGCAGAAGTGGCAACAGAGCTTACAGAGCTCTTCTTAAGTGGTGAGTACACACAAATTGAAATTGCTTACAATGTCTTTGAGTCAGCGATGGTTCAGACACCAAGCATTCAACCATTACTGCCATTAGCTGTAGAGGACTTGCTTGAAGCCACATCTACTGAAGAATCAAGTGATGAGGTGTTGTCTTACCTCTTTGAGCCAGGTTTAACCGCAGTGCTTGAGGATATTATGCCTCTTTACGTTAACTTTCAAGTTTATCAGAAATTAGTAGAGTCTAAAGCTTCAGAGCATTCAGCACGTATGATTGCTATGAAATCAGCTACTGATAATGCTAAAGATATTGTGGATGATTTACAACTTCAGTACAACAAGGCTCGTCAAGCAGCTATTACTTCAGAATTGCTTGAGATTACGACTGCGCAAATGGCACTCGATTAAGACTAACAACTTTATTTATTAAAAACTAAACTATCATTAAAATTATGAGTAACAAGGGAACTATCGTTCAAGTTATCGGTGCTGTTATCGATGCCGACTTTTCTAATGCAGAGCAAATACCAGCTATCTACAATGCGTTGA
>Ga0209533_1001681_pt1 | contig 20686 bp, 17 predicted proteins | sample COG_04_FD_184748 | JGI IMG/M metagenome (GOLD analysis project Ga0209533, IMG submission 184748) | Pelagic Microbial community sample from North Sea - COGITO 998_met_04 (SPAdes) (version 2) | ecosystem: Environmental > Aquatic > Marine > Neritic zone/Coastal water | place: Helgoland, sampling...
CACTGGAAGGAGCAGATGTTTTTGACATCGTATACCTCATCGGGAAAACCGAAACAATCAAACGAATTCAAACACTGATCAACCGCCACTAATTAATCTAAATGTTGTGTAAGAAATTTGATTACTTTTGCCTTCGCATACAACGCATCCTGAAATAGAGTAAATGAAGTATATAAGAAACTTTTGTATCATCGCACATATTGACCACGGTAAAAGTACTTTGGCAGATCGTTTATTGGACTTTACGGGCGCCGTTACAGAGCGTGAAAAGCAAAGCCAGTTACTCGACAGTATGGATTTGGAACGCGAACGTGGTATTACCATCAAGTCGCATGCCATTCAAATGGATTATACCTATAAAGGGCAAGAGTATATTTTAAACCTAATTGACACCCCCGGTCATGTCGATTTTAGTTACGAAGTCTCTCGATCCATCGCTGCCTGTGAAGGAGCGCTTTTGATTGTAGATGCTGCACAAAGTATTCAAGCACAAACCATTTCAAATTTATATTTAGCACTCGAGAATGATTTAGAAATTATTCCCGTTTTAAATAAAGTCGATTTACCAAGCGCAAATCCAGAAGAAGTCACCGACGATATCGTAGATTTACTCGGCTGTGATGCAGCAGATGTAATTCCTGCCAGTGCAAAAACAGGCATTGGTATCGAAGCGATTCTAACCGCAATTATAGAAAACATACCTCCTCCAAAAGGAGATCCAGAAGCACCGCTACAAGCGCTTGTTTTTGATTCTGTTTACAACTCTTTTAGAGGCGTTGAAACCTATTTTAAAATCAAAAACGGAAGCATTAAAAAGAACCAACAGGTAAAGTTTATTGCGACTGGAAAAGTATATGGTGCAGATGAGGTAGGAACCCTCAACCTGACTCAAACCCCTAAAAAAGAAATAAAAACAGGCGATGTTGGATACCTCATTACAGGAATCAAAGATGCCCGCGATGTCAAAGTAGGAGACACCATAACAGATGCCAACTTTCCAACAACCGAAGCCGTTGAAGGTTTTGAAGATGTAAAACCAATGGTGTTTGCGGGACTCTACCCTGTAGATACGGAAGAATATGAAGAGCTGCGTGCTTCTATGGAAAAACTCCAATTGAATGACGCTTCTTTGGTCTTTCAAGCGGAAAGCTCTGCAGCCTTAGGCTTTGGATTTCGATGTGGGTTTTTAGGAATGTTGCACTTAGAAATCATACAAGAACGTCTAGAACGCGAATTTAATATGACGGTCATTACAACCGTTCCCAATGTGTCTTACCACGCCTTTACGCGTAAAGACCCCGATACCGTTGTGATACTTAACAACCCAACCGATTTGCCAGACCCTTCTGGATTGGACCGTGTGGAAGAGCCTTACATTAAAGCCTCCATCATTACAAAGTCTGATTTTGTTGGAAACGTCATGTCCTTGTGTATCGAAAAACGTGGACAAATTACAAGTCAAACCTATTTGACGCCAGAGCGTGTAGAACTAACCTTTGATATGCCCTTGGCTGAAATTGTATTTGATTTTTATGACCGATTGAAAACCGTTTCTAAAGGCTATGCCTCGTTCGATTATTCACCGATTGGGATGCGCGTTTCAAAATTAGTAAGAGTCGATGTATTGCTAAACGGTCAAACTGTAGATGCACTTTCTGCGTTGATTCACGTCGATAACTCGGTAAACATTGGTAAAAAAATGTGTGCCAAATTAAAGGAACTGATTCCAAGGCAACAATTTGATATTCCTATTCAGGCTGCTATTGGTGCGAAAATCATCTCAAGAGAAACCGTCAAAGCGGTTCGAAAAGATGTGACTGCCAAGTGTTATGGAGGCGATATTTCGAGAAAACGAAAACTTTTAGAAAATCAGAAAAAGGGTAAAAAACGTATGCGTCAGGTCGGAAATGTTGAAATTCCACAAGAGGCATTTATGGCTGTTTTGAAGCTCAACGATTAATCTCATTTTCAGTTTTTATATTTTTAAAGAAAGTCTTATATTTCAGGATAAACTTTAAACATAAAACCGATTGAATACTATTGCTTTTAAAACGATTGGAATTGGGGTTACTTTTTCTCCAAATTTAGAGGCCAACATCAATGAAGCCGCACGGTTGGCATTGTTTTTTGAATGCAAATTGGTGTTGATTCATGTCGGGGAAGCTTCTGAAAAAAAATCAAAAACGTTTTTAACTTTCTTAAATCCTTTTGAAAAGGAAGGTTTAGAGGTTGAAATTTTATTCAAATCTGGAGACCCTGTAGACGTCATTCTGTCGTCAACTGTAGAAAAAAATGTAGACCTTCTTATTATTGGAGCCCTCAAAAAAGAAAACTTTTTGAAATACTACCTAGGCTCTATCGCACGAAAAATCACACGAAAGGCGAGTTGTTCAGTATTGCTATTGATCAATCCTTCAAAAGAGCGTGTCGATTGCAAACACATTGTCGTCAATGGTTTGAAAGACCCTAAAACACAAGAAACGGTTAATACAGCCTTTTTTGTGGGTCATAAACTCGGGGCAAAAAAGATTACAGTCGTTGAAGAAATTGATCAGGATGAGGTGAGTGTAAAAGTGGATGATGACAAATCTCTTAGAAAATCAACCATCATAAAAGAGCGTTTGCGTTTAAGAGAAGAGGCGCGCGTGAAAAAAATATTAGATACAATACCAGCGGAATACACAAAAGATCTGGCGATAAAATCCCAGCCGATTTTTGGAAAACGCGGGTATTCTATAGGGCATTATGCACAAGTCGCACGAGCCGATTTATTAGTGATGAATGCGCCGGCAAAAATGACCTTTTGGGACCGATTATTTCCGCACGACATAGAACATATTTTAACTGAATTACCAACCGACGTATTAATTGTCCAATGAGAGTAAAAGAAAATTCATTTGTTGGGTTTATAAAAGCCTTGCCTAAAAACATGTTTTCTGGCTTAGTGGTCAGTCTTATTGCGCTTCCTTTGGGATTGGGATTGGCAATGGCAAGCGAAGCACCACCAATTGCAGGAGTTATTACCGCCATTGTGGGGGGTGTTATCGTTTCTATTTTAGGGGGGAGTTTTGTCACCATTTCTGGGCCGGGAAACGGCTTGGTAGGCGTTGTTTTAGTCGCCATTACAACACTGGGGTTGACGGCTACCTACGCTGCTATTATCTGCTCAGGGATCATCTTAGTCATTCTTGGGTTTTTAAGACTCGGTAAGTTAGCGGACTATTTTCCATCCTCAGCAATTCAGGGAATGTTGGCGGCCATTGGGCTTATTATTTTAGGTAAACAATTCCACATCATGCTTGGAAACAAAATTGTCAGAGACAATGGAATTGACTACTTATTAGAAATCCCAAATACGATCATAACTGTCTTTCAGTTTAAGGACAAAAGTTTGATTTATGCCGCAATCGCCGGGATTTTAAGCTTGGCCATTATGGTTTTTTATTCTAAGATTCGAAACAAATACCTTCAATTGATACCAGCTCCCATGTGGATTGTCATTGTCTCTGTTGGGTTTAGCTATTATTATGAATTGATTCTCAAAATGCCAAACCCTATTTCGAGTGCCTATATGATTCCAGGGATTCCAAATCTTGAAGAAATAATAACAAACATTCCGACACCAAACTTTGAAATGGTGGGCACACTTCCGTTTTGGTCAAGTGTCATTGCACTGACCTTAATTGCAAGTATTGAATCCTTATTAAGCATCAAAGCCGTTGATAAATTAGACGTTAGTAAAAGACGTTCCAACGTAAATAAAGACATCAAAGCTCTCGGACTGGCAACCGTCGTTAGTGGGTTTTTAGGGGGATTAAATGTGGTAACGGTCATTGCGAGAAGTTCCGTCAACGTTAACAACGGCGGAAGCAATCGCTCTTCAAATTTATTTCATGCCTTATTTTTGGTTGTGTTTATTGTTCTGTTTAGTACGGAGTTGACAAGAATTCCACTCACTGCCTTGATGGCAATTCTTGTATATACAGGCTATAAACTGGCGTCGCCTGATGTCGTCCGTCGTATTTTTACCATTGGAAAAGAACAACTCATCATCTTCTTTGCAACCCTATTTGTCACCCTAAAAGTGGGATTGATTTCTGGGATTGTAGCTGGATTAATTGCCACTTTTATCATTCATATTGTGGTCACAAAAAGTTTAAGTTTATTTATAAAAAATATTCTAAAACCAAATGTACTCATGTTTAAGGAAGAAGATGGAAGTTATTTTTTGAGTGTAAAACATTTCTGTAGTTTTTTAAATTTTAACATCCTCAAAAACAAACTAGAAGCTATTCCCGAACAAAGCGATGTCATTATCGATTTTTCATTGTGTGGTTTTGTGGACCATTCCGTTATGGAGAATATCCATGATTACCAAGAGTTGTTTCATAAAAAAGGAGGGAATATTGGTGTGATAGGATTGGACATTTTAGGCACAAAGTCAGAACACCCGTTTGCATTGAGACGCTTATTACCACTTCAAAATATCATCCCTGACAACAAAACAAAACGTCAAAAAAATCTCGAACTTGTCGCAACTGACTTTGAATTGACTTACGACCCGTTGAAACACAGAAACACCGGATTTCTAGAAAACTTCATCTATTTTAAAACAAAAAAGGTGGAGCATGTTTTTAATCAACTTTCAGGGAAAAACGACCCCTATCGTTTGTTTGACATCACCTTTTCGGAAGGAGAATTTATCGCCAAAGAAGTGATCAGATCCACCATGCTTTATATCAAAACGTCTCCAAATGTTCCAGTGTTTACATTGGATCGGGAGGGCTTGTTAGAACGGTTTTATGCATTGGCTGGCTATAGAGATATTAATATTGAAAACCACGCCGATTTCTCAAAACGATTTTATTTAAGAGGCGAAAATGCGCAGGAGATTAGAGCCCTTTTTACGGACGAAGTGGTGCGGTTTTTTGAAAGCAATGCCTATTACCATATCGAGTCAAGTAAAGATGGGTTATTAATTTTTAGTAAAGAACGCATCGCGAGTATCAAGGAAATCAAAGCGTTATTGGACTTTGGGGTTCGGTTAAATGCAATCATAAACAAGGCTTAAGATGAAACTATACCCTATCAATGTTGGCAATTTTAAATTAGACGGCGGGGCAATGTTTGGTGTCGTACCTAAAGCGATTTGGAATAAGACAAACCCAGCCGATGCAAATAACCTGATTGATATTGCATCGCGGTGTTTGTTAATCGAGGACGGAAACCGTTTGATTTTGATTGATACAGGGATGGGAAGCAAACAAAGTGATAAATTTTTTAGTTATTATTACCGCTGGGGAACACACTCATTAGACGGTGCGCTGGCATCACATGGGTTTTGTAGAGAGGATGTCACTGACGTGTTTTTGACTCACTTACATTTTGACCATTGTGGCGGTTGTGTACAATGGAATTCTGACAAAACAGGCTATGAAATTGCCTTTAAAAATGCTGCTTTTTGGAGCAACGAGGACCATTGGGATTGGGCAATAAATCCAAATAAACGGGAGCGCGCTTCTTTTTTGACAGAGAATATTATGCCGATCGAAGCAAGTGGACACTTAAAACATATTCCTGTTCCTGACGGAGATATACTGCGCAATACGGGTTTGGGATTTGATGTGTTTTTTGCCAACGGACATACCGACAAACAGATGATTCCGATGATATCCTACAAAGGAAAAACCATTTGTTTTATGGCCGATTTATTGCCAACCGTTGGGCATATTTCTCTACCCTTTGTGATGGGGTACGACACAAGACCACTATTGACATTAGATGAAAAAGATCGTTTTTTAAAGCTGGCTGCAGATCAAAATTATTTTTTACTTTTGGAACATGACGCTCATAACGAATTAATCACCGTCAAGCACACCGAAAAAGGAGTGCGACTTAATGATATTTACGCCTTTAATAATCTATTTTAATCTAAAAAAATGAACACAAACCTACACAAACAACTTTGGAAATTTGCCTATTTTTTGGGTGTATTCTTTGTTTTGAGTTGCGGATCTACTGCGCCCATCTTATCAACCCCCGTTGAGAATATTGATGTCATTCCGCTTAAAGTGGTAGAACTTACGGACGCCGAAGAAAAAGAATGGAGTCATTTAGACCTCAAAACAGATACCATCCCAGGGATTAGCCTGCATAAGGCTTATAAGGAATTGGTGAAACCAAAGAGTAAAACGATTATTGTTGCGGTGATTGACTCTGGAATCGATATTGGTCACGAAGATTTAAAAGATAATATTTGGATTAATACTGGTGAAATTCCTAACAATGGAAAAGACGATGACAACAATGGATACATCGACGATGTGAATGGTTGGAACTTCCTTGGAGAATCTAACAACGAACAATTAGAGTATGTGCGACTGGTAGCGAGTGGCGATACCAGCAACCCACGCTTTGCGGAAGCAGAAGCATTGCTTGCCAAAGAGCGGGGAAGCACAAGCCGTCTAAAAGAACAATACGATGGAATTATAGGACAATTAAACACTTCAGATGCTGCAGTAGCGGACTATTTAAAAAAAACCGATTATACAAAAGAAGATGTGGAAGGCATCACTACCACAGATAAAACATTATTAAGGCACGTGAGTGTGATCAAGCAGTCCTATGGGTTTGGATTCGAGAGCATCGCCGCAATGAAAAAAGATCTGAATCGTGGTCTTAAAACCTTCAACGAACGCTTGGATTATAATTTGAATGTAGATTTTGATGGAAGAAGCGTTGTTGGGGACAACCCAAATGATTTGAACGATCGTGACTACGGAAACGGCGATGTGAGAGCAAAAAACGGTCGCAGCCATGGAACACATGTTTCAGGAATTATAGCCGCCAAACGCAACAACGGCATTGGGATGAATGGAGTGGCTAATAATGTAAAAATTATGGCGATTCGTAACACCCCTAACGGCGATGAATATGATAAGGATGTTGCTTTGGGCGTGTATTACGCCGTTGATAATGGCGCTAAAGTGATTAATATGAGCTTTGGCAAAAAGTTTTCTCCTCACAGTGATTGGGTCAGAGATGCCATTGCCTATGCGGCTAAAAAAGATGTACTGATTGTGGCTGGATCGGGAAATGATGGCAAAAATACAGATCAAATTAATTATTTTCCTAACGATCAAATAGACAATGGTGCTGAGGTGTCAAATACTTTTGTCAAAGTCGGATCAAACGGTCCAAAATACGGCTCAACATTGGCTGCTGGCTATTCCAATTATGGGAAAAATACCGTGGATGTATTTGCCCCTGGTTCTCAGATTTATTCAACCTATCCTAAAAACAGCTATGAATTTGCAAGCGGAACCTCCATGGCGTCGCCTGTGGTTGCGGGTGTAGCTGCTTTGATTTTTTCACAATATCCAAATCTAAGTGCGGCACAAGTAAAACAAATACTGATGAACTCAGGAATTGCTATTAATAAAAAAGTATCTTTAGAAAATGGTTCCGTGGCACCCTTTTCTGACCTGTCAAAATCAGGAAGAATCGTTAACGTTTATAACGCATTACTAATGGCAGCAAAGCTGTCTAAATAATTTACAGTATTATGTTAACAATAAGCTGAAAAAACTCCTCTAAATTGAAAGATAATAAATTAAAAACAACCCTGATTCTGACTTCGATTCCATATTTGGCAATGGCAAATGCTGGTTCACCAATGATGTGGTTTGGAATTTTACACTGTCTGGTTTTGAATTCTGTAATCGGAATTTACGAAAGTAATTACCTTAATAAAAGAGAGGTTTCTAACCGAATGTGGTTAATAATTATCGGAAATTATTTCTCAATGTTTGTCGGATTACTCTTCATTGCCCCTTACTTTTCGTCAATAACTGGAAATATTGACTTTTGGGGAGGAAATACTCGATACGGAGATTATGAATTAAACGGATTTGTATTTGGAATGGTAGCTTCTTTTGTTGCAACATTGATTTTGGAATTCCCTTTCTATTATTTATCTGTAAAGGATAAAAGAAAAAGAAAAACAGGAATTTGGAAATTTATTGAGGCAAATGCAATATCGAATACAGTTATGTTTTTGGTTTATTTTATGATTGTAGTTGGAGGAAGTAAATAAAAAAGCTAGTTACCAATACAGTATAAAAATAATTGCTATTTTAGTGGTTAATCAAAGATTGTTGCGCTTTTGTTACGTCTGATTTTCCTTCGGAAAATAACTAGCACAAAAAACAGCGACTTATCTTAAGTAATAAACATTCAAAACTAAATCTTGATTCTCACGGAAACAATTAAATGAATGTTACATTTGAAAAAAACAATAAATACAAACAAATGAAATATACTTCTTATGTACTTGCTTTTGTAATTGGAATCACTTCCGTCTACAGCCAAAACAATTTTGAGTACTGGCAACAACACGTGGACTACACGATGGATGTGAAAGTGGATGTGAATACCTTCAATTATGGAGGGACTCAAAAACTGATTTACACCAACAACTCCCCCGATGATTTAGGGCGTGTGTTTTATCATTTATTTTACAACGCCTTTCAGCCAGGAAGTGAAATGGATGTCCGTTCCCTTACCATTGCAGATGCAGACTCAAGAGTCGAAGATCGAATTAGTCAACTTCAAAAAGAAGACTTTGGGTTTATAAATGTTGTTAGCTTAACCCAAAACAGTGTCCCTTTGAAATATACCGTGGCTGGAACAGTGTTAGAGGTTCAATTAAACACCCCTATCAAATCTGGTGAATCGGCCGTATTTGAAATGATTTTTGAAGGACAGGTACCGCCTGTCATTCGTCGCTCTGGAAAAAACAGTAAAGAGGGTGTGGCGCTCTCAATGGCACAATGGTATCCAAAAATGGCGGAATATGATTTTGAGGGCTGGCATGCAGATCCTTATATTGGAAGAGAATTTCATGGCGTATGGGGTGATTTTGATGTGAAGTTAACCATCGATAAAGACTATACAGTTGGCGGCACGGGCTACTTACAAAACCCAAATGAAATTGGGCATGGCTATGGAACCAAAGAAACAAAAGAAAACTCAGATGAATTAACGTGGCATTTTGTAGCACCCAACGTTCATGATTTTACATGGGCGGCGGATCCTAATTTTGTGCATGATACCTTACAAGTTCCTGAGGGACCGATGTTGCATTTCTTATACAAAAAATCTTTAAAACGCAAATTCAAAAAACGCTGGAGAGACTTACAAGTCCCAACAAGTGAGATTATAGAATACTACAGTAATACGGTTGGAAAATATCCTTATGAACAATACTCTGTGATTCAGGGAGGCGATGGCGGTATGGAATACGGCATGTGTACACTTATTACAGGGGAGCGAAGTTTTGAAAGTTTGGTAGGCGTAACGGCACATGAAATTGGACATACATGGTTTCAATTTTTGATGGCTTCTAACGAAAGTAAACACCCTTGGCTGGATGAAGGCTTTGCGGAATATACCTGTACGTTTATTGAAAACACCATCTTTGACGTAGAGACTGCTGAGCCTCTAAAACGTCATTACGATCGTTATTACAGCCTTGTGGCAAGCGGAAAAGAACAGCCCATGAGCACACACGCAGATCGGTTTGCGTATAATGCAGCCTATAGCATTTCAACGTATAGTAAAGGAGCGGTATTGTTGGCGCAATTACGCTATATTATTGGTGAAGATAATTTTGAAAAAACCTTAAAAAAATATTTTACGGATTGGTCTTTTAAACATCCAACTCCGAATGATTTTATCCGTTGTGCAGAAAAAACTTCTGGTTTGGAATTGGAATGGTTTTTGACCGATTGGACGCAGACCACAAATACGATTGATTACAGTGTGAAAAGTGCTGTGGCTTTAGAAGGTAAAACCAATATTACATTAGAACGTATTGGATTGATGCCAATGCCTGTGGAGGTTCAAGTGCTTATGAAAGATGGAAGTACAAAAGATTACTACATTCCTTTGCAGATGATGCGGGGTGAAAAACCACTTTTGGATAGTGAAGTTTTATTGAAAGATTGGGCTTGGGCACATCCAGAATATAGTTTTTTTGTAGATGTAGATCCTGCTAAAATTGACACTATTACCATAGATGTTAACAAAGGAACGGCAGATATAAACAAAGTAAACAATCAGCTTAAAGTATTATAACCTATGGAGCGTTTAAAAGGAAAAAAGCAAATAGAACAGTTGTTCATGACTGGTCATTCGGTTGGCGCATTTCCTTTGAGAATGGTCTATTTAAAAAGTACTGAGAACCATTTGGTGGGCGTTTCTGTGAGTAAAAAGCATTTTAAAAATGCCGTAGACCGTAACCGGATCAAACGCCTTTTGAGAGTGGCAGTAGAAAAACAACTTTCCGTAGCACTGGATGCGTTGGATTCAAAATACTGTTTGATGGTTTTGTATGTTGGCAAAGAAATGCCCGAGTCTTCTCAACTAAAAGAACAGTTTGAATTTCTAATAAAACGTTTTAATAAAAAAGAATCACATGGGGTTTTATCATAAAAAAAGGGGTGTAATCCTGGGGGTTTTAGCGTTGATTTTTATTTCAACCACAGCTTACAAAAATGATTATTTTGAAATTGCAAAGCAGATCGATATTTTCACGACGCTGTTTAAAGAAGTCAACATGAACTATGTTGATGAAATAAACCCCGCAGACTTGATGCAAAAAAGCGTCGAACAGATGTTGAAAGAATTAGATCCCTACACTAGATACATGAACGAACAAGATGTAGAGAAAGCTCGTATCTATCAATCGGGTGCCTATGTTGGAATTGGGGCAACGATCAACACTTCTAAAAACAAATTAGTTGTTGTGGAGGTTTATAAAGATTTACCGGCTGACAAGGCTGGCTTGAAATCTGGTGATGAAATTATTAAAATTGATGGGCTTGAGGTCAGTGAGTTAGAAGAAAGTGCAACGCAGTTTTTAAATGGTAAAAAGAATACATCGGTTGCCTTAACTTACCTTCGAAATGGGCAAACTACAAAAGTGATGGTTTCTCGTGGCGATGTGAAACCAAAAGCAGTTCCGGTGTACAAGCTATTACCAAATGGTATGGGTTATATTGCGTTAGATCGTTTTTCAAGCACAGCCTCCAAAGAAGTAGAAAGCGCACTAAAAATAATGCTGATAGATGAAGCAAAAGGAATTGTTTTGGATTTAAGAAACAACCCCGGTGGCTTGCTTCATGAAGCGGTTAAAATTGTAAACTTATTTGTCCCTAAAGGGCAGTTGGTAGTGTCAACAAAATCAAATGTAGAAAGTTACAATCAGACATTTGAAACTAAAAAGCAACCCTTAAGTTTAGATATACCGTTGGTGATTTTAATAAACCAAAACAGTGCTTCTGCAAGTGAAATTGTAGCGGGTGCTTTGCAAGACTTGGACCGTGCTGTCGTTGTTGGAAAAAGGAGTTTTGGGAAAGGACTGGTTCAGAGACCTAAACCCCTGCCATACGGATCACAAATAAAAGTCACAATCTCTCGTTACTACACGCCTTCGGGGCGCTGTATTCAAGCATTGGACTACAGGAATAGAAAAAAAGATGGCTCAGCTGTTCGCTATAACGAAAACCAATACACGGCCTTTAAAACAAAAAATGGACGGACAGTATATGACGGTGGTGGAATTAATCCGGATATTGTCGTTGGAAATAAAAATCCAAATAAGTTCATAGAGACACTCTTAAAGAGTCCATTGGTATTTGATTATTCCAACCAATATTTTCACAACAATACCGTTGAAAATTTAGAAGGGTTTAACTTAGGTAAAAAAGATTTTGAGCGTTTTAAAAAAATGAGTCTTGAAAAAAAATACAATACAAACGTAGAAGCTCAGGAGGATATTGATCGATTAAAAACAATGCTATCTGAAGAAGGATTTGAAGCCATGGAATCAAGTTTTGAAGACTTAGAGGTGTCGCTTCAGACATCGAAAATAAAATTAATGGAGGCTTTTAAAACAGATATTTTAGCTGCTTTAGAAGGTGAAATAATAAAACGCTATTTTTACAGAGAAGGAATGTATGCGTATTTTCTTGCGACAAACACAGAGGTATTCAAAGCGCAAGAGATTCTAAATGATAAACAGGTTTATCAAAATATATTGAAATAAGCGAATGTTTTTTTATATTTGAGATTTGAAGATAAGATGAAGAAGATTGTTTTTTTACTATTTTTATTACTGACCGTGGCTCAAGCACAGACGGGTAATACTCATGTGGTCTATTTTGAAACGGGTCAATTTGATGTGCCTCAAATAGAAACAAACCGTCTTGTCTTGTTTATTCAAAGTTTGAAAGACATCGAAATAGAACGCATTTCTATTTATGGGTTTTGTGACGATCGCGGGAGTGATTTGTATAATTTAGAACTCTCTCAAAACAGAGCAAATGCCATTAAAAAAATATTTTCAGGCTTTGGAGTTGATGACAATTTAATCAGCAATGTGGATGGAAAAGGAGAGGTTTTACTACGCGTTATTTCTTCTGAAAACCTTAATATTATAAGAGGTCTAAATCGAAAAGTTGAAATCAATGTAGTGTATAAAATCACCGAAGCTGAAGCGGTTGTTGAAGATGAAAAAGAATACCGTTTTTTAAATAAAAAATTAAAGGTTGGAGATAAAATAACGCTTGACAATATTTTATTTAAAACAGGCTACAGTTATATAGAAAAAGAGTCCATTCCTGTCCTTGAAATGATGGCGGATGCATTGCGAGAAAGAGACGATATCTACTTTACAATACAGGGCCATGTATGTTGTACAAGAAGCGCAAGAGATGCTGTAGATAAAAAAACAGGGAAACGAAATTTATCCTTAGCAAGAGCTAAATACATCTATGATTACTTGGTTAAGAAAGGCGTGAGAAGAACCCGGATGCGCTATGTAGGTTTAAAAAATAAATACCCCTTAGGGAAAGAAACGAAGTACGACAGACGTGTAGAAATTAAAATTACGTCTATTTCTAGAAAAAATTAATATTTCACCATGGCAATGTGTGGAATTCCATCTTCTAAATAGGAATCACCAATTGTTTTAAATCCTAAATTGTTATAAAATTTTTCTAAATATTTCTGTGCAGAAAGCTTTATTTCTTTCGTATGAAAAGAAGTTTCAACAGCTTTTATAGAAGCCTCCATGAGTTGATGGCCGTACTTTAAATGACGCGCTTTTTCTGAAACAACCACACGTCCTATACTGGCTTCTTTAAAATAATCGCCAGGTTTAAAAATACGTGTGTATGCTATGATACTATTGTCTTTTTTTCCAATAATATGAAGTGCTTTTTGATCCTTTCCATCCACATCTTGATAGACACAACCTTGTTCCACCACAAAAACTTCACTTCTTAGTTGTAATAAATAATAAAGTTCGTCTAAAGAGAGTTCATTAAACGTTTTAATAGAAATATCGAGCATAATTTAATCTTGAATAATTATAGATTTAGGATCTGAATTCCCAAATTCGGGTTGAATATTAAAGTGGTTGATGTTGAATTTTTCAAAGAGAGTTGCTTCTAAAGTTTTAAGAATTATATGAAATTCTGAAAATTTTAAATCCACATTAAAATCAATATGAGCTTCTAAATGAATTTCTGTTTCGTTTAACTGCCACACATGGATGTGATGAATGTTATTTATCTGATCGACTTTGATTACTTCTTCGACGATGTCTTCTATTTTAATATCTTCTGGAGTGAACAACATAAGAATATGAAAGGACTCTTTAAGTAAGCTATAGCCTACAATTATCAAGTAAAGAGCAATCGCAATAGTCAACGCAGCATCAATCCAAAATATTTGATAAAACTTCATTAGAAGTCCCCCAATCAACACTGCAATACTGGCAAGCATATCCGTTAATAAATGTAAATATGCAGAGCGAATATTAATGCTATGTGCGCTGTCTTTTTTAAGTAATAAAACACTGAGTCCATTAAAAACAATCCCTAAAATAGAAAGCCATATTACTAAATCTGGTTCAATGGTTTGTGGGTTAAAAAAGCGTTTCACCGCTTCAAACATCAAATAAATGGCGATAATAATTAAAGATGATGCATTTATAAACGCCGCAATGATCTCCGCCCTTTTATATCCAAAGGTTCTGGAAATAGTGGCGTCTTTCTTGGACAAACCAGAAGCAATATAAGAGATTACAAGCGATATGACATCTGTTAAATTATGCAAGGCATCACTTAAAAGCGCAAGACTTCCAGAAAGAAAACCACCAATAATTTGGGCAAGCGTAATGACACTATTTAATAAAATAGAGATAAGAAGATTCCGATCTTTACGATCGCTAGCATGATGATGCGAATGTCCCATTACTTTTTAACAAGATTGAATTTTATTGATTCTATTTTGATGACGTCCTCCTTCAAACTCTGTATTTAAAAAAGTGTCAACCATTTCTAAAACTTTTTCTATTTCTGTAAAACGTGCAGGAATACACAAAATATTTGCATTGTTGTGTTGACGTATTAAAGAAACAATTTCATTGTTCCAACAAATTCCAGCTCTGATATTGGCGTATTTATTAGCCGTCATTGCAACACCGTTAGCACTCCCACAAATGAGAATACCGTAAGTCGATTTTTTTGATTCCACATCCTTTGCTACAGGATGTACAAAATCTGGGTAATCCACACTGCTGTCTGAGTCAGTTCCATAATTTGTAACTTCTATAAGTTTAGATTTAAGAAATTCTATAATTCTAAATTTATAATCCGTACCTGCGTGATCGTTTCCTATTGATATATTCATTTGTATAACTTTTATTATGAGTAAATTTACAAAAAAGAGTAATACCTATTTTAAATTGTTCATAGCCTTTTTAATTAGTTGTTAATAATTAATGAACGATTATGAAAACTAAATTTTTATAAACCGATTAATTTTATCAACCGTCTACTTAAAGTTATAAAACTAATTAAGTTGTCTTTTTTCGTTCTTAACTTATGAATACCAAAAGTAGGTTTATAAACAAAAAATGCTAAATTATTTATGAGTCATTCTATGTTAATTAGGGTTATCAACAACTTTTAATAAGTGATGTTATATTATTATAAATCAATTATTTAATTAAAATAAAGTTGTTAATTATATGTTTATAAAATGTATATAAAGAAGAAAACTATTGATTTTAAATAAACTTATATGAGCTATTCACACACTATAATAAACACCATTAGTTTTTAAATAATTTAATAAAAAATTAATATGATTATATTAAATGTGGATAAAGTTGAAAAAGAGATGTTCTTCAGTTGAATTAAAGTGGTAGCTTTGCTTAATTACATACCTTAAATGAAAAGAAAAAAGAATAACAAACAATCGGTTCAAAATTACAGTCAAAGTATATTAACTATTCTTAAAGCCGACAGAAAACAATCCTATAATCACAAGCAGATTGCTGCAAAGTTAGAAGTAAATGATGCGAGCAGCCGTAACCAAATTATAAAAAATTTACACAAACTTGCAGGACAAAAAGAAATAGAAGAAGTTGAACGCGGTAAATTTCAAATCATTAGCTCCACAGAATATTTTGTAGGTAAAGTAGATATGGCCTCTAGAGGAAATGCTTACATCATAAGCGATGCTTTTGAAGACGATGTGTTTATTGCTTCTAATAATATGAACAAAGCTTTGCATGGCGACACCGTTGAATTGTATATTTATAACCGTAAAAAAAACGGAAAACAAGAAGGAGAAATTACTCAAATTATAGAACGAGCACGTACAGAATATGTAGGTATAGTTCAATTGAACGCAAAATTTGCGTTTGTAGTCCCCGACAGTAACAAAATGCCCGTAGATGTTTTTGTGCCTTTATCAAAAACAATGAAAGCTGAAGATGGCGATAAAGTACTTGTAAGTTTAGAAGAATGGCCAGACAAAGCAGATTGTCCTAACGGAATAATTATTAAAATACTTGGAAAACCAGGCGATCACAATACAGAAATTCACTCCATATTAGCTGAATACGGATTGCCATATGAGTTTCCTTCTGAAGTAGAAAACTTTGCAAATAATATAGACACCTCTATTACAGAAGGTGAAATTGCAAAACGTCGCGATATGCGACCTACTCTAACTTTTACGATAGATCCTAAAGATGCAAAAGATTTTGATGATGCCTTATCCTTTAAAAAACTAGACAACGGAAATTATGAAATAGGTATTCATATTGCCGATGTATCTCATTACGTACAAGAAGGAACAATTTTAGATGACGAAGCTTACGAACGTGCTACTTCTGTTTATTTAGTAGATAGAGTCGTTCCAATGTTGCCAGAAGTATTATCTAACAACGCCTGTTCTCTACGGCCATTAGAAGAAAAATATACTTTCTCTGCCGTTTTTGAAATTAATAATAAAGCAGGAATAGAAAACCAGTGGTTTGGAAGAACCGTCACTTATAGCGATGCGCGTTTTGCTTATGAAGAAGCGCAGCATATGATAGAAACTGAAGGCTGTGCTATTCCTGCAGAAATATCCATCACAGGCGAAGCTTATACAGCTGATAAAACTATTAAAGACGCTATTTTAAAATTAGATGAATTGGCAAAAATAATGCGTCTAAAACGTATGAAAGATGGAGCCATCTCTTTTGATAAAGCAGAGGTTAAATTTAATCTCGATGAAGCGAACAATCCTGTCGGCGTATTTTTTAAAACATCCAAAGATGCCAATAAACTTATTGAAGAGTTCATGTTATTAGCAAACAGGAAAGTTTCTGAATTTATTGGAAAACAATCGCCACAAAAAACATTTATATACAGAGTTCATGATGAACCAGACGATCAAAAATTAGCTGGGCTTCAAAGAATTGTTTCACAATTTGGACATCAATTAAATTTTAAAAGCAGAGAAACCACCACACATTCTTTAAATACCCTTCTAAAAAATGTAAAAGGGACCAAAGAGCAAAATCTAGTAGATACACTCACCATTCGCTGTATGAGTAAGGCAGTCTATACTACAAAAAACATAGGACATTACGGTTTGGCTTTTGATTATTACAGTCATTTTACATCACCTATTCGTCGTTACCCGGATGTTATGGCACACCGTTTGCTACAATACTATTTAGATGGTAATAAATCAACCAGTGAAGGTGTTTATGAAGAAAAATGTAAACACTCTTCTAATATGGAATATCTAGCTACAAAAGCAGAGCGTGATTCTATAAAATACATGCAAGTTAAATACATGCAGGACCACAAAGAAGATACTTTTTTAGGTGTTATCTCCGGTGTGACAGAATGGGGAATGTATGTAGAAATTATAGAAAATAAATGCGAAGGCATGATAAGAATTAGAGATATTAAAGGGGATTTTTATAGATTTGATCCAGAAGAATTTGCTTTAATAGGTGAAAGAACCAAAACCAAATACCAATTAGGCGATGAAGTTGAGGTTCGTGTCAAAAAAGCCGATTTAGTGAAAAAACATTTAGACTTTATTTTATCTTAACCTATATTTTCAAAATTATTTATTTATGAAACCGTTTATCTTATTCATCTTTTTTTCTAGTTTTTTAGCAAGTTCACAAGCTCCAATTAGTAAATCACTTGGAGAGTTTTCAGAACTCAAAGTTTACGACCTCATAAACGTAGAGCTAGTTCAATCTACAGAAAACAAAATAGAAATTACAGGAGAGGATACTTCCAATGTTTTTGTTGTTCAAAAAAATAACCTCCTTAAAATTAAAATGGATCTTAATAAATCGTTTAATGGCAATAAAACTTTTGTAAAACTCTTCTATACAAAAATTGATATTATCGATGTTAACGAAGGCGCTAAAGTAGCTTCACAATCCCCATTTAAACAATATGAGTTAGAATTAAAAGCCCAAGAGGGTGGTGAGATTTCTGTTATCACTGACACAAAATTATTATCAATTAAAACAGTGACAGGTGGAATTATCAAAGCAAATGGATCTACACAATCCCAAAATATAAACATAAGAACTGGTGGTATTTATAATGGAGCATTATTACAAGCGGTAAATTCCAAAATAAAAATAAAAGCAGGCGGAGAGGCGGATGTAAACAGTTCTGAACTTATTGAAGTCAGAATCGTAGCTGGCGGCGATTTGACAATTCATGGAAAACCTAAAACCGTAAAGCAAATAAACATAATTGGAGGAAGAGTCCTATATAAAGATAAAGAATCTGCTCTTAAAAATTAAAGTACTATGATCGAAGATATCCAAGCCGCCATACCCCTTGGTTTTTTCTTAGCCTTTATGATTGGTCCCGTCTTTTTTGTATTGATTGAAACAAGTGTTACCAAAGGGTTTCGTGCTGCAGTTGCTTTTGATGCAGGCGTTATCACCGCAGATATTCTTTTTATTGGACTGGCTTATTTTAGTAGCTTTCAACTATTAGAAAACTTAAGCAACCAACCGGGCTTGTATGTATTTGGAGGCACAATATTGGCGGTATATGGTTTGATTGTTTTTTTAAAGAAACCAAATCAAACCGACCTTAAAGCACAACTATCTAATTCTTTTCGAGCCAATTATATAGAGTTATTTATTAAAGGATTTTTACTCAATTTCATCAATGTTGGTGTACTGATTTTTTGGTTAGGCATCATCATCATCACAGGACCAAGTCTAGAAAATGACATCAATAGGTTTTATGTGTTTTTCGGAACCCTCATTTCAGCTTACTTTTTAACAGATTTATTAAAAATAGTATTAGCCAAACAGCTTAAAAAACAATTGACACCAGTTATTATTTTAAAAATAAAAAAAATACTTGGGCTTATTTTAATTATTTGTGGATTGGCTCTAATTACAAAAGGCTTTTTACCAAAAGACCAATTAAACCCACAAACAATTATTGAAGAAATAAGGGAATAAAAAAACCACAACCGATAAAAGTTGTGGTCTTTATAAATTGAGGCGTCTAGCGGATTCGAACCGCTGTAGAAGGTTTTGCAGACCTCTGCCTAGCCACTCGGCCAAGACGCCTAAAAAGGAACGCAAATTTAAGCAAATTTAAACGTTACACAAGATAAAAGAAAAGAATCCACTAAAAAGGACATCTTAATATATTTTATTTATACACTCCTAAAACACATTTTTTTTATTTATCGTAAACGATTCTAGCGAGATTCACTCAGTATAATAGTTACTTTTTCTACATCTCCGCCTATGGGCGGATTAATTTTGGATACAGAAATAGATACAGATGTTACGGTTGGACAACTTTTAAAAACACGATTGATGATTCGTTTGGCTACCGCCTCTAACAATTTTGCAGGAATACCCATTTCTTCTACCACAATAGCGTTTAAAGTGACATAGTCAACCGTGTCGTTTAAAGCATCTGTAACAGATGATTTTTCTAAATCAGCCTCCACACTCACATCAACCCTATAATCACTCCCAATTGTGGTTTCCTCACTCAAACACCCATGATACGCATACACCCGTATATTTTCAACCTTAATAATTCCCATTTTAATAGTTTTTATTTCGATAAAAATAATAATTATACCGAACATATATCTATAAACTTTTTATTTGATTAATTTTGCTACGTATTTATCCAAGAAATACACCTTATTATGTCAGAAACGCACAAACCGCTTAACTTTTTAGAGCAAATAGTAGAAGAAGATTTAAAAAATGGCTTGCCACAAAACAAGCTGCGCTTTCGGTTTCCTCCAGAACCCAACGGTTATCTCCATATAGGACACACAAAAGCCATTGGGATTAGTTTTGGTTTGGGTGAAACATACAAAGCACCTGTTAACTTGCGTTTTGACGACACCAACCCCACCAAAGAAGACCAGGAATATGTAGACGCCATCAAAGAAGACATCTCTTGGTTGGGCTATAAATGGGACAAAGAGGTGTACTCTTCGGATTATTTTGTGCAATTACACGCATGGGCGGTAGAAATGATTAAAGATGGCAAAGCCTATATAGATTCGCAATCCAGTGAAGCCATGGCCGCTCAAAAAGGAACTCCAACACAACCTGGAGAAGACGGGCCGTTTAGAAACCGCTCTGTGGAAGAAAATTTAGCGCTTTTTAACCAAATGAAAAACGGGGAACTTAAAGCCGGAACCCATGTGTTGAGAGCTAAAATAGACATGAAACATGTCAATATGTTGATGCGCGACCCTTTAATGTACCGCATACTCCACGCCGATCATCACCGCACAGGAGCGACTTGGTGTATTTACCCCATGTATGACTGGACCCATGGAGAAAGTGATTATCTAGAACAGATTTCACACTCCTTATGTTCCTTAGAATTTAAGCCTCACAGAGATTTATACGATTGGTTTAAAAACATCGTATCTAATTATAAAAACGATTCTCTACCTTTAATTCCAAAGCAACGCGAGTTTGCGCGCTTAAACTTAAGCTACACCATTATGAGTAAGCGAAAGTTATTAAAACTGGTAGAAGACAAGACAGTAAGCGGTTGGGACGACCCAAGAATGCCTACTATTTCAGGTTTAAGGCGTCGTGGCTATACGCCAACATCAATTCGTAATTTTATAGACAAGGTAGGAGTTGCCAAACGAGACAACATCATTGATGTATCCCTTTTAGAGTTTTGTGTCCGAGAAGACCTCAACAAAAAAGCGGCGCGAATTATGGCCGTTTTAGATCCGATCAAATTGGTGATTCAAAACTATACGGAAGAAAAAGAAGAATGGC
>Ga0209533_1001683_pt1 | contig 20677 bp, 18 predicted proteins | sample COG_04_FD_184748 | JGI IMG/M metagenome (GOLD analysis project Ga0209533, IMG submission 184748) | Pelagic Microbial community sample from North Sea - COGITO 998_met_04 (SPAdes) (version 2) | ecosystem: Environmental > Aquatic > Marine > Neritic zone/Coastal water | place: Helgoland, sampling...
ATCTATGGGGATTTTTATTTGCGGGTGTTTGGCTTTTATACTTTGGCCCACCAAAAAATACGAGTGGTGGCTTTGTGTGTGTGTGTGTGTGTGGTGAAGTGAGCTCAAACTTCAACTCGAAATTGGTCCACGTCAAATTTGTACACATTTGGGTCTTTAAATTCGGACTTGTGTGTTTGTAAGAATTGTTTGATTCGCATATCGTCAAGTGTTTGCAAGTTGATGTGGTGCGGCGCACCCATTCGATCAACTCCAACGCGTGGATCTATAAACACATGCATTTTTGTACGAATATCCGATACGGTTTGAGTATAAGAGTCCATTGTAAGTGCGGGGTGGGAGTGAAAGGACGTATCATCGCTCGATTCCACACTTATACGGTCGTACAATTGGCATTTGGTTGGGGGTGGTTGTGTAACTGTATCCTCGAGAATAACTTTAAAAGTCATTTCCATACTTCCGGGCTCTCCCGACACCAACTGTAGTTTCGTTCCAGGTAGAAACAACAATTCTAATTCGGATCCACGCGTTGATGCGAGCATCATATCGTAGTATTTTGCTCCGATTGGGACATGTATTTTAAGTATTGGGCCTGTTGGGATAAACGAAAATGACTTCATATCTTTTGTGAACCGCATAGCATATTCTTTACTTAAACTTGTCGACATGAACCCCGGCACTGTATAGACACCGTCAACAAGGTCGGATGCGTTTATTTTCGTACTTTTACCGCGCCACACCACAAGAGTCGGATCGTTGTTCACAGTACCATGTTCGTCGTTATTATCAACGAGTAATTTGATTGTGTTGACGACTTCTTTGCGTAATATTGTGTCTGACATATGTCTGAAGTACGATGTATTGTAGTCCGAGCGAATGCCGTCCAGTGCGCGCCGCAAATCGTCCTGACCCCATATGGACCTTGGGGTATAGTTCATACTTTTGTACTTTAGGTAGGCATTCATTGCTTCATCCCATCGGTTTGAATATCGCATCAACGCTACTTGGATTGCATCTGGGTGGTGCGATGGGCGCAGGACACCAATATCATCATATTGATATTTGGAGTTGGGTGCTTTAAATTGGTGTGGTGTGGATTGGTAGTACTCGACGATGTCATACATTGGAGCATTTCGTTCCTCGAGCTCCAGTCGGTAAATACCAAACTTATGCTCCTCTGCGCTGGATTGAAGACTGGCGATATCTGATTCATGTGCCACAACTCGGGTACCAAACAAAGTTCCAAGTTTCAAGAATTGTTTCGATGCAGGAAATTGGGGCCGTTGATGTAAAGGAATTAATGGCCTGTATGCACACGGTGCGTGTGGTTTTCTGTACAGAGATTGCGTCATTTTAGATGTAACCAGTATGAGAAACGCGTCATTTATTTTGTACGGTGAAATGTTCAACACATGTCCGGTTCGTAGAGCGTCACCCACTGACACAAATGTATTACTAGCGACATTGAGGACGTTTCCATGGACCGGTTTTTTGTGTTCACTACGCAATCGACGCATAGACGGAGATGCCGCCGCGTCCTCAAATTGCCGTTTTTGGACTGTAACATCCTCATCGGGCCATTCGGGGGGGTTTGGGATATGTGATTGGTCAATGTGTAATTGATGCCGAATGGGGCGAATTGCTCCAGGGCCCGATATATTCCTCATTAGAATCCCGGCCTTCCATTGAATAGCTTCGTGTAATTGATCCTCACCACGACGATCGTTATCCTCATCAAGTTGTGCTGGCGCAGGCGCGGGTTGATAATCTTCACTGTCGGAATCGTCATCAAGTTGCGCTGGCGCAGGCGCGGGTTGATAATCTTCACTGTCGGAATCGTCATCAAGTTGCGCTGGCGCAGGCGCGGGTTGATAATCTTCACTGTCAGAATCATCGGAATCCGTTTCGCCGCCAGTTAGGTGGTACAATCTTTTTTGAAAATTGCGCAAAGTGGCATTTCGCCCACCCCTCAAACAATTCATAATCCCGAATTAGAGATTCCAGCGACATTGTTTTACTATAGAAACATGTATTCGGCTTAACAACTCATGACTTCCGAAATTTCATTCGCAATATTGATGTCCGCCTCCACATGGATCAGGCGCGTGGCATAGAGAGAGAGAGAGAGAGAGTGGAGGAGGGTTGCTAGCGCTTTGCTTTTATACTTTGCCCCACCAAAAAAATATATACGGGGAACAAGGTAGCGATTACATATACAATGCAATTTGATCAATGTGTGCTTGCGTCAATTCCTCAAACTCTGGCGCGGGGGCATTGGGCGGAAGATCCTTACTCCATATGTCGTTCCACACGGCACGGTTGACGGAATCCATGGAGTGATCATTGTTCACATCTCCTAGTTCTTGTTGCGCCAAATGATTCATGAATAGTTGTATGCGTGTTCGGAACATCAAATCTGTCATGATCTCTAATTGAATTGTACGGAATGCAGCGACCTGTTTGTTTTTCGCAACTTGGCTGAATTGGCCAAGTAAGTCATGCACGAGTGGTTCCTGTGCAAGATTTGCGCCCAATTGGGCAGCCTGCTCCACTTCCTCGTCTGAAAGTATGTTTATCGCATTTAGCATGTCCGCCACCACATCGGCTTGACTGGGCACAGGTGCGGGTTCTCCATTTTCACCAGGAGGTCCTCTAAAATCAAGAAAGCAGTCGTCTAACCCATCACATTCTATGGTGGCCGCTTCGGCGCGCATTGCATCAAAATCGTAAGGGATGTCGCCACTACCAAGGCACTGACCATTTTCATGCATTTTCTCCATTAAATCAATAATTGGTACAATCATGTCCCGCGCACTGGGTGCTCCCTCCCCATTGGCCTGTCCTGCATTCACAGCTTGTTGCAGTGCATTTCCCATGACAGTTGTGTTTTATTGAGATGATTTATTTATTTACTGGAGTTGATTGTGAGAATATAAACGCGTTTGGAACTAGTGGCGGTCAACCAAACATTTATCATACAATGCACGCCATCCGCAACGGGCGCACCATTGCTGCTCCAACAAATCATACTCCTCGAGTGGATCTAAATTACGCCGTCTTTGAATAATGCCGCATTTTGGATGGATCGGTCGACGTGTGCGGATTGCGTGGCGTATAAGTGCACTGAGTATGGGGCGTTTCATCCTTTGTTTTACGAATGGCCCAGCACCAGTGACCTAAATCAACCTGTCAGAGAGCATGTAATTATTTTAATGGACTATGTATAAACCTATCGAACATCATGCCCTCCACTCCCATTGAATGTACACAGACCACAACTGGAACTCTTGCTCCAACATGCAGTTTAGAATTGACAAGTGATGTGATTCCGAGTGTTCAATACCAATGTAATGGGAATGGCATACCTGTGTTAAGTAGTGTCATGGTGCACGCAACCGATCCTGAATCGGGGATTCGTGCACCCTTCAAATTGGAACCAGGAAAAGGATGTCACGATATTTGTGACTATTCCGTTGGGGGATCTGGATTCCAAGTGCGGGACATCCAATTCACTGGGACGACTATTAAAGTGGGCGGCTCGGAATTGACGCCGGATCCGTTCATGTGCAAACCAGAAGGGACTTAAATACAATTATCAGCACCTGAAATGTTGTACTTGCTTAAATTAAGGACATTTCCGCACGGTGCAATGCCAAGTCGTGAGCATGCTCCGCAGCGATTTCCATGGGAGTCGTATTTTCGTTGCGCTTTCTTTTGACGGTCGCGTTGCGACTGGCGATATTGGTCGATCGACTCGCGCAACCGAGGGGTCCGCATCACGTGGCACATACCACACCATCCAAGGCACACCAACTACGAGTAGTACATTCACTCATACAAGGCCCGCAAGCAAAATACCAGAACTTATGACTATCCGGACCCATTTGGATCCGACGCACAGTGGTCGCTGCACGGACCTGCGTGTTTCACAAGGGCCGCATTGATACTAAAATGGTCACTACCATATCCACCCGCGTCGCAGTTGCACACGTATTCCGAACAAAAATTGCAGAAACGTGGGGGTGGGTGACGAGGCACAGTGTATACATGTTTCTGAAGTCATACTGAACTGGAAAGTTTCTCAATTCATCCACAATGCCCACCCACCCTTCAGTCTCAATGCAACCCAGTGAACTACAATATCAAGTCTGTAAATGTATAGAGAACTAGTTGTAATTAATCTGTGGATTGGTCTGGATTGGCGAAGTCCAACTTTCTCAAGACTGTACGAACTCCACAGGGTGATAAATAGCGTTTGTTGCCACAGTGTTGAATCCATTGGCGTAGCGCCGCCATCGACTGTGTACCGATTGTATCGGGTGATACACTATATTTCATTTTACTCACCCAGGTCAAATCGTTGTAGCACTTTGGACACACACCAAGCGCAGTATTTTGGTGTGTGACCGCTACATGGACTCCGTCATAGGCCAGTTCAAGACATTCAAAGCAGCATACATATCTGGACAGTGTCAAAGTTCTCTTGGGTTGAAGTGTACGCCGTTTCAGATATGCGTCGCGGGCCAGTGCACGATCCGCGACAGACAATTTGGCATCGCAATTCAATGTACAATGGGGATGGTTTCCCACAACACATTCGCCAGGAATGCAATGTATATAGCAGCACCGCATTGTTTAAACAAACGAGTGGTTGGTGTTCGCCTCTTTGAATTTAATCACACTGTTCAAAACCCGGACGCCCTGAACTGTCTCCTGTCTGTGGCCTCAATCCCAATATCGGATCTGTGAGATGGTGTTGCAATTGATTCCCCTTCATTCTGTGGCCGACTGTAGGGCGTTTCAACGCCAATCCTTTATGTATAGTTTTTTGTTGTTTCACGGACCTACATGCAAGCCATGCCAGCGGCTGAAATTGCCCTTATTTATGGAATTGGCTCAACACCCAACCCACACAATCGTAATTGGCACAATTGATGCACAAGCCTACCCCGCCCTTCGGGCTGCGTTTGGGTCCCCAAAACTTCCAACGATTTTACGCACCGATGAAATGGCGCAGCTCCAAAGTTCGGACATGGCGACTGTGCGGGATTTTTTGGCCCGGGAATTGAAGCTTAAACTACCCACCACCTTGTTCAACCCAACTGTGGATTTTTAACTTACTTTACGTTTACGTTTGCGTGGTTTCTTGCGCTTTTTACGCAGCACTTCTTCTAATTGATGGATTCGCCACAATCCTTGTAAAAAGGAATCGGCATAATCATCTTTCTTTTTTGTGCCTAAAAAGACAATCATTTGACTCTCTGTAGCATGCTCAGGTCCAATTTTACGGACACATTGAATTGCGCGTTTTTTGTGATAGGCATATCGCTTGTTGGACGCTTTGGGTGTACTTGGCACAGGGTCACAGAGTTGGTCGTCGGCCCGCAAACGATCGCGTATGATGTTGAGTTTTAGTTTGGGACTCACAATCGCTGCACAGATCCCATATTTGGTCAGGAACCATGTTTTGAGTGCATGTTGAAGGGAGCACATTTTATTGTTGGCAAACTTCCCACGTCCGGCGGGTTGCAATTCAATCGCTACATGGGTCACATGGTCAAAAATACTTGAGTACGAGTCCAGTGCTGGAATCATTGCCTCCACGTGTTGGTCCACGGTGCGTTTGTTGGAATTGGTTTCACGCCCAGTTGCCACTTCTTCGGGGCGAAAAATATCAATCAGGAACCAATGGAGGACTTGTTTGGTTTCCATGTCAAGCACACACACTGCTAAATTTTTGGCTCCCATGTCAAAACTAGCTAAGATTCCATTCACTTCGTCGTCGTCGTCGTCATTGTCGCCAATGCTATTCATTGTGTGCGGGTGGGAGGGATCTGTTTTGCCTAACCCTGTGACATTTGTGAATACCCCTTTCAACGCAGTGTTCGTCTTCTCCACAATGGCGGCAATGGCTCAGGACAGTCCTCGGAATTTTGCCTATAACTGTGATTGGCGTGTGATGGACGACACCGGGATCCCCGTCACTGGATGGTTGGGCGTGGAAAGTTTGTTCGAGTCCACACCCCAAGAATACGTCCATGATCCGCGTGATTTGTCTATACCGCCACCTCCCTCGTGGAATCTACAATTTTGTGCACCCATCTTTCCTGCGAGGGCGCAGGATCCTGTGAACTCAGACCCACATCGGGAAGGAGGGTTCTTTCCCAATTTACATCCAACGGATTTTGCAGCCATGTCAGGGCGTAGATAAAGTAACAAGACGTGGCAAAAAGGGTCGAAGTGTATCATACAAGATAATTTCACCAAGGTTCAGGCCACACATGGGCACATATAGATTACCAGTCTTGGATCCCACTTCGCCCAAATAATCAGCCATCCATTTCTGTTTGCGCAGAATACTGAATAATTTGCGCCGGTTGACGCGCTGTGCGTAAAAGTGGGCCAACTTTTGTTGGAGAATCACTTCAAACTCCTGGGGATGCGTCCAATATGCAGGCATCTTCGTTTTTCCAAACAGTGCGTTTTTGAGTGTATACCACCAAAGGTATTTTTGAACCCGTCTTTTAGATCCTTCTTTTAGAATCAGTAGTTTACTGTTTGTTTGAACTGCGAGTCGTGTCCCACATGGATTCCATTTTACGCGTGACCCTGAGTAGTGGGCGGTGGTGGTGCACTCACCAATTTGGGTGCATTTAAATGTTCGTGTGTCCCATATTCGAGCTTGTTGACTATGTGACCCACTTGCCAATTGGACACCGTTTGGGTGCCAACTGACTGAACCTATTTTGGTTTGATGACTGCTTAAAGTCGTTGATCTTGGCAAATCTCCTGTAGCTTCAGTTGTCATGTCCCAAACACGCAGTGTGGTATATGATCCACTTGCAATCCAATTTCCCGACGGATGCCATGCAACGGAAAGCACCAAATCAGAATGACCTTGGAGAACATGAAGACATTTCCCTGTAACAATGTCCCAAATGCGAATTGTGGTGTCAGCTGATCCGCTTGCAAGTTTTGTACCATTCGGGTGCCAGCACAAAGTAAAAATGTTTGCTGTATCATCAAGAACTTGTTCCACTGCCCATGTAGTAGTATTCCAAATTTGAATCATTCCATGTGGGGCAGTATCCGTGGGTATCGGGCTTTTGAAAAGCCCGGTCGCCATCCAATTGCCGGTTGGATGCCAAACAACAACGAGTGCTTGACAATCATAACGTGGGTGAACTGGCAGAACTTGTCGACAGGTTCCACTACTTAAATTCCATATTCGTATTGTTGTATCACATGATGCACTGGCAATTACATCACTGGATGGATGCCAACAAATGTCATTAACCCGCGAGCAATGACCTTGCAGTACCTTCAACTGTTGTGGAATTTCCGCGTTGAGATCCCAAATTACAACATCTGACTGGTTGTTGGAGCATGCGATCCAGTTCTGTACTGGGTGCCAATCCATACATGTCGCATATACTTGTGTATTGATGCGCTGGTCTTCAATGCCTTCAAACTTGCGCGAAGCGAGCACAAGTTGATCTCCATCCTTCACATGTTCCCACACCAAGCACGTGCGTGGGAGAGGTGTGCCCAAATCAGCGGGATAAAACAAAAGTTGAAGGGGGGATATCAACTCTTTCACTCGACTCGTTGGAGCAATTTCGACAATCCTGATCGTGATACCACATGGTGTGACTAAAAGGAAGCGTTTTCCCACAAATGGATCTTGTGGATCCATCCCCACAAAATGCGCAATTTGCGTGACTGCGTGCACATTGTATATTTGAAGCCACTGGGTCAGTATGCGTGCAAGTACCGAATTCATTGTTTCGGTGACACCAATCGAGTGACACGACTCGACTCTGTAGGATTTGGGGTGTTTTTTTCAGAGTGAGTTGCGGGTGATGGGTGGCACAATAATTGGTCAATCTGTTGAATTATGAATCTACCCGCCACATGTCTTATATTTATGATCCCTCTGCGCCATCATTCACCCTCCCACCCTCCACCCCCTCCCACGCTCTCTCCGTTTTGCGCCAACCATCCACTGTGTCACCACCCCCCGCAGTGAAATTGGGTCACCCACACAAAATTCGAGTATTTCACGACACGGTACAACTCCAACTCCAACTCGCTTTTGTAGCAATGTCGACCAGTTCCAGTTCCAGTGATGGCGGTGGCGGCGGTTCCAAAGAAAGTCTTTCGCAAATGGAAGTGCACGCAGTGGCTTCTGCGGCGGCGGCGGCGGCTGGCCCTGTGGAGTTGTCCGGGACCATGGTGCGTTTCATCACCAAGGAAGGCAACAAGTTCGATGTGCCCCTCGAACATGCACTTCAGTCCAAAATGGTGAAAGTCTTGGTGGACAAATTCAACGCTGAATCGGGCGCAGAAGACGAAGACTCGGATCATTCAGAAGACGAGGACGCAGAGGACGTGGTTGAGATCCCAATTTCCACAGTGGACAACGACACCCTGGCCCGGATCATCAAGTACATGGCTCATCACTTCAACAACCCAGCGGCCCCCATTGTCTCGCCTCTGACCTCCAACAACCTCAACGATTCGGTATCGGACCCCTTCGACCGCGACTTCATCACTGTGGAGCAGAATGTGCTGCACAGCTTGGTCGCGGCTTCTACCTATTTGGACGTTGAGCCATTGTTGAAACTTGCGTGTACGCAAATTGCCGCAAAAATCTATGGCCACACCCCAGAGGAAGCGTACGCGTACTTTGGAATTACAGGGGACCTGACGGACGAGGAACTGGCCAAAGTGTACCAACAGTACCCGTTCCTGGCACCCCAAAAGGACGTGCCAGCCGCGGCAAATGATGCGACAAGTGTCGCGCTAACTACGCCAAGCACCTCGGCCAGTAAATAAGCGTCGCAATTGGAAGTTGTTTAATTCACTTACACAAGTCGGCGCATTTTCAAGTTGTTTTGTGGTGCATGATCCAATTGAATTGTACACACATCACAGGTTGGTAAGGTAGCCATATGCCGATAGGTGCTTATTTGGCACAATTCAATTGGGTCGGATTCCTTCAACGGGATGGGTCGAACCATGACATAATTGTCGGACGCAGCCGCCACGAACAATCGCATCGAACTTGGATCTTCTTCATCGACTGACTGAGCCATCACCCAGTCCAAACAGGCTTCCAACTGTGCCACATTGAACTTGTTCGCACGAATCAACGAGCGCACTGTTGCCTCCGACACATATAGAACAAGCAACGTTTCAATTTGCGTGCTCACGTTAATATGAGTGGACCATACAAATAAAAGATGGCCCGGACAGCGCGCCTCACGCGGAATCCACAGACTGCGGAAAATTGCGGGTGAATGCTGGAGAAACGCGCGTGCGCTGTGAAACCATTCCGTTAGTGCATGGCATGTCCACTTCATCTGAATTACGTTTTGAGAGAAAGACAGATTGAAATCCATTCACTTGAAGAGGTTGATTTCATTGAATGAATGTTCGTCACTTGGTGCAATATGTGACAGATGTTATATTAAAGAACTAAATGCACTCTTGCGAATCAAGCAGAGTCGACCCTCTTCCAATGAAATCAATTTTGCGTTCCGCGATTGCTTGTCCGTTTGTCTTTTCTGGTTCCAGATGGCCACATTTGATCAGGTGCGGACGTTTATGGTTGCGCTCGAACAAGCCACCACACTCAATGCACATTGGACACAACTGGTTGAAAAAGCGCCCAATTTGGATGATGTGAAATCGGGTGACGCGAAGACTGAAACCACTCCAGAGCTCCGATTGCTTCAAAACGCCAAACGATTGTTCTTTCTATTCCGGCGTATTTTGGAGGACCTCAAACTGGACAATACGTCGGACGGTGATGCACGTTCTACAGTGGCGCATTTAGCCGAACAATGGGTGATTCATGCCCGCGCAATCCCACGCGCGCCGCACAAAGAGACCACGGACTGCACAACTGCTTCACCGACTCCTAGTCCGAATGACGTCGACTCGGCGCCGGTTCCTCCCAAATCCCCGCCGGTCGCAAAGGCGCCTGCGAAGCGTGGACGTAAACCCAAGGCACCCATTCCAAAGGCGCCTGCGAAGCGTGGACGTAAACCCAAGGCGCCACTCGCCGCAGGAACCAAACCCGCCAAGCCCCCAAAGACACCCGTGGTGCGCAAACGTAAACCAAAGGCACCACTTGTACACGTGTCCGACGAGGGGGCGAGTAAGACACCCGCAAAGAAGCGTGTGCGTAAACCGAACAAAAAGATCGCCGCGAATACAAAGACCGAGGGCACATCCAGTGAGGATGTACCATTGACGCCAGCGACGAAATCGGAGTGTACACCTGCGACGGCGACCGCCGTCACGACAAGTGCGGATGCCACAAAAACGCCTGTGAAGAAAAAGCGTGTGCGCAAACCAAAAGTGCCCGCTGCCACCACGGACGTGGATCCCGCGAAGAAGACCCCCGCGAAGCGCAAGCGCCAGCCCAAGACACCGGCTATAAAGACTGGAACGGACACAAGTGCCCCGCCCGCCACAGATGCCACACAAACAGTTGTGAAAAAGCGTGTGCGCAAACCCAAGGCACCAGCGACGCGTGTCCGTAAACCCAAGGACACGGATTCAACTCCTCCTCCTCCTCCTCCTCCGACGAAAACACCAGCGACGCCGTCCAAACGAGTGCGCAAGGCAACTACACTCCCCCCGGATATGCCGCCGACAACTACGAGCGGCGGGAAATCGAATGCGGCGTTATTGAACACAATGAACCAGTTTCTGGAACTATAAGTGTTTAACAGTGGCTCGGCGGCGGCGGCGACTCCAAGTTGGTCAGAACATCCACCACCTGCCGAATTTGTGAAGTGGAGACAGTCTTGATTTCAGCTGTGCGGGTCAATTTCTGTTCTAATGCTTGAATCTGTGCTTGGATCTGGCGTCGCTCCTCAATTGTTTGTGGACATTTCGCACGCAACCGAATCACACGGTTCCGGATCGCCGCATGCGACAACGTGGCACCGAATTGTGTCGACCGCAGATTGACCAGCAATCGACCGCACCGATCCACTGCATGCGATTGATCCGTGCACACTCGTTTGACGGGCCGAACCGTTGCGGAATGTGGGCGACGACGTCCCTCTGCTAATTTGCGAACAAATTGAATCTCCTCGTCCCGAATGACTGGGCGCGTCTTCCGGTGTATACCCAGCGACATGTATTCCTCCGCGCGTATATAGTCCGTTGACGACACTTGGGGTTGCGCCGATGTCGCGCGTAGGCGATGGTGGGCCAAAATTGCCTCCTGCGTCAGCTTCTCGTGGCGAATACGCCTCAACTTGTGTAGTAGTAGTGGTGCCAAGGTCGTCGCGCGGCGTCCCATACAGTTGAGTTGTGGAACATGCGGGACTGCGTCGCCGAAATAGGCATGTAGTGCATCGTCCTCCTTGCTCCACGTTTCGGGGTCTGGAATCGTGGACACCCATGCCGCTGCATGGACAAGGCATCCCAACACCAGTGATTCCATGTAGCGGTCCATAAAATACAAATACCAATACAATCCCACAATATCCGCTTTGGAAGGGACCATTCGATTCACAGCACAATGGTGAAAGTGTATAATGTAGCAGCACACGACGTCGCGGTCAAACATGTCCAATGCACGTTGTTTCACAAGTTGGGACACCATCCATGTGTCTAGTTGGTGAAGCCATGTGCCCAGAGGATGGGTCGACACACTTTTAAAAAAGGGGTCCCGGGTTGCCTCCTTCCAGGTTGAAGGCGACACACGGCGGCGACGCGCCCCACCGTCCACCGGGGGTGCGAATTGTCCCGATGAAAATTGGATTGAGAATTGGGCCACCGAGTACAGTGCATGCATGGGCACAAGTTCGCCAAATGTTCGGCCCGTTTCGCCGACGCGGGTGTCGTCCATGCCCTTGGGCCATTTGCCGTCCGCTGTGGGCATTGGGCACACTGTGGTTGTAATTGGCGGCAAGACTGGCGGCGTGAAACCCATGCGCATAAAGAGACAGGATGCTTCATGGGTGTGCCTGGCGAAAAAGGAGTTTGTGGAACAGTGGCATTCCACACACGTGGGGCGATCCACGCAATTGGAGTCAAATCCCCGTTGAGTGGCATCCATAAACGCCTGGTAGTGAGGATGCTGTGGAGTCCACTGAAGTGGCACCAGTTCGATTTTGGGGTGGGCCAGGGTGCGGTTTGCCAGAGTTGCGTGAATGGACACGCGTGGGGACTTGGAGGGTTCCATGGGTTCCGACGTCGCAAAAAAAGGTGAAAATTCAAAGTGATTTCAAGCCACCCGGGGAAGGAATAAGGGGAGTTAGGTGTTAAGTTAACTTAGGTCATGCACTTGGATTCATCATGCTTGCAACCAATGTTTGTGCATGGGCGATTTGTTCCGGTGTCATGGAGGCCATTGCCGCAGCCCCACCGCCCCCGCCGCTCATGGTCGCCATCATTTGCTGCATCCCCTCCATTCCACCAGGCATCATCTTTTGCATGAGATCTTGCGTATTAATGCCCGGCATGGCGGAGTGCACATTGCGTGCCATACCCATCAGATCTTGCATCATGGAGGGGTTGGACATCATTTGTTGACCAAACGCCAAGAGGTCGTCGGGCTTCATGTTCGCCATAATTTGTGGACCCAAATCGGTGAGTGAGGCCTGTAGTTCCGCTTCCGTGAGAGCCGTACCCGCCGCGGCATTTTTCTCCATGAGTGTTTGTGCGCATTTGTTGAGACTCTCCATCATGGTTTCTGGAATCTGGCCATATGTGGTGTACATGGATCCATAATACAGCAACACTTCGACGGATTCCCAGATCACCTGGTGTGTTTCGAGATCGCACTCCGCCCATTTGTCCGCAATTTGAAGTTGCTCAATAAGATTGTCTTGGGCCTCTGGTAGATCTGCAAGCAATGCCCACACAGCCGGGTCACGTTTCTCAATATAGGGTTTAAACGGGCGGATAAAAGTGCCAAAATTGCTGAGCATGGTGGTCACCTTTTCGTCTCCCAACTCGGTGAAAGTGTACAGCAACTCTGTAAAATTTTCTGGATCGAGTGCAGTGGGGACATCATTGTAAAGTGCAAGAAATTGAAACTTCACATCTTGGATCGCCTCACAGTCGTCAAAATACTCGGCAAACGATTCTACAAATTGACGGGCAAAGATGATGAAATGGGTTTTCGCGACCCGACGCACATCGTAATTTGGAGGAATCGCGGCTGTCAACTGAGTGTGATCCATGTAATTGGAGTTGACGGGTGGATGCAGTTTTCTGTATTCCACTGAAAAAAAGAACCCCACCAAATGAACGCACTACTTTATTGTTTTTTGCGTGTGTTCTGCTTATAATTCAATATCAGGTATAAAAGCCCCCACACACCACACAAGAATGTAAGGTACTTGATCAGAACGAATGGATCATTTGTGCTATTTATACGCTCCATGACACCTTCGAATAAATGGTTCTGCACAATCTCATTTGCCTCGGCGTGCTGCATACTGTAAGCGCCTCGTGTGCGTGACCGCAAATACTCCAATATGGATTGATCCGCACTGTCAGGAATTACAGACGCATTCAATATTACAGGATCAACACCAACACCGTGTGCTGTGGTAGACGCAATCCCTTGTGTATGTATGGACGTCTCCAGAAAAGTGCGAATATCTTTCGCTAAACTGTTTAACGCGTTTTCGCGTTCAATCGCTTTTTGGCGAGCCTCAATTAAATTAAACTCAGATGGGACTTGTAGGTCCTCATCACTTCGTCCATTGTATTGATTTGTTTGTTGGAGTGTATAGGCAAGCTTCGGGCACAGCGAGTCTGGTGTATCCGAACATGTCACGTTTATATGATTGTGTATAAATTCTTTGACGAAGTCTATCGCGTCTTTGCTAAACCGATGACCACTTTCAGATGTGATGTTATCCAGTAGGATCGAGTGGCCCCACATTACTACGCTCAGTAAGGCTAAACTTATGGTAACCAACAACGATCTACGAACCCCTATTGTCCGAACTGACACTGTAGTGCCTATTGTGGTGCCTATTATGGTGTATAGCATGGGCTTGGTTAGGAGGCTCGCACCATGACGCTGCAAGGCATATATCTTCTGCAAAGGATATGTTTCGTTATCCAGGACAACATCGGTCATGTCGTCAAGTGTTTTAAACATTGCTTCCCAAGTTGCACGGAACAAATCTTGATAGTGAATAAAATTGTCGTGTGTACGTTGTTTGGCGACAGCTTCAGCTGTGGGGGGATTGGTTTCCAGGGTCATGGGGTTCTGTCCAAATAATTCAGCCAATGTGAGTTTATTTAAATGAATACCATACCGCTCCAAAGCCATCTCGATTAAATACGACGTTCCACACATTATAGTGGCTACCACAAAGCTCATCAATATATTGGCACCCGGACAAGTTGTCTGATCTTCATGGGGTGTACCAACGCCAGTGAACATCTTCAAGCAGGATTTACAACATGTCACTGGCACATCGTCATTCCCCTCACTCGATCTATGATTCGCCCAAACCGATCTCATATTTGATTCCGGTGAACTGATAGGGTCCTCCTGTTCAAATATTGACTGGTCTGATGGTGACGAGTTTGATCCATCTTCCAAGTTTGATGTTGATGAGTTTAGTGTTGCAGGAGTGCGGCGTCCCAACTGTCCTCTGTCGCGGTAATTCGATCTTTGCGAACTTGGCGTTTCGATGGGGTGACGCGGTATTGGTGAGCTTGGCGTTTCGATGGGGTGATGTGGTATTGGTGAGCTTGGCGTTGCAGGAGTGCGGCGTCTCGACATTAACAGCCTTGGCGTTTCCTTGGAGTGGGGCTTTGGTATTAACGTTGTGTGAGTCTGCGCGTCCTTATTTATTTGTTCAATATTCGCTATCGCCCCCGCATCCGCTTGCCTTATTTGGGCGTTTTTCAAATCGAATTCATGTTGTTCTGCAAAATCATCAGAAATGTTGTGAACCTCACGGATCTTCCGAGCCGCTTGGGCAATTTGTACTTCAAGTTCAAGGATCCTATCCGCCGCCGCCGCCGCGTCCGCATCCTGACGTTTTTGTTCCGCCGCTACATCCTCCAGACGCTTTCTCTCCGCCTCTTCTTTTTTGAGCCGCTCCACCTCTTCATCTTTGAGCCGTTTCGCATCCGCTGCCTTCGCCGCCGCCTTCGCCGCCGCCGCCGCGGCATATATATCCGGTAATTTACGTTTCCCAGCACCGCCTAAAAAGGTTTTCCATTTCGCACGTCGCGCCTCCCCACCCCGTAATTGCGTATTATGCTCCGTCAACTCTTGTAAAATACTATGCAGTCGCATTTCCAACTTTTGCCCAGTTGGTGTACTCAACACAGGCTCTTCCACCGAAAAGTAATTCAATTGATCCAATGTTGAAATCAAATGCTCGGTTCCATGCACCCGAAACGACTCTTCCAAATTCGGATAATTCCAAAACGTGACAATTATAAACATAATTTGCATCAATACATATGAATACTCCGGCACGCGCTTATTCACCCGCATAATCCGATACGTGAGAGCCGATGACTTATTTAACCCAAACAAGACTTGATCCAGTGAAACAGGCTGGGGATTTGTAGGATCCGCACCACCGCGGAAAATCTCTTCCTCTTTCAACGCCATGTTGAACATGCGACGCACTTCCAAATCCGGTGCCCCGCCATTCAACTGCTCAAATGCATCAATTTGTGCACGGAGCTGCGAAAACATAATTCTATGTCTACTTTACTACATTACATCAAAAAAATAGACAAGGTCCATTTTTAAGGACTGCGCTTGTGCCGCTTTTCAATTGTACCCATTCGATTATACACAGGATGATAAATATCATTGCGAATGTAATAATATTGACGACGCTTTTGTTTCACATGCGATTGCTGGCGATACACATGGTTGAGCAGCCGCTTCGCCTCAATCAATTTTAAATACTTGCACGTATACACACGCAACTCCGCGATGGACAACGACTCCACATACGCGTGAATTGTGGCGATGGGGTCGGAGTGCGGTTCAGGGTTCAACAAGGGTTCCGACATGGCAGTATTCAACGGGAATCGGTTTCTGTTACAGGTGGATAAAAAACATAACAGAAACCCTATACATCGTCAGTTTCAATAGTCGGATATGCCGGCGCAGTCCGGGCACCGCAATGGCTGCGCTCTGTCAACCATGTTTTTCCATACCGATCCACACACGCACGATCAAAATATGTGCCCATACACACATCTCCATCCGTCACATCCGCACACAACCGCGCAATGGTGTCGCGATCCTTATTGAATAATTGTGTGCACGCCTGTCGCATATGCGCCGGGATCACTTCCTCCGTACGATACTCTTTTTCAATGACATCACATTTCGGCTGACCTTGAGCCACGCACACACCCGCGGTGCATTGGAACGCGCCAAAATTACCCGGGCAGTCGGAATCCACGGTGCATGCCGCACAGGCCGAAGTGACGCCTGTACTTGCCTGACACGCGCTGCCTGTCCACTCACAATACGCAGGCACGTCCCGGTTCATTGCACCCGTGCACGTTGTCTCTGTGCCAAGGTCCGGACACACACTCACACTGTATGGATCTTGCCCAACGCCACTGGGGTCGCAATAATGAGAGGAACAGCACCGATAGCCCACGCAACTCATGTCTGTCCATTGATACGCAGGTAGATTGGTACCATTGATTGTGCCTGTGGATGCCTCACGGAATCGCCCAGTTGAACAAAATGCACCACTCCCGTCCGCATTGGTATCGGATCGTTGGGCCGTGTAATTGCCACGAATTCGAAGATCGGGTGCACACGATTGACGACAACGCGCGGCGGAATCGCGGAGAAATCCCACGTCGCGACACGACCACGATGCAGGGTCGCAATAATACGTTTTCTTTTCACATGCATCACAATTGGTCAATTGGCCCGTCGGATCGGGGGTGCACGTCCCCGTCAGATAATCACACGAAAATGTGGAGGCACTGGAACTACCCGGCGGATTTGCCGAGGGGGCGGAGGAGGAGGGGTTGGGACTCGCACCCAGTACTGGCACATGCACCGGCGCATCGTGGATTTGATTGGAAGGTGGTGTTGTTGTGGTACTTGTGGACACTGGTTGAACGCGGGGGATGGCCAACGCGACAATCACCGCAATCCCCACCAAAACGGCACCAATCACCGGAATGACAATGAACCATAGATTCATTAAACTTGAGTTTGTGAATACCCCCCTATTTTAATACACGACCTTGCAAATCAGGTTTCAAAGGTCCTTCGTAATCCAGGGTGAGTCAGTTACACGTACTCACACTCGATCGGATATCCCATCACCTCCTCAAATTACCGCGCACAATCTGTATTTTTCCGCGACATGCGATATGCGACCAAGCGCAAAATCGTGAATGGCATCCAAACATCCACGATACGCAGCGTAAATGTGACGGTTTTCATCCCCCCTCGCACCCTGCGCGTACGGTGCTTCGGCGCAGTCGGAAAACCATCAAGGATAATTCAGGGTGTGTCAATTCAATCGGCTGAAACTGGCGTTCATAGTAATACCGCTGCAATTTCACTACCTGGGCCGTGGCAAACAGTCCACCAGCGCAGATGCCTGTAGTTTGGACAACTGTCTTCAGATTGCACACAAACGACATTGCGAGAAATTGGATCTAGTTGGGCGTACGATCCAGTGTGGGTGGATGAAGGTGTCAATGTGCTTCAACAATAAAGCATCTATAGACAGTATAGTGCGAATAGACAGAAAACATACATGTACTATTTCCAAATTCGAATCATCTTGTCATTCATACGTGACCTTTACATAAAACGACTGAATCCGAAACAGGCGTTCACGATTCACTCCACACTCCAATTATATTGTACGCTACTCATAAAAACACACACCCAAGACAAGTATGCCCAAAGTTGTTCACGTCTTGACTCGGTCCGCGGACCGCGACCGTCAGGCCGATCCCTCCGCCTCCTCCTACCGCATCACCTTGCCGCAACCACTCAATGATGTGATGCAACTTCAGATTTCGACCCTCGAATTGCCATCCAATCGCACACACATGACGGTGGAAGCAGGCGTCAATGACCGCCTCACGTTCAGTGAAGGACTACTGCTCGATCTTGGTGAAACTGTGGATGCCTCCAATGCGCTCTTTCACGCAGATGTGGATGGCATCAGTGGACTCGACATGAAAGTCAACCAACTCACTATCCGCGAATCCGCAACGACCAGTTTCACAGTGGGTGTGCCTGCCTACCTGTGTCCCATCACCGGAGTCAATGGTTTGACAGGCGCAGTGACTGCAATGGATATCAGTGCCAATTATCAATGCTATGCTGCCTGGAAATCCGCACAAACAACGTTGGATCCACCCGATTTACGCATCATCTGCCCCAACGTCGAATACGATGAAGTGTTCGATGGTGCCACCTTTCAAGTGCGTGTGCCAGGCCATGCCGCACTCTTTGCCCATTCCTTCCTGTGCTGTCCACCCTTGTCCATCCAAGAACTCGCAAGTTATTTCACCTTTGCCTTTGCCAATTACGCCACCTATTTTGGTGCATCAACCCCAAGTAATCACTACACATTTGCGTATCATCAAGGATATCTCCAAATTACCACACCCAATTTGACAGTACCTGCTATATTGCATTACCCGTTGCCCACCAATGCCGCAGTCCCGGTACATTACGGAACCCAATATCCCGCCTTTACCACACGCACCCCCCTCAACAGTGCGGGTGCCACACGCACCTCACTTGGCTACATGCTTGGACTCACGTCCAATCAACCCTTTACGACGTGGACCCAATTACGAGACTCCGGCAACCGCGAAACATACATCGGGCTGCGCGCCCATACACCACCACGCTTCCTCTTTGAAGCACGACTTCTTCCAGGACTCTACACAGAACAGACACTCAGTACGGCGCTGCCCATTGCACTCAACCCACTGTATTTCCCCCAAACATCCGCATTGCCCGGAGTGGGCTATTTTGGCTTCCGGGATTCGCTGGGGACCGAAAAGCTGGCGATTGTGGCACCCGGTCAATACACACCCGAGACGTTTTGCCGCGCCCTCAGTTATTTGCTGACGCGGCTCGACAGTCAGGGTCTCTTTCATTCCTCCAGCGCGTATGCGTATCGTGGGACGCCTTTGGATGGTAATGCCGGTGCACGGCCTTCTGTGAATCTGAGTGGAACGGTGGTGTATAATGTGTACTACAATTTCACAACCTCCCAGTTTACAATCGAGGCGCGGTTCACATCCGACGCGCAAGTCAACGACCCCAGTGGCAATACAATTGCTGTGGATGAAGCCCGCCCAGGTCCCCCGTTTGCCTTGTATTTCCGTCCCTCCACATTGGCCAGTATTGCAGCCACCATTCCAGACCTGAGCACGCTGGTCGCGACATCCGCCGTGGACCGATTGGCCAATGTATTGGGATTTGAAATCCAAGATTATGTGGGTCACGCAAGTTACACCGCACCCAATGCGTCCTTCATTCCACGCATTCCAACGACGTTAAGTCAAGGTGCCTCGTTTACGGCGATTCGCCCGAATACACTCGCCTCCATTCTGCCCTCCAACATGGGCCTCGCCAGCGCACCCTATGGTGCAGGGCCACCCGCGTACATGTATCCACGTGGAAAATATACAGCGACTGGCAATTCACCCCCCACAAATGCACTGAATGTAACTAGCGGGTCCGACACAGGCACTTTTCTGAAACCGGCCTTTGGGAAAAAGGCATCCATTCGGACGAATGGGTTGAAATTAACCATCACGAATGATGGTCAACTGGCCACCGACTACACAATTGCCACGGCCTCGTCGTATTATTCCACCAACACGTATGTTGTCGGCGACGCGACCTATACCTCCCCTCAACGTCCCGGAGGCGTTCTATTTCAAGTCGACGATGCATCCTATGCGTCTGGATCGGCGGCGCAGACCATGCGTCTTGTGAATGCAGGATCGGGACTTAGTGCGGCGACGGATGTGTCCTTTACAGCCATCCCAGCATACGAAAGCCTGCGAAAGTGCGTGCGCAATACGTCCGCGACCGACCCCACGTGCACCTTTTCAAGACACGAAATGCACCAAAGTACCACGCACCTCGCGGCAACCACGTGTGCGCCCTTTGGTGTCCAAGTCGGTGAAGTGGTGCGTGTGTGGTGCGCACAAGAAGCACTGTGCCTGGACACGGCGACCGTGACCACTCAAATGACCGTGGGGGCAACGGGCCCCAATCGAAGCATTCCTGCGACCACGACGTATGCCCCTTCGGGTGGGTCGATCACAACCGGAGAGTACCATGTCGTGTTGGGGGGACGGTACGACAGTGTGGTGCAAGTCACGCTCGATGCAAGTGGTGCCCAGACATTGACCGTGGTCGATCCAGGGTCACAGTACTATTCAGGAGACACCTATTATTTAAGTAAACCGATTCGCTACGCCCGATTTACGGCGCTTGTGACGCAACTGCCCAATGCAGGTGGTCAATACCTGGATGCAACCAACAGTAGTAATGAACAATTTTACAGTTCCCTGCCCATTCTGTCCAGTGCCACGGCTTGTGTGGCAGGACGCTACAGCGACGGATCTGTCCTTCGTGCACGCGTACCAGCCTTGTTGCGCGACAATGGTTTTGGTCATTGTCAGTCCA
>Ga0209533_1001687_pt1 | contig 20651 bp, 15 predicted proteins | sample COG_04_FD_184748 | JGI IMG/M metagenome (GOLD analysis project Ga0209533, IMG submission 184748) | Pelagic Microbial community sample from North Sea - COGITO 998_met_04 (SPAdes) (version 2) | ecosystem: Environmental > Aquatic > Marine > Neritic zone/Coastal water | place: Helgoland, sampling...
ATCTATGGTGTCGCTAGTTGCCCAGCATGGTGTTGAGTATCTGTTTATCACCGTAGTGTTGATGGGTATCTTGCAGATTACGGCTGGTGTTTTAAAACTCGGTAAGTTTATTCGTATGGTTCCCCATCCGGTCATGCTCGGCTTTGTAAATGGTCTGGCAATTGTAATTTTCCTCGCCCAGTTAAGTCAGTTTGGCGTCGCTGGCGAGCCGGGTTGGTTGGCAGGAACATCAATGCAGGGTTCAATTATCGACGTTGCCTGGCTGCAGGGCGAACAGCTATATATGCTGCTCGGTCTGGTTTTACTCACCATGGCAATTATTCATTACTTACCGCGCTTCACTAGAGTTATACCGTCTTCACTGGCAGCGATTGTCTGTGTGACGCTGATTGTGATGGGCTTTAACTTGGATACCCGTGTGGTGGGTGATGTCGCCTCGATTGCTGGTGGCTTACCGAGTTTCCATATTCCAAAGGTGCCCTTTAACTTTGAGACGCTGGTTATTATTTTCCCCTACGCAGTTATTCTCGCGGCAATTGGCCTGATTGAATCACTGCTAACACTGCGTCTGATTGATGAGATTACTGAAACTCGCGGCCGCGGCAATCGCGAATGTATTGGTCAGGGTGTGGCTAACACCGTGACTGGCTTCTTTGGTGGTATGGGCGGTTGCGCAATGATTGGCCAGAGCATGATCAATGTAAATTCCGGTGGCCGTGGACGTATGTCTGGTATTGCCGCAGCACTCTGTCTATTGCTATTTATTCTGGTCGGTTCCTCATTAATTGAGAAGATTCCTCTAGCGGCGCTAATCGGCGTGATGTTTATTGTTGTTATTGGCACCTTTGAGTGGAGTAGCTTCCGCATTATGGGCAAGGTTCCGCGCAGTGATGCATTGATTCTAGTAATGGTTTCCGGCGTGACTGTATTGACTGATCTGGCGGTTGCCGTAGTAGTTGGTGTGATTGTCTCTGCGCTGGTGTTTGCCTGGGAACACGCTAAATTTATCCGTATTGAAGCCCGTGAAGATCACAAGGGTTCAACGGTTTATGCAGTTACAGGGCCGCTGTTTTTTGGCTCGGTAACCTCGTTTTTGGAGCGTTTTGACCCGCAGGCTGATAACGACGATGTGGTGATTGATTTTGCTCGCTCAAGAGTGGCGGATCACTCTGGTCTGGAGGCGATTGATACCCTAGCGGAGCGCTACCTAAATGCCGGTAAAACCCTGCACCTTGTGCACCTCAGTGATGAGTGTCGTAAGCTTTTAACCAAGGCTGGCAGCCTGGTTGAAGTCAATGTGATCGAAGACCCGAAATACTTTGTTGCGGAAGATAGCTTGGCTTAAGAGTTCTGGCTTAGCAGTCTTGGCTTAATAGTTCGCTATTACTGGCTAGTCACCACCAGATAGCAGACCAGCTCCTGATCACCGCAGTTTTCAATACAGTGGATAAGGTCTCCGCGATAGTGAGCGGAGTCCCCGCTATCTAATTCGCAGCTATTATCCCCAGAAACCACCTTAGCCCTGCCACTGGTAATAGTCAGTAATTCCTTGGTGCCCTCGAAATGGGGGGCACTGGATAAGCTTGCCCCAGGGGCGATGCGCAATTCATAAAACTCAATATTCTTCTCCATATGCAGCGGCGAAAGCGTGCGTATCTGGCACTCTTTATCGGCGCGAAAAAGATTGCTCTTATCTTCGCCGTGAACTACCTCAATAGTCGACGTCTGCCAGGGCTGGTCAACCAGTTCGCCAATACTCATCCCAAATGCCTGAGCTATTCTAAAGGTAACCGTCAGTGTCGGATTGGCCTGACCACGCTCAATCTGACTCAGCATAGAGCGACTGACCCCTGATGCCGAGGCTAGTTGATCGAGGGTGAGCTTATGTTTTTTGCGCAGTTCGGTAACTCGATTGCAGAGTACATGGCTGGCTGGATCATTGTCGGTGATGCTCATTGTTAGCCTACTTTACGTTCAATATATAAGAATAAAATCTTGCATAAGGGAATATTCGCTTCTACGATAAGAGAATAATTTCCCTTATAGTAAACAATCTCTAGGAAAATAGCATCATGAAAGCATTGGTAAAAAGGAATTCCACTGTCGGGCTATGGTTAGAAGATGTTCCAGAGCCTCAAACTGGTATCAACGATGTGCTGATAAAAGTTAAGCGCACGGCTATCTGCGGTACGGATATGCATATTTATAACTGGGATAAATGGGCCCAGGAGACAATTCCCGTGCCGATGATTGTAGGCCACGAGTTTGTCGGCGAGATCGTTGAGGTTGGCTCTAATGTTAATGACTTTACTGCCGGTCAATTGGTTTCTGGAGAGGGTCATGTGGTCTGTGGACGTTGCCGCAATTGTCTTGCAGGGCGTCGTCATCTCTGCGCACAGACTAGTGGAATCGGCGTTGATCGTCCCGGTGCCTTTGCTGAGTATCTGGCTCTGCCAATGTCAAACGTCTGGGAGCACCGTCCAGAAATTGATCTTGATGTAGCGGCGCTATTTGACCCACTTGGCAATGCGGTGCACACCGCACTGCAATATGACCTACTTGGTGAAGATGTGCTGATTACCGGCGCTGGGCCGATTGGCGCAATGGCGGCGGCGGTGTGTAAACATGCAGGTGCCCGCCATGTAGTGATCACTGATATCAACCCTCAGAGACTTGAACTGGCAAAGCGCCTAGGTGCCACCTGTACTGTCGATGTTCGCACAGAGAAACTTGAGGACGTACAGCATGTGCTCGGTATGTCTGAAGGCTTTGATGTGGGTTTAGAGATGTCTGGCAACCCAGATGCATTCCGCGATCTGTTAAAAAGCATGTGCCACGGCGGCAAGGTTGCCATCCTCGGTATTCCTGCCGAGGAGATGGCTATCGACTGGAGTCTGGTGATTTTCAATATGCTGACCCTTAAAGGTATTTACGGTCGTGAGATGTATGAAACCTGGTACAAAATGTCGGTGATGATTGAGAGCGGTCTGGATATCTCACCGGTGATTACTCATCGACTTCACTACAGGGATTTTCAGCAGGGCTTTGATGCGATGAATTCGGGTGAGGCGAGCAAGGTTATTTTAAATTGGGACTAATCTTGTAAATACAGGTTTTAAATAAAGGTTGTAAAAACAAGCTGTAAGCACAGGGATATTGATATGTACGGAAAATTTCAGGACCACCTAAACACTGAACTTAAAACCATTCAGGACGCTGGTCTGTATAAATCAGAGCGCGAAATTACCACACCCCAGGGTGCTCACGTAGCCGTTAGCGGGGGTGCAGACGTACTCAATCTCTGTGCCAATAACTATCTGGGTCTGGCGCAACATCCCCAGATACAGGCGGCTGCTCAGCAAGGTTTGCAGGACTGGGGCTATGGTCTGGCGTCGGTGCGTTTTATCTGTGGTACCCAGAGTATTCACAAGCAGCTTGAGAGAAAGCTCAGTGAATTTTTAGGCTGTGAAGAGACGATTCTCTACCCCTCCTGTTTTGATGCCAATGCAGGACTTTTTGAAACCCTTTTAAGCGCTGAGGATGCAGTGATCTCGGATGAGCTAAATCACGCCAGTATTATCGATGGTGTGCGTCTCTGCAAAGCTCAGCGCTACCGTTATCGCAACTGTGATATGGCTGACCTGGAAGCCCAGTTACAGGCGGCTGATGCAGCAGGTGCACGCTTTAAACTGATTACTACCGATGGTGTGTTCTCCATGGACGGCACCATTGCGCGATTGGATGAAATCTGCGATCTGGCAGATAGATACAATGCGCTGGTTCATTTCGATGACTGTCATGCCAGCGGTTTTGTCGGTGCTAAGGGGCGCGGTACCCATGAGTATCGCAACTGTATGGATCGGGTGGATATTATCACCGGAACCCTGGGTAAGGCGCTGGGAGGTGCCAGTGGTGGTTATACCAGTGCCCGCCGAGAAGTAGTTGATCTATTGCGCCAGCGCTCGCGACCCTATCTGTTTTCCAATACGGTTGCGCCAGTGGTAGTCGCCGGCGCCATTAAGGCCCTTGAACTGGTCAGTGAATCGAATCAATTACAGCAGCAATTGATGGAAAATACCGCCTTCTTTCGAGACGGTTTACAGCAGCAGGGGTTTAAATTATTGCCCGGCGAGCACCCGATTGTGCCGGTGATGTTGGATGATGCTGTGCTGGCTGCGCAATTTGCCGCGAAAATGCTTGAGCAGGGGGTCTATGTGGTCGCTTTTTCATTTCCGGTGGTGGCTAAAGGCAAGGCGCGTATTCGCACCCAGATGTCGGCAGCTCACAGCAGGGACGATTTGGAATTTGCTCTTGCAGCGTTTGCAAGAGTTAAACGAGAGTTGGCCATTTAACTAATTTGATAGGCAAAAAAAGACCAAAAAAAAGGGCAACTCAATGAGTTGCCCTTTTTAGTACTTCTTTTTACATGCTACTTTATACGCTAGGTTTTAACTGCTTAGAAACTCTTGCGCAGTGTTAGACCATAGGTACGAGGCGCATTCGGGTAAGCACTAAAGCTGCCCGGTGCTGCTGTGGTTGGGAATGCAGAAATCAGCGTCTCGTGATCAGTGATATTACGTGCCCAGAACATCGCTTCTACACCGCTGGCATCGTGATTCAGACCAAGGCTCAGATTAACATTCTTGGTGCCACGGCTGGCCAGTGATACAGGTACGTTATCTACTAATGGAACTTCAGTTTCGTAGATATATTCAGCACGCAAGAAACCAGAGATAGAATCATTGAGATCGAAGGAGTAAACCGCATTAGCGTTTATGCTCCAGTCGTGAACACCAGCAGGGATAGTTCCGCTGAGGTCTCTAGTTGATTTTCCTTCATCACATTCCAGACCTTCAAAATCACCACATGAACCGTTCATGAATGAAACATATTCAGCATCAACTTTGATACCAGATACATTGACAACCAATGCTTCAGACAGAGCTACCATGGCGTCAAATTCAAAGCCTTTGTGGTTCTGTTCACCGGCATTAACCAGAGCAAAACCGTTACCGACAAAGGTATTTGACTGGAAGCCGTCGATAGACTGATCGAAGTAGGCAATGTTTAGGTAGCCATTACCAAATACATGCTTAACACCCAGTTCAAAGTTTTCAGACTCTTCTGGATCTGCTGCTCGTCCGATCTGTGCATTGTTGGCATTCACTGACAGGTTTACCGACGTAGGCTTAAATCCTGTTGAGTGGGCCATATACACTTTAGTGTCTTCCGCGAAGTCATAGGCAAGACGCAGTGTATGGGTCAGATCATCTGAGTTAAAGATTCCATCTTCATCAGCATTTGGATAGTTGACGAAAGGAGGGAAGAACTGCACGCTCGCCAGTGAAGCTGGGAGTGGCAGAGAAGAGAAGAAGTCAACAACAGTAACATCGCTAACTACAGTCTTTTCGTCTTCTGTGTAGTTAAAGCCAACAGTTGCAGTTAGGTCTTCAGTTAGCTGGTAATCAACATTGGCAAACAGAGATAGAGTCTTTGCATTCATCTCGAAACCTTCGCCCACTGAACCGCTGTTTGGAACAAAGAACTGAGCTTCCATCTGTGTGCTAGTCAATACTGGAGCACCAGCAGCCTGAGCCGCAGACAGTTGAGCATCAACCATTGCTGGTGTCATTCCTGCTACTACTGATGGGTCTCCACCCTGGGCACCAATAACCTGAGCCAGAGCGCCTGCAGCTACTAGTTCAGAAATACCCAGTAGAGTAGTGCCTGCACCTTGCAGCAAGAAGTTTACATAGGGCTTGATATCGTCGCCGTAACGAACCGTGCGGTTAGTTGTAGTATCTTCTTCGGCATAAAAAGCACCAATCATCCACTGAGTTGAGGAATCACCATTAGAGGCTAGGCGGATTTCCTGAGTGAAGGTTTCAAACTCATATTGAACCAGATTTTCATTGATCAGCTTGGCAGCAGAGAAGTCGGCATCAAAGTTTGAGTCCAGTTCAGTCTTTCTTTGCGAAGTGATAGAGGTCAGGTCAGCAAAATCCATCTCGTAATCAATCTGGATAGAGACACCGTCATTATCAACCACATTGCTGGCAGGGTGGTTCATATAAATTGCACGTGACCAAGGATCACCGTCGGTAGTGCCGAAACCTTGCATTGCTGCGATACCGTCGCTAACGCCAGATGCTGGACCTTTAAGCAGGGCACCAGCTACACAGCACTCTTCATCAATGCTGTCCTGGTCGATAATAAAACGAACGCTTAAGTCTTCAGAGGGTTCCCAAAGCAGCTGGCCACGCAGTGCATCTCGGTCTCTGTTGTTAACACCAGAATCGTCTTCGGGGCCAGGAGATGTTCCCAGGTTTGTTGCGGTGCCGTCAGATTGGTTGGTGCTGCCAGATAAACGATAAGAGAGCGTATCGGAGATTCCACCCGTTACTGTGCCCTTAACGATTTGAGTGCCGTAGTTGCCCGCAGTTGCTTCAATCATGCCGCCGAACTCTTGCTCAGGTAGCATAGTTGTAACGCTGATAACACCAGCGGATGCGTTCTTGCCAAAGAGAGTTGATTGAGGCCCACTGAGAACCTCTACACGCTCAATCGTTGGTAAATCAGAAAGTGATGATGCGGAACGTGATCGTGAAACACCGTCAATAACTACGGATACCGCAGGTTCAATACCTGGGTTGTTTGCACCGTTACCAAAACCACGAATAGTGAAGTTGGTCTGGGCAGAACTCTGTAGCTGGTTAACTCGTAGTGACGGAACAGCTGACTGCAGATCAATTAGATCGACAATGCTTGATTGCTGAATAGTTTCGCCACTGGTAACACTGACAGTCAGTGGAATATCCTGCAGTGACTGCTCGCGTTTGTTTGCTGTAACAATAATTTCGTCAATGGCTGCGTATGCTAAACCAGAAGACATTACTCCGGCTATAGCAACAGACAGGCAAAGCTTTTTGGTATGAAAATGATTCATGATAGCCCCTCAAATTTTTATAGTTTGATCACATTTTTTGTGATTCTTTATATTGTGTTTCGTTTCTAGTTTAGTACTTAATTAGTATCTTGCTTTTATTCTAGTTTGAAATCACATCAGTTTCCGTAAAGCACAAGTGGATATAACTCTCACTCTCCTAGCTTAAAAGGCCTTTACGCTTATATCAACTGCTATTTACCGGATATTGGTAATCAGATTGGACAGCGATTTGGCGGTTTTACTCAAATAAATTTTCCCTATTCGACGAACGGTAGAAATTCAACAGTATAAAGAGAACGATTTGAGCTGTAATATCTGCTTACTTTAAAAGTGGCTTTAAGTTAAATACTGATAAACAGAGGCTTGTTGACGTTAATGGCAGCGGTAAAAAATAATCGAGCAATCATTGCTGTAAACCGTTTCGGTCTTGGGGCTACGGGCGCAGAGTTTTCTGCTGCAAAGCATGATCCTGAGCAGTGGCTATTGCAGCAATTGGTCAGTCCGGTGTTTGATAAAACACTGGGTGATACTGAGTCGGCTTTTAATATGATTGCGGATATAAAAGTGCTGAAACAACAATCACGACAGAAAAACATGAAACTGCCCGATATTGGCCGGACGCTTATTAGGCCTTATAGGCAGCGTCTGATAATGGATAGTCTGGAACAGTCTGTGCAGACAAATATTCCATTTGCAGTGCGTTTACTAGACTTCTTTTCAAATCATTTTAGTGTCTCTGTTTCCACTCAGACAATGACTCTTTTAGCGCCCATTTTAGAGCGCGAAGCAATCGCGCCAAATCTATTCGGGAGTTTTGCCGATCTATTAATAGCAGTTGAACAGCATCCAGCCATGCTTGTTTATCTCAATAATGAAAAATCAGTAGGCCCAAATTCAAAGGCCGGTAAAAGAGCGCGAGGTTTAAATGAGAATCTTGCCAGAGAAATTCTGGAGCTCCACACCCTAGGTGTAGATGGGGGCTATTCACTCGATGATATTAGACAGTTGGCCATGGCCATCAGTGGTTGGAGTATTACCGATGAAGGTGATACTGGGCACGGTGGCTTTAAATTTCGCGATAACTATCATCAGCCGGGAGCCAGAATTATTCTCGGTAAATCCTATGGGGATAATGGCGAGGCTCAGGGGCGGGCGGTACTCCACGATTTAGCCCGCCACAGAAAGACTGCAGAATTTATTTCTTATAAGCTTGTTCAGCATTTGATTGCTGATCAACCGCCTAAACAGTTGGTCTCAGCCATGGTAGATACATGGGTTAAAACTGAGGGTGATATTAAGGCGGTAGTCACCACAATGATTAAGCATCCGCAGAGCTGGGATAGTCAGTCGAATAAATTTAAAACCCCCAGAGAATTTGTAGTGTCCGCCTATCGAGCAGTTAATCATCCTGAAGCTGTTGATCAGGGTTTATTAAATATACTGATGCGCGGCCTTAATTTTATGGGTCACAAGCCTTTTGCTTCCGGCTCTCCTGCTGGCTATAGTCAGCTGAATATAGCTTGGTCGGGTTCCGATGCATTAATGAAACGCATTGATTGGGTGAGCTTACTGAGCCAGAAAACCAGCGAAACACCCAAGAATGTTGCAGCGCGCATATTTGATTCACAGCTTTCCCCATTAACAGTGAAATTATTAGCTGGTGCAGAGAGTCGCGCACAGGGATTAGCAATGCTTTTATTAAGCCCCGAATTTCAGCGCCGCTAGGATTGATAATGAACAATAAGAAAATAGATCGCCGCGACTTACTCAAAGCAGCTGCCGGCAGTTTTATCGCATGGCATAGCCCTGCGGCGCTGTCGCTTACTGATATACCGGCTAATAATTTAAAACCCAAGTTGGTCTGGGTGATATTGCGCGGCGCTATGGATTCATTGCACGCAATTTTGCCACTCTCCGATTCAGGCTTGATGGAGCACCGCAAACGCCTTGTGACTCCGGTTAAAGACAGGGCTTTTGACTTGGGTGGCGGGTTTGCCCTGCACCCAGCATTTAAAGAGTTGAATCGCCTCTATAAAAAGAAGCAGTTAATTCCTGTGGTAGCAACAGAGTCAGGCGCAAATTCACGTTCGCACTTTCAGGCTCAAGATATGCTCGAGTCAGGCTTACCTGAGGTGGATACCGAGAGCGGTTGGTTAAATCGTGCCGTAGAGGTTTATAGGGGTGCTTCGGTAGCGGTGGCACATACAGTACCGATTGGCTTGCGAGGCAAGCATCTGGCAAAGACCTGGTATCCGGATTTACTTCGACCTGCCAGTGATGACCTTTTTCAACGATTAAAGGTTTTATATAAAGACGACGAGTTACTCTCAGAGCGATTAGATGAGGGGCTGGAAAATCGTCAGCTATTATCGGGTATGGAGCAAGTTGAAAATAAGTATAAGTACAACTTTTCTTCTTTGGCAGCTTCCTGTGCAGTGATGCTTGCAGATAAGGATGGTCCCGACTGTGCGATGTTAGAAATGACCGGCTGGGATACCCATCAAAATCAGTTGGGCCGTCTGGATCGCAAGTTTTCACAGCTCGACGAGGGCATTGCCATCATTCGAGAAAACCTTGCCGAGCAGTGGGATAATACCGTAGTCGTGGTAACCACTGAATTTGGTCGAACCGTTGCTGAGAATGGCACCAGAGGCACAGATCATGGTACTGCCAGCGCCATGTTTATTACCGGGGGTGCAGTTGCTGGAGGTAAGATTGAGGGTCGCTGGCCGGGGCTTTCTATGGCCAATTTATATCAGGGTCGCGATTTGATGCCGACCAGCGATACACGTCAGTGGATCAGGGCGATTCTAAGCCAGCACTGGAAGCTCAATGCCGCTCAGCTCGACTATGTCTTCCCAACCATAAAAACCATGAATAGCCAGTTAATCCGACCAGTTTCCAAGTCAACGGCTGCTATCTAACTGCACGAACTAACTGCTCAAAAAGGTATTTTTAATACGGCTGACGCGACAGCTTAAAAACCGGTCTATAGTTATGATTTAGCTACTTTTAAATCTAAGGTTTTGGTTACTTATGGCAATCAGCACGTTCGATTTGTTTTCCGTGGGTATAGGCCCTTCAAGCTCTCACACGGTAGGGCCGATGCGCGCAGCACGGCAGTTTGTCGAGGTTCTTGGTGAGGCCGGACTGCTGACCGATGTATTCCGTATTAAAGCCGAGATGTATGGCTCTCTGGGGGCTACCGGAAAGGGCCATGGCACGCCAAAAGCTGTTCTATTGGGCCTTGAGGGTGAGCAGCCTGAGACTGTAGATGTGACCTCGATTGAAGAGCGGGTTTCGCGAATCTGTGATGGGCAATCGCTCAATCTCGCCGGTATCCACAGCATTGAATATAACCATAAAACCGATATCGTCCTCGACCGGAAAAAAGTTTTGCCGTTCCACTCCAACGGTATGCTCTTTACCGCCTTTGATAAAGAAAGCCAGATTCTCAGCAGCCAGACCTACTACTCAGTTGGCGGTGGCTTTGTTATTGATGAGACCGTTGAGGGCAGTGACCAGCTAGTTGAAGATCCCCGCACTGTAGCCTATCCCTTCGAATCAGCTTATCAACTACTGGAACTCTGCAAAGAGAAAAATCTGAGTATTTCCGAGTTAATGCTTGAGAATGAAAAAGCTTGGCGCAGTGAAGAGCAGGTTCGCGAGGGACTGCTAAATCTCTGGTCAGTGATGCAAGCCTGTGTAGCCAATGGCATGGCCAACGGTGGAACGCTGCCCGGTGGCCTAAATGTTCGAAGACGCGCCAAAGAGTTACATCAGCAATTATTGAGCCGCCCTGAAGCGGCAATGGCCGATCCGTTATCGGTACTTGATTGGGTCACTCTGTATGCGCTGGCAGTCAATGAAGAGAATGCTGCCGGTGGTCGTATAGTAACAGCACCAACCAATGGTGCGGCAGGCATCATTCCCGCAGTATTACTCTATTATATGCGCTTTGTTCCCAACGCAAACAACGAAGGAGTCATCAAATTTCTGCTGACCGCAGCAGCAATTGGTATTTTATACAAAAAAAATGCCTCGATAAGTGGTGCCGAAGTTGGCTGTCAGGGTGAGGTGGGATCCGCCTGTTCGATGGCTGCCGGTGCGCTGACCGAAGTACTTGGCGGCACCGCATCTCAGGTTGAAAACGCCGCCGAAATTGGTATGGAGCACAATCTTGGTCTAACCTGCGATCCAGTGGGTGGGCTGGTTCAAGTTCCCTGTATTGAACGCAATGCAATGGGATCAGTAAAGGCGATTCATGCAGCACGCATGGCTTTGCGCGGCGATGGTTCGCACTTTGTATCTCTGGATAAGGTGATACAAACCATGCGTAAAACCGGCGAAGATATGCACGAGCGCTACAAGGAAACCTCCCGCGGTGGATTGGCCACCAACGTGCTAGAAGTACCTGTTAATATTATTGAATGTTAAGGAATAGCTGATAATAATCCACGGATAGACGAACAATAAATTTTACACGGAACGTAAAGGCGAAAAGCTAATGTACAGCACGGATGGACAACAGCTAAGAAAAACAGCTCTCTATGATATGCACATTGCAGCAAAGGCAAAAATGGTTACCTTTGCTGGCTACAATATGCCTCTGCACTTCAGCACCGGGATAATGCGCGAGCACAACCACACCCGAGGTTCTGCAAGTTTATTTGATGTCTCCCATATGGGGCAGATTATTCTCAGTGGTTCCGGTATTGGTGCTGCCCTGGAAAAGCTGATGCCGATTGATCTTCAGTCGATGCCCATCTACCAACAACTATACGGTGTGATGACCAATGTCGAAGGGGGGATTATCGATGATCTTGTAGTAACCCGTTGGGCTGAAGACACCTATTTCCTGGTCGTCAATGCGCTGCGCAAGGAAGAAGATTTAAACCATTTGCGCAATCATTTGTCGGGCTTTACCGTTGAGTATATGAGCGATCAGGCGCTTATAGCTCTTCAGGGTCCAAAGGCAGTGCAGGTGATGGAAGAAATCTCTCCAACAGCGTCTAACCTAACCTTTATGGATAGCTGCCATCTCTCTATTGGCGGTGTCGATTGCTTTGTCTCCCGCTCCGGCTATACCGGAGAAGACGGTTTTCAAATTTCCGTTGACCAGGCCCATGCCCAGTCGTTATCTGAGCAGTTTTTAGCCAGTGGTGTTGTGAAATGGGCGGGATTGGGCGCCCGTGACTCACTGCGCCTTGAGGCTGGATTATGTCTCTATGGCAATGAGCTGAATGAAACCATATCGCCAATTCAGGCGGGGCTTTTAAGGACGATTAGCAAATCCCGCCGTCCTGGCGGCATAAAAGAAGGGGGATTTTTAGGGGACGAGGCTATTTTTGCCGAGATGGCGAGAACCCCAAAAAGGTGCCGTGTCGCCTTTGTTGTTGAGCATCGCGCCCCAGTTCGGCGCGGGGCAAAGATTATTGATAACCTGGGTGATGTGATCGGCGTTGTCACCAGCGGCGGTTTTTCACCGACTCTGGGTTTGCCTATTGCCATGGGCTATGTACAGCGTGAATACTCAGTGCCCGGCAGCGGCCTGAATGCCATCATTCGCGGAAAACCCAGAGGCATAGTAGTTACTGAAATGCCCCTGGTTCCAACCCGTTACTACCGCTCTGCAGAGCCGCTAACCACGCAGCCCTGATCTTCAGCCGGTAAAATTACTGATCGATAAGGTCATATTGCTCGGCAAGCGTGGCAATAATTTCAGCCTTAGGATCATCGGAGAGACTGAGTTTCTCACCGGTAATCTTTTCCGCAATACCCAGATAGGTATCTGACACTGCCATCATTACAGATTCCGGCAACGCATTGTCACGAGCCAGATCGTTGCGCTCAGCCATACGGTTTTTATTTAAAAGGATATCCGGATCCGGGAAATGATTGAGTAACAGCTGGCGGAAACCCTCTTTGGAATTCTCGACAATGTTGCCCTGCTTATACTGTTCTTCATCCCAGATACGTGAGGAATCCGGTGTTCCCACCTCATCCATATAGATCAGCTTTTCGACACCCTGCTTATCATTGACATAGCCAAACTCAAACTTGGTATCAATAAACACCTGACCAATTTTTGCCAGTTCATTGCTGATTACCTCAAAGCCTTCACCGAGGAGTTTCTCGTAGACATCAATATCTTCAGGGCTGCGGAACTTGAAGTCAGCGTAGTTATTTTCAATGTCGGCGCGCGACACATTGACATCATCAACTTCCGGAACGCCGGGAATGCCCTCGAGAATACCCTTAGTAGATGGTGTGATTAACAGTTCGGGTAGGCGCTGGTCTTTTTCCAGGCCATCGGGAAGCTCAATACCGCAGAAATTGCGCTCGCCTTTCGCATAGGCACGCCACATAGATCCAGTGATATATTGACGACAGATCGCCTCAATCATCACCGGTCGAGCTTTCTGAACAATCCATACCAACGGGTGTGGAACATCCAGAATATGACTGTCCGCAAGGCCCTGCTCACGAAACAGCTTAAACCAGTGGTTGGAGATCGCATTCAGTGCTGCACCTTTGCCAGGAACACCATTCATGCCACCCTCACCCTGCCAGATGCACTCAAAGGCAGAGATTCGGTCGCTGATAACCATAATTGCCAGCGGTGCATCAGCGGCAACATCATAGCCTTTGTCGGCGATCAGGCGACGACTGTCAGCCTCAGTCAGCCAGTAGACAGAGCGCACTTTACCGCTGTGAACAGGTTGATCAGTGCGAATTGGAAGATCGTTATTAGATGCTAAAACTTTGCTAGCAAGACTCATAGGAATGCCTTGAAAAATGGTTGAGAATGATTGATCGAAAAAAGCCGTTAACTGAACCGACAGTATCAGTAAGGTGGTGGATTCTAGCAACACAAGCTGCTCTGATCAAAGGAAAGATTGCAGCTGCACAAGCTATTTTGTAGTGTAGTCATTTATAGACAGGTACTCATCTAATTACATGGGAAAATCATGACCTCAATTTTAGTCACCGGCGGCAGTGGATTTATTGGCCGCCATTTTTGCGAGACTGCAGCCCAGCTAGGGATGCAGCTCTGTGTTCTGACCCGCAACCCCAAGGCCGCGGCGCGCCGACTGCCCAATTCTGTAGAGCTTATCAGCCGCCTCAGCGAACTCAGTGCAGACTACACACCGGACGTTGTGCTTAATTTGGCCGGTGAACCACTGGCGAATGGCCGCTGGACACACCGCAGAAAGCAAAAATTTTATGATAGTCGCATCAATACTACTGACAGTCTGTTTGATTTTTTCGCCAATCGAGAGTCAGCGCCGGGGCTAATTATCAGCGGCTCGGCTATTGGCTATTACGGTCCCGGTGATCAGGCGGTCGATGAAACTGCTGAGCCCACAGATGGGTTTTCTCACCAGCTCTGCCGCACTTGGGAGAATAGCGCCAGACGCTTCGAGTCCCTCGGCTGTCGTATCTGTTATCTGCGAACCGGTATTGTGCTCGGGGAAGAGGGTGCTCTGGCGCGAATGTTGCCAGCCTTTAAGCTGGGTCTGGGCGGTCCCATCGGCAGTGGTAAACAGTGGATGTCGTGGATTCATATCGACGATATGGTGGCGATTATTCTCCACTGTATCAACAATCCCGCAATTCAGGGCGCAGTCAATGCCACTGCACCCCATCCGGTTATCAATGCTGACTTCGGCTCAGCGCTGGCGGCAACCTTACAGCGCCCGGATTTTTTAACCATGCCAGCATTTATGGTGAAAATCCTTTTTGGCGAAATGGGAGAAGAGCTGCTGTTGCAGGGGCAAAAAGTGATTCCTGCAAAAATCCTCGCTTCAGGCTTTGAATTTAAATACGCCAACCTCAGTACAGCCCTGAAAAATCTACTCCAATAACATTGAGATTCTGAAAGTAGGGCAGGTGACATATTTCTGACATCTGCCTGACATCTTTTTGACTCATCCCTGAATTATATTTCTGCAAAATTTCTTATTCACACTTGCTGTGTGGTCTATATTTAAATTTCCAAATACAGGAAATATTGATAAATAGGGAAGTGTTTTGCAGATAACAATCTTTGGAAGCGGTTATGTTGGCCTTGTCACCGGGGCCTGTTTTGCCAATGTTGGCAATCAAGTGGTTTGCGTCGATATCGACCAGAACAAAATAGACTCTCTCAATGCAGGTCATGTACCTATTTATGAGCCCGGTCTGGAAAACTATATCAGTGAATCTCTGGCTGACGGCAATCTTAAATTTACCTGCGATGCAGCATCTGCGGTAAAGCACGCAGATATGATCTTTATCGGAGTCGGCACGCCGGCCCATGAAGATGGCTCCGCCGATTTACAGTATGTCCTCAATGTAGCCAATACCATTGGTGAACATATGCAGGGCTTTAAAGTCGTAGTGAATAAATCCACTGTTCCAGTGGGCACTGCCGATAAAGTAAGCCAAACTATTAAAGCCGCTCTCGATAAACGCAATGTCGATTTTGAATACAGCGTAGCCTCAAACCCTGAATTTCTTAAAGAGGGCGCCGCAATCAGTGACTTTACCCGCCCCGATCGGATTATTGTCGGCACCGAAAGCACCCGCGTCGAAGAGATGATGCAGGAATTATACGCGCCCTATAACCGTCAGCGTGACAAATTGATCTTTATGGATGTGCGCTCAGCAGAGCTGACCAAGTACGCCGCCAATTCCATGCTGGCAACCAAAATCAGTTTTATCAATGAAATCGCCAATATCGCCGAATGTGTAGGTGCGGACATAGAGCAGGTGCGGATTGGTATGGGTTCAGATCCGCGTATAGGTTATAGCTTTATCTATCCCGGCTGTGGTTTTGGTGGCTCCTGTTTCCCCAAAGACCTGCGCGCCATGGAAGCGACTGCCATCAATGCAGGCTATCAGCCGAAATTATTGAGTGCAGTGACCAATGTTAACGATCAGCAAAAAGATCGATTATTTAAAAAGATATTGGCCTATTTTAACAACGACCTAAAGACCGATTTAAAGGGTAAAACCATCGCTCTGTGGGGGCTCGCTTTTAAGCCCGGCACCGACGATATGCGCGAAGCCCCAAGCCGTTTTCTAATGGAAGCACTTTGGGAGCAGGGCGCGATAGTCCGAGCCTATGATCCCCATGCCATGGATGCCACTCAGGATATCTATGGTGTGCGCAACGACCTGATGCTCTGTGGCACCAAAGAAGCTGCATTAGTGGGCGCTGATATTCTAGTGGTGTGCACTGAATGGAAACCTTTCTGGTCGCCAGACTTTTCCCATATCAAACAGACATTGAGCTACCCAGTTATTTTTGATGGGCGCAATCTTTACGATCCAAAACGTTTAAAAGAACAGGGTATTCAGTACTTTGCTATTGGGCGGAGAAATTTTGTTAAAGCTGAGCAGCCCAGTGCCGCGTCATCAGTCAATAATGTTTTGGAAAAAGCTTAGGTGCTATGAGAACGCCACCCTGTTATCTCGAATTACCCTCCCCCAGTCATTCTGAACGTATGTGAAGAATCTCTTGATGCCCGCTGAGATCCTTCGACTTCGCTCAGGATGACGGCTAAAGTGGTCTGTCGGGATGGCAACTCCATTGTCATTTCGACCGAAGGGAGAAATCTCCTAGGAAGTACTCACAACAAACAGCTAAAACTCCGAGATACTGGCCGACGCCAGTATGACGAAAGAAGCTATCGTCATCCCAGCGAAGGAACGTCATCCCAGCGAAGGCTGGAACTTCCATCAGCCCACTCATCACTACGCATTATCGGAACAAACCTCTGCCAAAAACCCTTTAGCACGCCCATATAAATCCTCAAAGCGCACAATATCGTCCTCACCCAAATAGCTACCAGACTGTATCTCAATCAGCTCAATAGGTATCTTGCCGGGGTTCTCCAACGCATGAACTGCGCCAATCGGAATATACGCAGACTCATTTTCAGAAATCAGTTTTTCCACATTATCAATAGTTACCTTTGCCGTACCGCTGACCACTACCCAGTGCTCGGCGCGGTGGTGATGCATCTGCACAGAAAGCTTGGCCTTGGGCTTAACCGTAATCCGTTTAACCTGAAAGCGTTGGCCCTGATCCATAGAGTCGTATTTACCCCAGGGGCGGTAGACCTCTCGATGGTGAATATACTCCGAACGCTGTTGTTTTTTCAGTATCTCGACTAGCTGTTTTACGTCTTCCACATCATCCTTATGGGCAACTAATAGCGCGTCCTTGGTATCGACAATCACCAGATCCTTAACCCCCAATGTACCGACCAGCTTGTGCTCGGCATGGATATAATTATTGGTGCTATTTAAGCCAATCACATCACCCACCTGAACATTGCCATCACCATTTTTAGGCAGCAGATCGAGCAGGGCAGACCAGCTGCCAAGATCATTCCACTGGGGATCCATCGGCATAACCATGGCATTGTCAGTTTTCTCCATTACCGCATAGTCAATTGACTCTGCAGGACAAGCTTCAAACGCCTGCGGGTCGGGGCGAAGAAAATCTATATCATTGGTTTTCCCGTTCCATGCTTTTTCGCAACAGCTGTGAATATCCGGCCGCAGCGATTGCAGTTCTTGCAGAAAGGTATTCGAACCAAACATAAAGATACCGCTGTTCCAGACGTACTCTCCGCTATCCAGATACTGCTGGGCAACTTCTTTAGAGGGCTTCTCTACAAACTGACTGATCTTTTGCGGTGTTGCGTTGTTCTGCTTAAGCTGCGCTTTGATATAGCCATAGCCACTGGCAGCATGATCTGGAGTAATGCCAAAGGTCAGCAGTGCACCATCAAGAGCCGCCTGAGAGGCGTTTCCAATAGCCGCTGTGAAGGCTTCAGGGCGGCCCATATGATGGTCCGCCGGGAGAATTAAAAGTGTCGAGTCAGGGTTGATCTCTCTGGCAAGAAGGGCGGCCAGACAGATGGCCGGTCCGGTATTGCGTCCGCAGGGCTCGAGAATAATGCCGTTATGAGCCATATTGGCAAGCCGCAACTGTTCAGCCGCGATAAACCTGTGATCTTCGTTACAGACAATGATTGGTGGCGCGCAATCGAGACCTGCAAGCCTGCCGACGGTAAGCTCCAGCATGGTTTTGTCGCCAGTAAGAGGTAAAAACTGTTTCGGGTAGAGTTGCCTCGAAAGAGGCCAGAGCCGAGTACCGGAACCACCGGCAAGAATGACGGGTTGGAGCATTAAAAAATCCTTTTCGGTTAACTGCTAATCCATTCACATGCAGTATTTTGAGGTTATTCATTACATGCCTATTACTGTAGTCTGAATTGCCGTGAATTTCCTCCGCTCCACCGCTATATAACCGGCCGAAGCGGGTTGTATTTTCTTTGTAAGAGCTCATTAAGTTAATTCCCTTTCGCACTTTCGTGAGCGCTTGGTAAGATTGGCCGAACAAGAGTTATTGGAGCCAAGAAGGTTTTAAAGACTTTGAAGGGCTGATCGGGACGCTTTGGGATTTGAAGCGAAAGCATGGAAAGAGCGACACGAAGGCTCTTCAAAATACTTTCAAGGCTGTTCGTACTCAAGTCACTGTAAAAGGATAATTCTGGTTGAGAAGAAAGAGCTTGCTGTGTAAGATGCGCTCCCTTGAAGAGAGAATATGTGCTCGCTTAGCTCAGTTGGTAGAGCGCCGTCATGACATGGCGGATGTCGTTGGTTCAAGCCCAACAGTGAGCACCACTTTTCAAGGCTTTCTCTCTCCAAAGAACATCCAAAAACCCCCTCTTCTTTCATCCACGTTTTTCGCTACAAAGAAGCCAAGAAATTCTTCATTTAAAGAAGAGATTTTAGGTAAAATTCAGGTAATTAGAGTTTTTGGATAAAATAACTGTTTATTTTCAAGCAGCTATAAACTGGATAATTCGTTGACATGGTGGGAGTCGATGTTGGTAGTCGGTAGTTCGATCAACTGCGAAGCAGTTAACAACGAGCCGAGGGCAAAGCCCCGAAAGGGGTTAAATACCCCTTAGGGTATTTGATTAGTCTACTCGGTTACCAATTTTTCTTAGCCTCTATTTAGTCCCCCTGATAGTTTCACTCTCCAAGTCTACCGGCCGCAAATCACTTGTCGTTGAATGAGCGAGATGATTGGTCGATACTCATATCGATGGTCAGTTTTAATCCATTACCAAACAATGGTCTCTGGAGGCTCAAAAATGGTTTTATTGGCGACATATATTGCTCTGGCTCTGGGTTTTTCTTTTTTATGCTCCCTGCTGGAAGCAACCCTGTTATCGATGACACCCACCTATCTGGCAAGCCTTGAGGCCAAGCAACCAAAACTGGGTGCTATATGGCGCGACTTTAAAGCCGATATAGACAAGCCCCTAGCCGCTATCCTCTCCCTGAACACTATCGCCCACACCCTCGGAGCTGCCGGTGCTGGCGCTCAGGCAATTCAGCTATTTGGCGAGCTTTACTTTGGGGTCATCTCCGCTGTTCTCACTTTAATGATACTTATCTTCTCCGAGATTATTCCGAAAACCCTAGGTGCACGATACTGGCAACAGCTAGCCCCTTTTTGCGGCCATATGTTGCGCTGGGTTCAGTGGTCAATGTACCCGCTGGTGATAGCCGCCAAGAGCTTAACCGGTTGGCTAGCGCCGCCCAATGAGGGCCCTACCTTATCGAGAGATGATTTCCATGTTTTAGCCAGCATGGGTCATCAAGAGGGTATTATTGATGCTGACGAAGCGCGGGCTATTAAAGCGCTGCTGGCATTCCGCGGCCTGGTTGTCAGAGATGTTATGACACCACGAACGGTGATGGCGACATTGTCTGCTGATATGACGGTTGCTGATGTGTCGCCAACCGACCCGGCACTTAGATTTTCCCGTATTCCCATCTTTCAAAATGGTAGCGATGACATTATTGGTTTTGTGCATAAAGATAAGATGCATGTGGAAGCTGCAGTAGGTCGCGGGCAGACCAAACTCGGCGAGCTAAAGCATGACTTTTTAAGTGCATTAGAGAATAAGGCGCTGCCAGATTTAATGCAAAAAATGGTCAGTGAGCGCATATCAATCAGTCTGGTAATCAATGAATACGGTGATCCACTGGGCATTGTCACAATGGAAGACCTGGTAGAAACCATGCTTGGTATGGAAATTGTCGATGAGTCAGACAACCATATTGATATGCAGGAACGCGCCCGGGAACTCTGGCGGCTCAGGGCAAAGGCCAGTGGCCCTGATTTAAATATCGAGGAAGATCAAAGCCAAGCCTGAACGATTGTTTTTTCTATGTTTTTGTTTCGGCCGGTTGTGGTTTATACAAAAAGCCTTCACCTGACTCTTGTTTATTTCTGATTTATTTGCCGAGTGCTTCAGCATTACCGGTAACCCCCTCTATACCTCCATTTATCGCACTTTTTCAGCTTGCTACCGTTTTTATACATCTAAAACTTTGAAATTTTGCTATTTTTCAGAAAAATTTTAAGGTCAGACTTACAAGACCATAACAGACAGTATTTAGGGGGAAAAATGTTAGCTAATATTAAGCTTCTACCAATAATCTTATTCGCAAGTTTTTTGGGTCTACAGGGCTGTGGCGGCGGGGGTGGTAGCGATACTTCAAATCCTTCCAACCCACCAGTTGGCAATACAGATGGCGGGACTACAGATGGTGGGACTACAGATGGTGGGACTACAGATGGTGGGACTACAGATGGTGGGACTACAGATGGTGGGACTACAGATGG
>Ga0209533_1001689_pt1 | contig 20624 bp, 19 predicted proteins | sample COG_04_FD_184748 | JGI IMG/M metagenome (GOLD analysis project Ga0209533, IMG submission 184748) | Pelagic Microbial community sample from North Sea - COGITO 998_met_04 (SPAdes) (version 2) | ecosystem: Environmental > Aquatic > Marine > Neritic zone/Coastal water | place: Helgoland, sampling...
CCTTGTCTTTTTCCCATGAATCCTATCTTTAACACAAAAATATCCCGGGTCGTTTGTATTTATTTCGACAAACTTGTTTTTCTTAACAACACTAATTGTTGATTCTGAGTCAATATCCGAATCAGGAAGGTCCCACATATGAGGTGGGTGTTCTTCGTTGAAATCATCCATTGATTGTTGAGAGTATTCGTCAATGTCCATAGTGGGTGGGTGCGAGTAAAAAAGTTGTGAGAAACTGTTTTGATATATTATATTACGTTAATACTTTAAACCGTTTTCAATAATAATTATAGCGATGCGATATGGTGTATGAAAAAAAATCAATATAACATATAAACCATGTCGGAACGTTTTATACAATCTCAATATTTAATACAACAAATAACAGAACAGTTTTTTAATAATAATGGTAATGGTATACGCGTGAAAGGAGATATAACAGATAGTGATGATGAGATAAATGTTGTAAACAAACCTGATATATCAGACACAGAATCTGATTTAGAGGAAACAGAAGAGGAAGAAACTTATCATTTTTTAGAAACAAATGAATCTGAATTAAACTACATATTTGACTTATGTGATGATGAAACTGATATATTGCGCGAATATACAATCCACATTTGCGGATATAAGATGGTTCAAACAGAAACATTGCCGTTTTTGCAATACATTTTAAATAAAGGTGGCGGTGAACTAAAATTCCCCTCATTGAAATTTAAATGTGCTACAAATATTATAATCGACGAAAATGAAGAATTACCACCAAAACATATATATTTTCAGAATGAATGTAGTAAATTTATATTGCAATACGCCTCGCCATTGAGCGAGAAAGGGGTAGCCCAAATGTATAAAGGGTTTGTGAAAGATGAGAAGAATGAGAATGTATTATATGTATTCTTTGATTTGAGCGACTTTAGTATCGATACAACCAAGAATAGTGAATATAGATTATGTATAATTGATGAAATAGTGAATAAACATAAATCTGATTTGTTAGTAATAAATTCAAGTGTATACAATATTTTTTATCAAATATCGAGTGTAATGACTATTAAAGATAAATGGGGTAAACGAATTACCATCCCCTTTTTATTATATTCATGTGAATATACAGAAGAAGGGTATAAAAATACTTACAAGTCAGACAGTTCAAAAGAAGAGGATGATATTATATCAATTATCGATGACCGAATAAATGACCCAAATTATGGGAGTATTTATCTATTTTCAACGCGTCCATTAAAAATTAACGAAGACAAGATAAATGATATGCGACGAAATGTAGTATTTTGTATAGACTCGCTTTATATTTTACAAAATAAACGGGATCCTTTACAAGAAAGCGACTTCAGATTAGGTAATATTATACCACTTGCAGTTAAATATGTAAAGAACAAAATAACGGGTGATAAAATCGATGAAACAAAGGACGAAGAAACACCTGAACCGGAAACAAAGGACGAAGAAACACCTGAACCGGAAACAAATGACGAAGAAACACCTGAACAGGAAACAAAGGATGAAGAAACACCTGAACCGGAAACAAAGGACGAAGAAACACCTGAACAGGAAACAAAGGATGAAGAAACACCTGAACAGGAAACAAAGGACGAAGAAACAAAGGACGAAGATGACGATATAATGTTAAACGAAATGGATGAAATTACAGACAAAGTATTTAGTAGTATTTATTTTCATGAAATGGTGAATGAGACGAGGGAATCATTTTGGGGTATAAAATCAAATATACAATTTACCTCTTTATAGTATAGTAAACAATGCAGAAAGTCCAAGAGATGAAATCAAAAATTGTGCAGTTCAAAGAATCATTAGGCATCGGTCCGGTATTGGGAGGGGGTTTGGGTATTGTATTTATTCTATTTATAGGAAAATATATCCAAAGTTCGTTATATTCGATTGATGATACTACACAAAATATAAATGATTTTATATCGTATTCAATCAATTCATGGTGTTGGATATTGGCGATTATACTTTTATACGGTATGTTTGTGATATAACGGTTCACAATATTATATATAAATATATTTTATATATAATGGTTCATACATGGATGACTGAAGTCGAAAAACTATGTGAAAAGTTGCGTATTAATTGTGTAAATTTGAGTGAATATCATAGACGTAGATATTACCATTTTAAATCCTATGGAAAATATTTCCGATTGCCCATGATCATATTAGCTTCCATTAATGCTACAGCATCTGTTGGTTTACAACCCGTATTAGACCAGCCCTATATTAGTGGTATTACATGTTTGATTGGAATGATGATGGGCATACTTGGTGCAATTGAACTGTATCTAGGTATACAAAGTAGTATGGAACTCGAGCTGAAACAATCGAAAGATTTCTATTCATTGGCGATTGATGTCTATAAAACGTTGCAATTAAAACCCGAGGATCGAGGTGAAGATGGAAAAGACTATTTGAATAAAAAATATAGTATGTATGTAAAATTGTGTGAAGCGTCAAATTTATTGAAACGAAAATTAACGATGGATTTATTAACCCAAATACCGTCTGAATTTGTCGATAGAAGTCGTGGTGTAACACCGGTCGAAGTGACTCGACCGGATGGTTCGAAACATGTTGTATTAAAAGAAAACGAATCGTGGATACGTTATGTTCAATGTTGTTTTGAAGTCCAAAAGGTTCCAGCTAATTTTTTTAATGAGCATGATGAAAATTTACAATTGTATGATTTCTCACATCCCATGGACCCATATGTTCCCGATTCTCCACTAGTTCGTTCTTCAACAGATGAAGTATATGTAGAAACGCCAGAATATTACGAGCACCATACTTCGGACGTTGAAAACCAATACTATGATACACAACATGAGGTAGTCGATGAAGAAATAGTCTATAATGTTCATGAAGAGTTACATCAGGAAGAAAAAGAGAACGAACTCATAGACAAACCAGAGAACGAGCTCATAGACAAAACGGGGAAAGACTCGGACAAATAAATGAAATGCGTCACCCTCACAAAGTCTGCATATTTTATTTTATGCAACAAATACAAATCATGTTTCTTGGATGTTTATCTTGTTTTACTAATACAATAAAAAGAAAAGGAAATAGAAAAAGAAAGGAACAGAAAAAGAAAAAGGAACAAGAAAATGATATAGGACCCATGGGGGGTCCTATTTATTACGAAAGGGGATATTTTCTCCCCTTTTATTTATAAAATTTGAAAGATACGATTTTTGCATAAAAAAGAGGTTTACCCCCTTTTTTATGATTTTTTATGTAATTTTTATTTAAACAAATGTTGGAGAAGTCCACATGCACCATTCTTGAAATGATTCTCGTTCAATAGCCATATCATTCTCGATGCTATTGTAATCATTGAGAATATCTTGACGTTCACGGTCATTATTAAACATACCGATAGGGTTACGATTCTCGCATGTGGTAGTTGGCTGCTCTGCTGGTTTGTAGTCGGGAATCGATTTTGAAGGAATAATGTTAAACCCTCTTTCTACGCGTTCTTCAATCGTGAGATGAGGTTTAACATCGAGAGAGTAAGAGCGATTGTTCTGTTGATACATAACATGAGTAGTGTTGTTATATTCAACATTGCGTCGAAAGTTAATACCAGCCTCTGTCGTGAATGGAGTTACTTCAATGAATGCATAGAAATGTTTTGCGGATTTAATCGAATTTTGTTTGACTAGTTTTTTGTCGTGCAATTGAATGGAGTTAATCTTACCGAGTAATCTGTCTGAAAATAGCTGTACGATAAGCGATTTGGAAGTATCTGCCGAGACAAATGGAATGAATACGCGAACAGGGCGTTCGCTGACGTTACTGAAAGTAGATAGCATAATGTGTATATGGTTCTAAATGTGATTGTGGGTTACCTTCTATAACAAATGAAAAAGCCAATCAATTTTATGTAAAAAAATATACACAAAATTGGTAATATACATTGATAAGTTATACAGATTCTAAGTCTTTGAATTTCCAATATTCGCACCCGCCATTGGGTAGAGGTCGTTTGATAATGAATGGAATACGCTTTTGTTCATATTCAGAAAGGGCGATTAGATATGCGTCAATAACATCCGCGCCAACTTCGACTAACGGTTTCGCTCCCATACCCAACTGTTTTGCACGTTCACCTATAATACGAGCGCGCTCATACTTGGTAATAAACGGGATTGTGAGGTGTAACGGGTCACTGATAATACCTTGTTCATTGCGAACAACGCGTGAAAGAGCTTCTACTTCTTCATTGTTATGATGAAGTAATTCAGGGTGAAATGAAGAAATCGTGTTAGCTTTCAAGCTATCATCAAATTTTTGTAAATAATTTTCATCTGGCTCGTCGTCGTCATCATCGCCGTCGGAAATATCATCATCAGATAAGTCCACATATGGTGAATTTTCTGCAAATGTGTCTGTATTATCAGATTGTTTGGGATTATATGGGTCAATATCAGTATCGCTACCTGCTAAACTATCATTGTCGTCGTCGTCGTCGTCGTCGTCATCGTCTTGAGGCGGAGGAGGAGGAACATAATCGTCGTCACTATCACTATCGACAACACTGTCGTTATCTCCATCTACAATAGGTGGATTTTCCGTAGAATCGGGGAATGATGGCGGAGGAGGTTTAAAATCGTCATCGCTGTCGGACATATTATATTTCAGTTGAATATATATTCGGTGTATATTTCTAAATGGTTTGTAACTATCAAATTCAATTTTGTCGCATGATAGAAATATCAAAAAAATCACTAAATATTCGGTTTATGTAGATATGCGAAATTAATTTGAATTATCATCTGTTCGCCAAACAGTATCACATGTGGAGCACATGTATAGATATTTCATGTTATCTTCATCATATCGAATATACAAAACTTCGCGTTCATGCTTCTCGGGTTCAGTATTTGTTAGACATGAAGAACTGGGGCAATTAATATTGTGAACACGTGGTAAGGTAGGGTCTAATTTTGTATATTCGTTAATAATATGATTGTATTTTTGTTCCCCCTTTTTAACTTGAACATTCAATAAACATGAATTGTCCAAAACAGATTCGTCTGTATATCCACAATTTCGACAATAATGAGATAACTGGTTTCCAGTTTTCTCATTAATGCCGATGTAATACATATTGTCGCATTTGATACAGAATTTCATGATAGGTGGATTATATGGTTTATATAGATAACTTTTATGTTGTTTAATCAATTTTATAGAAATGGGAATCGGACACAAATATCGTAAAACAACCTAAATAAATATCTATAGTTATATGGTTTGACTGTGGTATAATCACAAAATTGATTTGGAGAATCAATATAAATGTGTCGGTATCTATATAACCAGACATGAATAATTCAACGTCGGAAGAATCAATTACAAATTCGGTAGTAACATCTTCTTCCGGTCAGACTTACCGTAATCTATCCGAGTTACTCAAAGCATGCCGATACGATAAAAGTAAAAGTGATGCGGCAGGTCCAACACATACGCGAATCGGAGATGATAAATCGGGAATTCATGGTGGTGCTTATTACATACCGGACGATAAATACGATGAATTTATGGAATTGTATTATCGCGATGTGATTTCGAAAAATAAGGCCGAATACCTGACTGAGAAACAATTAATGACCGATTCTTCGCCAATAGCAGTAGATTTAGATTTGCACTTTGCGCTCGACCTTGAAAATCGCGTATATTCACAAGAACATATCGATGATTTGGTCGATATCTATTTAGCCGAATTGTCTGAGATGTTTCAATTTTCAGAGAGCACTGCATTTCCGGTGTTCGTTTTCGAAAAAGAAAAAATAAATAGAGTTCCCGAGAAGAATATCACCAAAGATGGTCTACATATGATAATCGGTATTCAGATGGGACATGATGCTCAGTGTATATTACGAAAACGTGTGAAGGAGAAGGTTGCTGAATGTTGGGGAGATTTTCCATTAACCAATAGTTGGGACGATGTGTTTGACGAAGGAATATCGATTGGATATACAAATTGGCAATTATATGGGTCAAGGAAGCCAAATCATATGGCGTATGGTCTAACGCGTGTATATAAAATATCATGCGACCCAGATGATGGCGAATTGATAAATGACCAAGGCGAAATAGATGAGTATTTGACGAAGGATGGATTTAAACAATTATCCGTTCGCTATCAAAATCACGAGCAATGTTTCTATAAACCGAACTTTATGGCGGAGTTAGATGCTCTTCGAACGGGAAATGAAAATTCAACTCGTCGTAGGTCGCCCGCACTCGAAGGGTCCGATGATTTGTATATATCAAATATCACCGAAGGGGGGTCGGGTGCGCATGTTTTGGGTCAATTGTTAAAAACGCCCGATGATATCGAGACGTATTTAAATCGGTTCTTAGATCTCATTCCTTCATTGAAAGATTATGTTTTGCGCGAGATTTATGAGTATACAACTATACTTCCCGAAAATTATTATGGTTCAGGTTCATATGCAAATTGGATGCGTGTTGGTTGGGCGTTAAAAAACACGTCAAATCGTCTATTAATTGTATGGATAGCATTCAGTGCGAAAGCGTCCACATTTAAATGCAGTGATATACCTGATATGTGCGAGCAATGGACTACCATGGATAAAAAAAGTGGCGGTGTAACGAACCGTTCTATTATTTACTGGGCAAGACAATCTAATAGCGCTGGTGCAGAATCGGTGCGTAAAAATACGATTGGACATTATTTGGATATGACCATTAATACGATTACGTCAAATACAATCGCAAATCCATCATGTAATGCTCGAGGTGCCGGCGATTACGATATCGCGGTCGTATTACACCAGATGTATAAGGACGAGTATATTTGTTCAGATGTAAAGAATGGAAGGTGGTATCGATTTAAACAACATCGTTGGAAAGAGGTTGATTCTGGAACTTATCTGCGTCGTGCGATTTCAAATGAGTTGCGCGATTTGTATGATAAGCGAACTGCGGAATTGCAGAATTATTTGGTAACCCTCGATACGGAGGAAGAGCGTTATAAGATGGTGAAGGCGCGTATTGAAACAATCGTCAAAATAATGCAGCGATTAGCTCAAACGAGCGATAAAAAGAATATTATGCAGGAAGCACGAGATTTATTCTATGATGACGAATTTTACGAAAGACTTGATAGTAATCCCTATTTATTGTGTTGCAAAAACGGAGTGGTTGATTTTAAAGAAAAGAGGTTTCGAAAAGGTTTACCCGAAGATTATCTAACAAAATGCACAGAGATTACGTATACACCAATTACATCGTCGAAACATAAAGCGACGGTAGCCGAATTACACGATTTCATGTCGAAATTGTTTGTGAAGCCGGAATTGCGTGAATATATGTGGAATCATTTGTCGGCTATCTTAATTGGAATGCCTTCTCTGAATCAAACCTTCCATAATTACATTGGTGGAGGACAGAACGGAAAGTCTGTTTTGACTGATTTAATGAGTCAAACATTAGGGTCATACAAGGTGGCGGCGCCCATTTCAATTATTACTCAAGGACGTGGTAAGATTGGAGGTCTTGCGCCCGAGATTGTCGCATTGAAGGGTGCTCGTTATGTGGTAATGCAAGAGCCAGAAAGCACAGACGTTGTTCATGAAGGACCAATGAAGGAATTGGTTAGTGGCGTAGAGCCGATTGTTGCTCGTGCACCTTATATGCTGGAGTCGGTTACATTTGTCCCACAATTTAGTTTAGTTGTATGCTGTAATCAGTTCATGTCTGTAAGAACACAGGACCATGGAACATGGCGTAGATTTCGTGTAACTCCGTTCGAATCTCTCTTTACGGAAAAGCCCGTTGACGGAGATGTAGATAAGCCATACCAATTCAAACTGGATGTGGAATTGAAGAATAAATTTCCAGTGTGGCGTGAAACATTCTTAGCAATGTTGGTGGAACGTGCGTATGTGAACCAAGGTCGCATTACCGATTGCGAAATCGTGATGTCCGCTAGTAATGCATATAAGGAGCGTCAAGATTACCTATCCGAGTTTGTGCGTGATAAGATTGCGAAGTGCCCAGGTTCTACAATCCGCAAGTCATCATTATCGGAAGAATTTCGTATGTGGTATAGTATCAACTATGGTACAAAGAATCCCAGTCCTAAAAATCTCCACGACCATATGGACAAGCAGTATGGTAAGAATATTAGTGGGGTGTGGTCGAATGTAAAGTTAAAGTTTCATGACGATGATGATTTCCAATGTGTGAATGAAGAAGAAGAATACATCGGAGATGATATCGAATTAAACGAAATATAATTATAGTAAAAAATCAAAAAAAGTGTATATAACAATTTTTTTGATTATATTTTCTTGTTCAACAGATGATTTGTGATTAATAACCCAACAATTGCAGAGAATATTATGTAGGTGTGTGTATGAATTTGGTCTTTTGTGAGGAATATGCTGTATAAAATAGTAGCAAAAAACAACAAACATACGTACAAAATTTCCATATATAGAACACTTAATTCATCACCTAAAAATTTGTTATTGGATATACGTAATATGGCCGCAATAACTCCAAAGAGCAGACTGTTTATAAGAACGATTGAAAAACTAGTATTATCATCAGGTAATTCATAATAATATGTTCCTAAAAGATAAAAAATACATGCTATGAATGTTACGAATATGTATAATAAAAATTTTAAGGGTTGTGTCTTATACATGAATAGAATCTATAATATATTCATGTATAAAAATTCGATATGCCGTACAAGAGAATTGAACTCAAGTTTTACTCCCGCAATTAGAGTTACTCGCAACCAGCTACGGCACTATATGTAGAGAAAAATATTTAAACGACAGGGTAACTGGCTTGCATTAGCATACCACATTGTCCATTACCCTTGTTGAACTCGTCGCCACGACCGAGCATAATATACCCGGATGACCCCCATGTCTCACCCCAGGAGTTCTTGACCAAATAATAGTCTTGTCCATCAAGAGAACCATATCCAACAGCTAATACACCGTGGTCAAGCTTTGTGCCGCAACTACCTGTGAATACACCAGAACTATATAGTTGGAAATCCTTTTGGTCAGCCTCGATAGCAATAGAAACCGGTTGTTGTGCTAATGCAGCCATCATGGCTTCATCGGAGCTAGCGTCGACGTCGACGAAGCTCATAACATCACTCCCGTCAACAACGCTACAACTGGTTGTGCACGAACCAGCTGTCTTGGTAGTGCCGGAAGTATATGGGTAAGAGGCTTCTGTGCATAGACCATCATTCTTCTCAATCCACGAAAATGCGTTGTCCATAAGACCACCATTACAACCCATATCCTTTCCGCCATTCTTGCGGTTATCACAATCAACCAGCTGTTGTTCAGAAAAAGATACTAGGTTACCATTCGCAACATAATAAGCACCTTCAAGAGCACCAGTGGTAGAGAAACTCCAACAAGAACCACATTGGCCTTGATTTTTAACAGGTGTAACTGCACCCTTTTCAACCCAATTCACAGAATCCGGGACTGACTGCAATACTCCGGTTAACTTGGATTGTAAACATTCGGTAACACAACTGATAGTGTCTAACTTGTGATGAGTATCATAGTGTTTAACACATTGACTAAGACACTTGACTTCAGCAAGGGTAGACTTAATTTTATCACGGTTGAATTTACCAACAAAATCACCTGCACTATATTTCAATGATTCGCTAAACTCCTCGGAATTCATTCCTGAAAAATGATTATGACCCAAAACATATGTTAAGTTTTTATTATTCGATTCTTCAATATACTTGTCGTTAAATACCCAGTTTGCGAAAACGTGTTCGCGGTGTTCGGAATTTTGAATTTCAACGCGAAATTCGTCAATCCAGTGTGTGAAACGGTCTTCCAACTTAAGGGAAGACGCGAGAGAAAGAGCAGCAAAAAGAACAATTTTAGAAAGCATCCTAACTATTTATACAGTATAAAGCTATTTTATTATATGGTTTACACTTATTATATTGTTATGATGATGCGGGTTGCTCATTATACAGAAAAAATATTTTGATACCATATACGTTTGGTATATTTATAATATTAGTTACGATTATTGAAATCATTTATTGAATATCTTTTCATTCATAATTATTTGTTGTAGTTTATTCACAAAATCATAATATTTAGCTTCATTGATATTTTGTTCACTTAATACTTTTGAAACAATGTCTTCTTCTTCTTTACTGTTAATAACATCATATTTATAATCATTTATAGAAAAATTTTCCGAGTTAAAGTGATAACATACTGCATTATTACTATGAGCATACGGTAATTTCGCCTTTGCTCCTAGGTATTGTATGAATTTATTTAATAATTCTTCGGTATGATTTATATCAAAGTTATTAATTAAATTTTTAAAATTAGAAAGTGATTTGACTCCTTTACCAGGTAAGACCGTATATAATGCTTTTGTAATTAGATTATGAATGCTTCTTGTGTGTAAATGTATAAGAATATCGTCTTCAAATGTGCTATTATTTATTTTATGATTATTTGGTTGATTATTAGTTAAAATCTGGTTTTCAAACATAATCTGATAATTGTTTAATATAGAATGATGAGGGTGATTAATACTTTCTACATTCGTTCGTTTTACCATTGATTTAATATGACTATTTGTGAAAATTTTATAATCCTTTATAATATTTTTAAACGATTTACTTGGGATTATATCATATTTTTCAATCATACCCCATCTAAAGTAAAATGCATTGATTATTGGGTTTAATTTTGTTTTTTCTTCGATATAATTTTTAATATTTTTGAATTTCTTATTTAATAATAAAAATTCATCTATATCTACACATAATATCCAATCATATTCAGATTTTAAAACTAAATGGTCATACCTTTCAATTATAGAATCCCCAATATTTGGAACCTGATACATCGTAACATATTGTTCATATTCAATAGGATATTTATATTCCATCTTGTCGCTTTTTAAAATAATAATCTTATCAAATCCTAAATGAATGTAATGTTCTATGAAAAAATCCATGTAAGGACGTTCTGCAAAACTTCGAGTGTATACACAACACTTCATTAATAGATAATATTATTATTATTATTTTACAAATGATTGATTTACAACTAAATGAATCATTTTTTAATAAAACGGTTGTTATACGTTTCGTTCCGTTTTAATTGTTCTTCTTGTTGCTTTTCTAAATGTTGTTTCTGTTTGTATTGGTCGAATTCGTGCAATTTTTGAATTCGCATGATAGTGTTTTCGTATCGTAATTTAACAGGTAACATTGCCTGTTCTGCTTTGTAATTATCAATATCCTTCGTATGTTGTTCAACGGCTACCCTTTTCAAATTTTCGGGAATATTTGTTAAATCTAGCTCCATAATACCCTTATATCCTTTGATTATTTCTTTACTCATATACATAATCGAGCGATTTGTATTTGTATTGATTTATAATGTAAGTTCTTATAATAAATATACATAAAGTCAAATGTAATAATAATAGTAGTAATAATATGATACCACTTCATCTACAGACTATATTTTCACTTTCATTATTTGATATATTCAAAACCAATAACGTGTATGTAGATACATTGTTAACAACTCTTGCGTTTACGATGTTGAATAAGATAGCCGGTAAATTAGAATCGTATGATTTTTTTACTTTATTTAAATATGTAAATTTTGATTATTGTTTTAGAAAGTGTGCATGCGTTGTATTGACGGGTGACCGTTTGCGTTCAGTGTGTGAATATACAGGTGGACCAATTGTATCAAATACATTCTCAAACACTGTTAATGCATTGGGGGAATACATTATAGACAATGTCGATAATAATAAAACCATACAAACCATAACTGAAATATCTAATCCGACGGATATAAATCGTTCGTCGAGAAAAAAACAGGATTACATCTCATATTATGTATCTCAAATGGGGCAATTTACAGTAGACGAAAAATTAGGTATTTATGGTAAAACGTGGTCCATAAACGAGTCAAGTGACCAGAAAAAAAAGGATGTGCATGTTCAGCGTATAACAATTGAGTTATTCTCTTATACGTGTTCTTTATGTGAAATTAAAGAGTTTTTAAAAGAATTAACCCAAAAGTTTGTTGAACGTATTGCAGATGAACGCAGAGACAAACGTTTTATATATGAAATAGGGACTTTAACGTCTGACGAATATAATAATGGTGGGTGGGTTGAACATGAATTTAAAACGACACGTTCTTTTGATAATATGTTTTTTGACGGGAAAAGTGATTTTTTAAAGAAGGTTGACTTCTTTGTCGACAACAAAAATTGGTATTACGATATGGGTGTTCCCTATACGTTGGGTATTGGTCTATATGGTCCACCTGGAACCGGGAAAACTTCATTAATAAAATGTTTAGCTAAATATCTAGACCGGCATGTGGTAACGTTATCTATGAAAATGTTTAAAACGCGTAAACAATTGAACGAATTTTATTATGAAATGAGGTATAATAATTCGAACCCAAAAGACTCGATTACATTTGATAAGAAAATTATTGTAATGGAAGATATAGATTGTCTTGGTGATATTGTATTGAAACGACCTGATACGGTACCAATTAAATTAGACCGTAAGGGAACGTTGAAAGTGAATGAATTGAAAAATGTTGAAAAAGAAGACGCGAATGATAATAAATTACAGACGGTGATGAAGAATATCCTTGTGGAAGACCCTATCACACTGGACGATATCTTAAATATATGGGACGGTGTTCGAGAAACACCTGGACGCGTCCTCATTATATCAAGTAATCATTATGATAAATTAGATCCTGCATTAACTCGACCAGGGCGAATTGATATCGCAATGGAAATGTCGCATGCATCTAGACAAACCATTGTCGAAATGTATGAGCATTTTTTTAAGTGTTCAATAAAACCTATACAAATGAAATTAATCCCTGATAAAAAATATACACCAGCTGAGGTTATGAATATGTATATAAGAAGTAGTTTTTCACCCGAGCAGTTTCTAAAATTGTTGTCTCAGAGATAAAATTGATAGGTTTTTTCCGAAATTTATCAATGATAACCAAGTTTGAAACGAATCTTCGTAGTAAATCAACAACCAATAGAAGTAATCATGTCTACTAATATGGATATTTACCCAAAGGGGACACGGATTCGGTCGATTGAAAAATATATCTCCTTGTATGGAGAAGATGATGTGTGTGGTATGTGCACGGGTGCACTAATTTCGAATACATGCGACAAATGCGGCGAAGGTATATGTGCTAAAGAGTCATGTGGTCTGACTTTTCCAGAGAAATATAATACAACCTATGTCTTATGCATGGGGTGTATCGATTATGTTAGCAAAGATTTACATGTGCTCATCGATATGGGTAAAATTGAGCCATTAAAAGAAAAAATCAAGAAGGAAAAAACAGTGCAGCAGCGACAGGAGCAACAACGTCGTGAATCGATTAGTAGTATACAGGAGGAAGAGCATCCATGAATGAAAAAGAGGGTGCATTGTTACGTTCTTTTGGATAAGGCGTGGTTGTAATTAAACTCCATAAGAACAATAAGAATTTATATAGTAATAATTCAATAGTCGTAATTAAAAAAGGGAATAAAAAAAAGGCAATACCGATGTATACCTTTTTTTTGTTCGTATATCCATGGGTTTCGTTTTGATAAATTATATACGCGACTACGAAGAATATAGCATAATAGATGAACCATAAAACATAATTGATTGCTATCCAACTTTGCACATTCGTGTCTAAATATTTAACACGTTGGTTATCGGTAGAAAACTCGCCACTCATTTTGTCGGTTTCAAATTCAATACGTTCATTCTGCCATTTAACTGAATTATATAAATCTCTTAGTGTTTTACTCTTGTCTGAATCCGGCATGAATCTATATTATAATAACAGAAGTTATCGGGAAAATTTCGAATAAATTAAATCGGTATTCTCACTATGTGGACTGATTGTTTGTATATTTCTAGCATCGTATACGTTAGCATGTTTTGATTTTTTCGGTGCAAAATAATCTTCCATTGTTGTAAAGTTGTTTGCTTCGGCCGCGCTCGGCGTAGAGGTATTACATTTGACCCCCATATCAGGAGCCATATCATCAGCAGTAGGAACTTTTACCAAACTTGCTACATCGGCAACACCATATTCAGATAAATCATCCGATTTGGCGGCTTGAATTACCGCGTTATCTATACTAGCATTAACACCCTCAAAACTTTTGGCGACCTGTTTACCTATATCCTTACGTAATTCATCATCGGACATATCTGCTCTTTTTTTTGGTGGTTCGGCTGGGGTATCTGGTTCCGCGACCGGTAATATAAGTTTGGGAGAATCCCCCAATGCACTGTAACTTGCAAATGATTCTTGACATTTACCTGAACCCGAATCCCATTTTGTGTCTGACCCACAACAACTTTCTTCTACACAAACACCAAGGTCTTTGAATAAATTATTATAATTTGCAGTAGCAGGTGTTGAATATCCAGTTAATGAAGGTGGGGGTAATTCAAGTTCATTGAAGTTGATATGACTACGTGCTTGAATATTTACATAAATGTAAAACATAGAAATTGTCCACACCAAAATATTTACAAGGTGTAATATAATAAAAAGGGTGTCGATATTTTGAGTAGACGGTTCTTCAACAAGTTTATGTTTAATAACACGTAATACAACGTGAATAACTAATCCGGCAACTGCGCATAATATGATTTTGGTATATTCTGCTGCACGGAGGCGATTTGAATTTGTTAATAATACTTTGCGTTGTTCGCCCATTTCTGCCTGGTCAATAAGAAATTTTTTCTCATCGAGACGCTTTTGTTCTTTACTCACGATATCAATCATATTATTTTGTTGAGTCAGCACTGCACTTGCAGAAGTATCTGCGTTTTGATAACTGGTATTAACTTCCTTCGATTTATCCTGTAAATCGAGGACATATTTTGCAATTACAGGTGCATTATTTACATTTGGATAGGAATCGGATAAATCGGTTAAATAATTTTGCTGAACTTGAAATACTCCAGATAAATCAAATTTTCCTTCATTCTCATTTTCACCATTGGACATTATATATTTCTAATCTTATATATTAGAAATATAAATTCTTGAAGAAAAATATAGCATACTTATTCGCGCGCTAACATAATAGCAAATACAATAAGTGTTGCTGCGGATAATGTTCCTAAACTGAGCATTAATTGACTTGTAACATATTGTTGATTATTGTCCATTATACGTTTTTCACGAAGTTGTGGTATCGGCTTGTTTCTAAAATGTAGCAATGAATCTCCTTTATAATCGTAAATTGGATTATTTTCCATAATTTCACGTGTTTCGCGGTATTTGGGTATTAAAATTTGCGATAATTCTTTTTCTTTTGTATTGATTGATTCCATTTTATTCGCATATATTTGCTCGTTTTTCAGATTTGTTTGAATCGCATCAGATGTATCGTCTATTGCTTGGGTTTTTTTTGAACCGGTAAATGATTCAGTCCATGACTTTCCACCATTCGAATAAGTTGATGGGTTGAAAAGAATGTCGTATGCGTCATTCTGTTGTTTATGATACCCTGGACTTCCGCATACACCAACCTGTTCCGGTTTAGTTATTTCTGTGGTATTCACATTATAATTACTATATTCAAAAGTTGTTGAATAATTCGTTGTAGAATTCACTGGTATAATATTCGAAGGTTTTAAGTCGGTTCCGCAATTGCTCCCACTTGCTTCTATTTGATAATTACGCGTATATAATGATGATGAATTTGTGTCGATTGGTATAGTAGAATTTGGCGGGATTACACGATTAAATTCAGATGTAGCTAACGTACTAGTTATACACTTATTGTCTTTCCCATTGTTTGATGTAAATGTATAATAATGATTACAAGTTGGGTCACTAATACATTTTTCCTTACATGCGAGTCCATCTTCTGACCCAACATTACTGGCTGTTAATAATGAACTATTTGGGTAATAGTTCGTTTTTGTGGTAAAGTCGTTCGAAAATGTTATGATATTACTCTCGTTACCAAATTTTTGCATTGGGTGTAGTGTTTGTTCATTCATCGCGGTATTGATTTGATATGTATTACCCATACGCGGGTCCGTATGTAAACGATAAATAGAATAGGCGAATGGAAGTGATGATGTGTCTGATGATATTGTGTATTGCGTTTTAATCGATGGAATTACACCATAAGATAAACGGTTTGAAGAGTTATAATCGTATTTTAAATTTATAACATCGGGCAAATTTTGTCTAAATTTTTGGTAGAAATCGGAAGGGTCGCCATTTATTGCAAGAATACCACTGTTGTCCGTAACGAGTGAATAACACGTGAATTTATTTTCTAAAAAATCCGCTTGACTTGAAGACACAAATGCTGCATAAAATACAAATGGTTTAACACTACTGTCGCGTAATGAACTGCCTAATGCAACGGATACGTCGCTAATGGCTTCATTAGTCATTTGTGTTCGTGCGATTGTTAAATCTACAACAGGTTGAGACTGGTCTATAAATATGCACTGGATACGAATGGGAACCGGTTGACCATTTTCAATAAGAATTTGATACTTAGATTGTGTGTTATGAATATCAGCATTTGCCGATGTAAATTCGCATACAGATTTATCTCCAACCCAAATATAATATAAACAATTATCTGGAATCGTAGCCGTTAATGTATAAATACCGTTTATTTCTTGGTAAAAATATCCGTTCCATTCTATCGAAACTATATTATTAGTGGTAACAGTAGGAGGAGTATAAACAGTGGTTGTGAATGCTGAATTACCGGTTATAGGCGTGCTTAATATTGATGAATAAGGTGTAAAACATTGTGCCTCCCCTGCAACGTTGGCTGCATATCCACTCGGACATTTCGAATCCGATTTAAATTCAGAAATGGTTGAAACAGTGTCGGCATATGCAACTTGTGCTAATAAATCATACGGTTGCACATTTAATCTTGCAATATCACTTATATTGGAATAATTGCTGAATTTTTTTATTGTATAAGACATGCCTTCTTGTAACTCATCTACAACACTAATATTGTACTCATTTTTCAATACTATCATTTTTTTACCTAAATTTAATTTCCATGCGTTTATTCCATTAGAGCCAGTCATTGGTTTCCATATAGAATCCAAATCTTCAAAAATTGATGAACCAAATCTGCCCATGGAGTCACTATTAACTGCATCGGGTGATGTTTCGAAATGATAGTAGTTGTAATTCTGTGTAGTAGGAGAGCTTTGTTCCGCCTTTTTTACCTTTACAAACTCAGTATAGTTATCTACAAATTGAGAAAGCCTATCATATGTATATAACTTATCCTTTTCCATGTAGTATCTATATTTATATTACATGGATATTTTACTAAAACAGTTGTAATCATAACTCAATAAATGCATAATAAACAACACACATTACAAGAATAATTAACAATGTATTCACTATTTGTCGACTTTCAAGCATTCGCGTGGGACTATTGTCTTTATATTTGAGCTGTTCTTGGATATATTTTAACTTAGCATCTAAATTTTCTTGCATTTCAGTAACATTTTCATACGTTTTTTCGATTTGTATTTCATTTGTATTATATGTATCATTTGTAACTCCATTCTTGGTAAATTGTCGTGGATATGCATCGTTAATCGAATCCATTGATTGATAAAGGGCGTCATATGCGCTTTGAAGTTCACTAAAATTATCGATTGTGTTTAAATCACATTCCGGATCATCAACATCCTTGGCTGTATCTTCATTTTGACACCGTAAATAGCGAGCATATCGATTTTGAAATTTGTTTAAATTGTCTGATATTTTATTTTGTTTATTGAATATATTTTGAGGATGTTCAAGTCCGGCGGTGGATGGAGATGATGCAAATTCGGTTTCTTCCGGCATAATATTTATAGGGTTGTATACAGTTATTTGTGATAATAAATAAAAACTAACGACCCTATAATACCGGCTGCTAGATTAAATGATTTTAAAACGGAATATTTATATTTAGTAACCATATTCGTGTAACTTTCGTCGGCACCATAATGGTCGTTTCTTCGTAAATACATATTTTTGACTAAACCCTCGTTTTTGCATAATTCATGTCTATAACATTTTTGTAAATTCGCATCGTCAGAACAATCAATCGTCGACGATTCTTCTGCTAAAACTTCACATTGAAATTTTTGTGGTAAATCGGATTTATTAGTAGCGGAATAAAAATTATACGGATTGAATTCTAATTCAAAATTATACTGACTATTTGATATTTCGTTCATCTATACAAATACTGGTTATAATAAGTATTTGTAATATATTCTATTAGACACATACGCGATAATAATCTGTCGTTAAGGCAGTCGAGCTTGGGCGTTGGATTTTGCATATTTCGCCGGGACGAATTCCAATAACGAGAGCTTGTGGGTCAAACCTAGAAATTTCAGGTAATTGTGTTTTTGATTTAATTTGATATTTTTTCATAAAAGTCACTTCTTCCTTAGAATCCAATATTTCCATATTCGGAACTAAAGTGTGATTTAGAATATTGGATTGGAGACGATTAATATTGTGAATGATTACGAAGAGATTGTCGTGTTCAAATAAGTAACGAAGACGTGTGACGATAGTATCATTGGGTTCGTCGTCAATAATAACCATTAAAGTGTCCCTCTTGGTTAATACTTCGTCAATTACGTAAAGGTCTTCAATAATATTATCCAAAACCTCCTTTTTGATTTGTTTGGTCGTTTGTTTTAATGTGAAATGATATTTTACGTATATTTTGCGTCCGTCCTCGTGAGTAAGTAACATATCCAATTGAGAATTCGCTAACATAGCGTCAATTTCATTTACACTAAATCGTAAATAATCTTCTGTTTCATACCCAAGCAAATAAAGTTGCTCCAGTAAAACATTTCGAGATTTGTAAATTTTGTTGATACGTGAACTATTCGAGGACATGATGCGTTATAATATACGTTAATATTCTTATTCGTTTAAATCAATTTTATTGTCCTTGTTTCTTTATAACTAAACCTTTTGAGAAATCAACTTCTTTATTTGAATCGACCTCTGTCTCTGGTTGATTCGCTGTATCGACATTGGATTTAATAACCATAGACGGTTCCGACATAATATTTTGATTATTATCAAGTGATTCAACTGGTAGTTCAGACGTAGAATTATCACTACCATTACCATTGAAGAATTTGGGGGCAATAATAACCGTTGGTTGTGTAGAAGTATTTGTTGGTATCGGTTGCATTTGAGGAATTCTGTCGGGTAACATTTGAGGTTGAATATTTGGAATATACATATGCGCATGCTCTTCGGGAAAAATATCGTGACTAGACACCACGTTCACCTGGTCAAGGTCGGACAAACCTTCTTTATTGATTGCGCGTATTGTAATAAACTTCGGTCCCATGTGAGTAATCTCCCACGGTCGTCTAGTATTTTTATCTTTGCATTTACGCATACATACGCGACCTCCGATTTTATAATCGGCTTGACCATTACCTCCCTCCATTTTCTTTTGAGAACTTTCTGTATTCTCGGGAGATGCATAAGGTGAATTTGGGTCGTAACTTCCCCAGTCAGTCTCAATTGGATTTCCTTCACTATCTAAAGGCCTATCTGCCGGAGAATATGGTGCATATTCAGGCGATTGAATACTTTGTAAAGATGATTTTTCAGATGCATTGGGGTCATAACTACCCCAGTCTGTATCGATTGGATTTCCTTCACTATCTAAAGGCCTCTCTGCCGGAGAAGCTGATGCAAATTCAGGCGAATCCGATTCATCGACAGTGTATCCATCGGCAGGAGTTTGTGTTCGTTCAATTTGCTTCTGTGATATTCTCTTTTGTATAGATTCAATTAAACTTTTGGGTGTCGCCTCTTTATCGTCGAGCAATGTTTGTATATTATGTGAGAAAGACATACTCTCAATCTGTTCAATATTATCTTCCGTGATAATTCGTAATTGTGCATTGATAGTTTGCAATTCTTGTATTAATAACTTGAAAGAATATGGTATACAAACGATACTGAAATTACGTCCGAATTTGGTAATATGTTCCAATCGGAGGTCGTCGCTTTCCAGTGAACCAACGAATTTGAGAGGACCATCGGCCATAGGACTCATAAACACCTCTTTTGCTGGATTATAAATCGCAATCATTCCTGTATGATTACAAACCGCCAAATACGATTTGTCTCCACGTTCCATCATTGATTCACGTAAGAAATCGGTCATTCCGTGAGAAATAACAGTATCACGTTCCATTTCACCAATACGTAGTCCACCATCATTTGCACGTCCACTAACGGGTTGTTTTGTAAGAGCCGTTCTTGGTCCAAGAGCTCGGGAATTCACCTTATCTTTTACCATATGCTTCAATCTCATATAATATGTCGGACCTATGAATATTTCAGTTTCAAGTTGTTCGCCGGTCATACCGTTATACATAACTTCATTTCCATTGGAATGGAAACCCTCTTTTGTTAACATTTCACCGAATACTCCTAC